>OMKS01003885.1_pt1 | contig 11622 bp, 8 predicted proteins | sample 1674721 | NCBI WGS metagenome assembly OMKS01 (sample SAMN06264996, study PRJEB25208) | sediment metagenome | isolation source: hot spring sediment | place: USA: California | collected 2014-09-02 | reverse complement strand
GGGCGCGGTGGACGCCGGCAACCTGCTCAAGCCGATGCTCGCCCGGGGCGAACTGCGCACCATCGGCGCGACCACGCTCGACGAGTACCGGCAGTACGTCGAGAAGGACAAAGCGCTCGAGCGCCGGTTCCAGCCGGTCTACGTGGACGAGCCGACCGTCGAGGAAACGATCTCGATCCTGCGCGGCCTGAAGGAACGCTACGAGCTGCACCACGGCGTGCGCATCACCGACGCCGCGCTGGTCGCGGCCGCGACCTTCGCCAACCGCTACATTTCGGACCGTTTCATGCCCGACAAGGCCATTGACCTCGTGGACGAAGCCGCGGCCCGGCTCAAGATGGAAATCACCTCGAAGCCGGTCGAGTTGGACGAGGTGGACCGTAAGCTGATGCAGCTCGAGATGGAGGACCTGTCGCTCAAGCGCGACACCGACGCCGCCTCGAAGACCAGGCGCGGCGAAATCCAGAAGGAGATTGCCGACCTCCGCGAAGAGCAGAAGCGGCTGAACGCCCAGTGGGAAGCGGAGCGTGGGGACGTGGAACGTCGCCGCACGCTCAAGACCGAGATTGAACAGGTCGGCCGCGAAGTCGAGGAGGCCAAGCGCCGCTACGACCTGAACCGCGCCGCCGAACTCGAGTACGGCCGCCTGCACGAACTGCGCCGACGGCTGGCGGAACTCGAGGAAAAATCGGGCGGGAGCCGACTCCTGCGCGAGCAGGTGACCGAGGAGGACATCGCCGCGGTCGTTGCGAGCTGGACCGGTATCCCGGTGAAGAACATGCTCGAGAGCGAGCGCGAGAAACTGCTCCGCCTCGAGGAGGAGATTCACCGGCGCGTGGTCGGTCAGGACGAGGCGGTCGCCGCGGTCGCCAATGCGATCCGGCGCGCCCGGGCCGGCATCGGCGACCGCAACCGGCCGGTGGGAACCTTTATCTTCCTTGGTCCGACCGGGGTCGGCAAGACCGAGCTCGCCCGCACCCTGGCCCGGACCCTGTTCGATACCGAGGACGCCATCGTCCGGATTGATATGTCCGAGTACATGGAGCGCCACGCGGTATCCCGGCTGGTCGGCGCGCCGCCCGGTTATGTCGGCTTTGAGGAAGGCGGCCAGCTCACCGAGGCGGTGCGGCGGCGGCCCTATCGGGTCATCCTGCTCGACGAAATCGAGAAGGCGCACCAAGATGTCTTCAATATCCTGCTCCAGATTCTCGACGAGGGCCGGCTGACCGACAGCCACGGCCGCACCGTGGACTTCAAGAACACCGTCGTGATAATGACCTCGAATCTCGGCACCGAGCTGGCCCGGGCCGGCCGCTTCGACCCCGACGAACTCAAGGCCCTGCTCAAGCGCAGTTTCCGGCCCGAGTTCCTGAACCGGGTGGACGAAACGGTGGTGTTCAACCCGCTTTCCCGGGAGGACATCGCCAAGATCGTCGAAATCCAACTCGGTGACCTGACCGCCCGGTTGACAGCGGCAGGGGTAGATGTTACAATTGGGGGCGGGGTAAGAGAAATAATCGCCGAGCGAGGTTTCGACCCGGATTACGGGGCGAGGCCACTGAAGAGAGCGCTACAAAGACAACTCGAGAATCCGCTGGCCCGACTGATACTGGAACGAAAACCCCGGCGGGTGGTCGTGTCGTCTAAAGACGGTGAGATTGACCTGACCGCGCAGGGCTGATTGACAATCTGGAGATTTGTCGGGAGCGGGTATCCCTCCTTCCCAACCCACCAAAAACCCCCTTGTTTCCCCGCTCCCGACGCCAAGTGAGAAGGGTGCGCGCCGGTAGGCGCGCACCCTTCGCTGTCGGTGACAGCCCTGTTGGTCAGGGTATCAGGATTCTGCTCGTGTTCCTGTACTCGGGCCCGTCCAGGTTCAGGATGTAGGTTCCCGCGGCCAGGTTCTCGAGGCTGAACCGGTACCTGCCCGCCGCAAGACTTCCAGAGTAGAGCCGGGCCGCCTGCCTGCCGTCCACCCCGGAAAGTACCGCGTTCCAGTGCCCGGTCTTCGGCAGTGACAGGTCGAGCGTCCGGTTCTTGATTATCGTCGCGCCGGTTGTCCGACCGGCAGGCAGGGCCCCGCGCCCGGGCGACAACACGCCCGGGGCCCAGGTGAACTTGATCGTAACCGCACCGGGCAGGCCTTCCATCGTCGTGCCGACCACGATGACGCGGTTGTCGGCATCCACCGCCACTGCGTTCGCTTCACCCCCGACTTCGCTCTCTCCCGAATACAGCTCTTCGCCGTCCGGGCTGACGGCGGTGAACCCGAGCGTCATCTGCGGGCTCTGGGTCGCGAAGAAGACGTTGCCGTGTCCGTCAACGGCGAGGTTGCGGTAGTTCTCGGGTGTCGTCTGGGTCGGGAAGTCATGGATCCAGACCAACTCTCCCTCCGAGTCACAGCGGACGAGTTTCAGCATCGGGCCTTCGGTGGCACTGAAGTAGAAACCGCCCTCCGGCGCGGGTGCGAGCGCGGCGGGCATCGCGTTCCCGATGACGTCGAGCAACCGGGTCCAGGCGGTATCGCCGCCGGACGTGAAGGCGATGAGCATCTGCTCCATCCCGCCGGAGCCATGCACCAGCGCCGCGGCGAAGACGCGGTCGGCGGCAATCGCACAGCCCGCGGCCTGATTCATCTCGCCGAATCTGTGACTGCGCTGCCAGAGTTGGTCCCCGTTCGCGCCGTACTTCAACAGCACGAGGCTGTCGAAAGGCGTCGGATGCCCGGTGTTGCACCAGACGTAGGCGGCGTTGTCCGGCCCCACCGCCAGGCTTCTCGGCATCAGCCCGGGCTGGCGGCGCATCCAGACGGTATCACCGACGGCGTTCAGCTTGACCAGCATCATCTCCTGCGGGTCGCCCTCGATCATCACGGCCACGAGCAGGTGGCCCGTGCCGTCGGCAACAGCATCAACCACCATCTCGTTGTCCGTGCTTTCGTAACTGCGCACCCACAGGCTGTCGCCGTCACCGTCGTACCTGGCGACGAAGAAGTTCATCTCGCCGGCCTGCAGTTCACCGACCGTGTAGACATCGGTACCGATTACGGCAACGGCCCGGCCCATCAACGGCTCGTCGCCGCCGAGATGGCGGACCCATGCGGTATCATCCTGGGCGCGGGCGGAGAGCCCGACCGCCAGCATAAGGGCGAGAGTGAGGATCAAGTGACGCTGCATCGTACCTCCTGGTTTGTAACTTCGCTTCGACCCATCGTGACCGCCTGCCGACAGGACACGGCTCCCGGACGCCGGCCTCTGCCGATGAGGCAGTATACCGCGAGCCGGGGTGGTGTCAACGACGCCCCGGGCCCGCTCAGTTGCCCGCGGCGTAGCGCCGGGCCGCGGCGTCGAGCGCCTGCTTCGGCGTCCTCGCGCCGTGCAGGGCCGCTTCCAGTTCCTCGACCAGGGCCTTGCGGCCGGCCATCCACTTGAGCCCCCGCGGCTCGAAGACCGCGTGGTCCATCTGGGCGTAGGCCGCCCGCAGGCCGGGCGTCTCCGCCAACCGCTCGGCGATGCGCGGGTCCTCAAGGCAACTGCGCTGGATCGGCACGTACCACGTGCCCAGCGACCACTCGACCTGCTGTTCCGGCGCGATGAACCAGCGGATGAACCGCCAGGCCGCGGCCTGTTCGAGCGGCTTCGCGTCGCGGAACATCCCGATGTTGGTGCCGTAGACGATGGCCGCGGGCCGGGCCCAGGCCGGCAGGGGCGCCATCCCGACCAGAAAGGTCTCGTCCTCGAGAATCGGCGCGCGCCAGGTCGAACTCCCGTTCAGGCAGGCGACGCGGCCGACCAGGAAGTCGTCCATCGGCGCACGGCCAACGTCGGTCTTCATCACCCGGTCTTCGAGCACGAGCCCGGCCTGGAACGCCAGCGCCCGGACCCCGGCCGGGCTGTTGAACTCCGGCGCGCCGTTCTCCCCGGCGAGGAAGCGCCCGCCGAGCTGATACAGCATCGAGCCGAATATCCAGATGTCACTGCCCCCGGCCACGCCCCAGGTCTCGACCGCGCCGCCCGGGCCGCGCCGGGTCAACCGGTTCGCCGCGGCCCGGAACCCCGACCAGGTCGCCGGGAAGGAGTCGAAGCCCACGGCCGCGAACATCGCGGCGTTGTAGTAGAACACCGGCACGCTCTTGTTGAAGGGCAGGGTCACCAACCGGCCCTGCCAGGAGTTGTTCTCGAGCAGGGCCGGGTAGATGTCGGCCAGTTCGCGCTCGTCGAGCCCGTCCGGCCCCCGCACGAAACTGTCGAGGGGAACGAGCCGGTCACCGTCTAGGAACTGGGTCGTCCAGTTCTCATACATCTGGGCGATGCTCGGCGGGTCCTGGGCCGCAACCGCGCCCATCAACTTCTGGGCCAGCGCGTCGTAGCTTCCCATCCCGACCAGTTCGATGCGGACATCCGGGTTCTCGCGCTCGAACCGTTGGACCATCGCCTTCAGCGTGCGCTGGGACTCGCCGCCCATCGCGTGCCAGAAGCGCACCCGGACCCGGTCGTCTGCGCTCCGGCAACCGGCCCACAGCAACAGCGCCGCCAGCAGGCAACGCATCAGATTGGCATGCAGGATCAAAGCCCTCATTCCTCCCCGGTGCAGACCGGGCAGGCGCGCCGCGGCCGCACCGGCCGCCGGTTGCTCCAGACGCCGCAGTCTAGCTCGGCACGGTCACCGAGTTCATAGGGACAGCGGCCGTACATCAGGTGGAACCCCTCGAAAGTCTGGCACCCGTCCGACTGCCGGCCGCAGTCCGGGCAGACGAAGAGCGGAGAGACCCTGGTACCACCGGTCCGGCGGTAACCCCGGAAGGACACCGGCGAGCCGCATTCGATACAGGTCGAACGGTCCAGTCTCCGGTAGTTCAGCCGCTCCGCCATCCCGGCGTGCCCGGCCCGGTGCTCCTCCTCGAACTTGCCGGCCTCGGCCTCGAACTGGGGCAGTTGCAGGTTGAAGGCGTCCGCCGCCTCGTACAGCGCCGGCAGTCGGTCGAGCATCCCCCTGCCGAAGAAAGACTCCTCCGCGGCCCGGGCCACCGGCGGCAGGCGCGCGGCTATCGGCAGTAACACGAAGCCGAGCACCAGTCCCAGCGGAATCCCGACCGCCCCGCCGGCAAGACGGCCCGGCTTCCCTCGGCTCCATTCCGGGCCTTCTCCGTATCGCTTCAGCGCGACCGCGGACACGACCAGCACGACCAGCGCCAGCCCGATGCCGACGATGAACCCGGCCGCGACACTGCCCGAAAGCCGGGCCGCCAGCGTATAGCCGACCAGCGCGGTGACGAGCGCGGCCCCGGACCGCAGGACATCGGCCAGCGCCAGCACCAGCCCGCGCGAATACTCGGCATAGGCGGCGAGCAGGATGACAAGGCCGAGGAACAGGTCAATCACGTTCACGGCTCACTCCTGCGGGCCGCGCTGTTCCCGGTACAGCTCGGCCCGGCCCAGGTAAATCTCGGCCAGTTCGTTGATGTACTCGATTTCCGTCTCGCTCAACTCGCGCTTCACCTTCGCCGGCACGCCCGCGACCAGGGTCCCGGGCGGCACCTCGAAGCCCTCCCGGACGACCGAGCCGGACGCGACAATCGCGTGACTGCCGACCCGGGCCCGGTTCTGGACGATCGCGCCCATCCCGATGACGCACTCATCCCCGATGTGGCAACCGTGCAGAATCGCCCGGTGCCCGACGGTGACCCGGCTACCGACTTCGGTCGGCGTGTCCGCGTCGGCGTGGACGACGGTCAGGTCCTGGATGTTGGTCTCGGCGCCGATGATGAGCCGGTCCACGTCCCCGCGCAGGACCGACCCGAACCAGACGCTGGCCCGGTCCCCGAGCACGACCCGGCCCACGACCGTCGCGTTCGGCGCGACAAAGACGTCCCGGCCCAGCCGGGGAAGGTACTTCTGGAACTCCAACAGCATCGGCCGCTACTCCGCCTCGGGCCGGGTGAAACGCACCAGCGCGACGTCCCGGCCCCGGTCCCTGTCCCCCACCGTCCCGAGCGCGAAGACATCGTCCGCCACGACCAGGTCCGCGCCGGCCACGTCCGCCCCGGTGCGCCAGCTCCGCTCCCAGACCGAAGTCGCCTGCGGCCGGTAGTGAAAGGCGAGCAACGACCGCTCCGTCTCGGCCACCAGCGAGCCGCAAAGGAACACATCACCCTTCGGCGTCACCGCGATGCCGTGCCCCTCGGCGGTGGCCCGCTCGCCGTAGGCCGCGCGCCGGATAAGTTCGCCGTCCGGGTGATATTCGAGAATCACACAGCGCGGCCCCTCCGGGGTCAGCGCGGTCCCGGTTGCGAGCAGGTGGCCGTACGGGTCGGTCGTCACCCGGCCCGGCCGGTCCTCGCCGCCGCCGTCGTAGACCCGGGTCCAGAGCGTATCGCCCTTCGGGTTGAACTTGGCGAGCAGGATATCCGGATTCTCGGCGGTGCCGGCGATCCCGGACAGCACGATGTCGCCCTTCGGATCGAGCGCCAGCCGCTCGCCCGCGGCCAGGTCGCCCAGCCGCCAGTTGCGGGTCCAGGCGGTACTGCCGTCCGGTTCGAGCGCGACCAGCAGAAGTTCCCGCCGGTCTTTGGCCCGGGTCCAGCCGGTCACATAGACCCGGTCCGGCCCGAGCGCGATACCGCGGCCGGCCGCCGCTTCGCCGACCGCCAGCGCTCTCTGCCAGGCGATTATCCCGTCCCGGCGGTAGTGGACCACGACACACATCTCCCGGCCGTCAATCCGGCTGGTCCCGGTCGCGTAGATGCCGCCCGCGCTGTCGAGCGCGATGTCGCCGGCGACGCTGAACTCGCCCTGCCGGTACTGCCTGCGCCAGAGCTCGCGGCCGTCGGTCGCGAACCTGGCGACCTGCCAGGCCGCCCGCTCGCCGGTGAAGCTCGTCGCCAGCAGGACCAGTTCGGACCCGTTGCCGTCCAGCGCGGCCGCAACGTCGTCGCCGCCGAGATCCAGCACCCGGGTCCAGGCCACCTGCCCGGACCCGCAACCGGCGAACAGTAACATCAGGCTGAGGACGCAGGCGGCGGCGCCCGCCGCCCGTACAAGATATGAAGTGCGCATGGAAAGATTCTCTGCCCTTGCTCCGCCCTGTCAAATCCGGTTCGACCGGTCGGGCGGTTGACCGTCCCGGCCCCGACGATATACTCTGCCGCGATGAAACCGGCGGTTTTCGGCTTTTCCGGCCTGCGCGGACGCGTCGGTCTCGACCTGACCCCCGAGCTCATCACCGGTGTGACCCGGGCCTTCGGCTTTCACCTCGGTGCAGGCCGGGTCGCGGTCGGCCGCGACACCCGGGTATCCGGCCCGTCGCTGGCCGCGGCCGCGGCCGCCGGGCTGACCTCGGCCGGCTGTGACGTCGTTGACGCGGGCGTCTGCCCGACCCCGACCCTGCTCCATTACACCCGCACCGCCGGCCTGCGCGGCGGCATCGTCGTCACCGCCAGCCACAACCCCGAAGAATGGAACGGCCTCAAGTTCTGCGGCCCGGACGGCCGGTTCCTGTCCCCGGACGAGCTTGCCCGGTTCCGGCCCCTCGCCCTCGACCCGCCCGGCCCGGTCGGCTGGGACCGCAGTGGTTCGCTGACCGCGGCCGACGCGGTCGCCGGCCACGTCGCCGCCATCGCCGGGGAGGAACTCTTCCGCGCCGCCGGCCGCGGCTCCCTGCGCATCGGCATGGACGCGGTCAACGGTGCGGCCGCCGAGGCCGGACCCGCGCTCGCGCGCGCCCTCGGGCTCGAACCGGTCCTGCTCAACTGCGCGACCGACGCGGAATCACTGCGCCGGGGCTTTCCCCGGCCGCCCGAGCCGACCCCGGGCCACCTGGCCGACCTCGCCGTGCTGGTCCGGCGCGAGCGGCTCGACTTCGGCATCGGCTTCGACCCGGACGGCGACCGCGCCGGGCTGGTGGACGAAACCGGCACGCCCCTGCCCGAAGAATGGACGCTCTGCCTCGCCTGCCGCTTCGTCCTCGCCCGGTTCCCGGGCCCGGTCGTCACCAACCTCTCGACCACCCGGGCGGTCGAGGACGTCGCCGCCGAGTTCGGGGTCCCGGTCTTCCGCACCCCGGTCGGCGAAGTGCAGGTATCGGCCGGAATGGAACGGCACGGCGCGGCCATCGGCGGCGAAGGCAACGGCGGCGTCATCCTGCCCCGGGTCAACTTCACCCGCGACGGCCTCGTCGCGCTCGCCTGCATCGCCGGGCTCATCCGCACCTCGGGCCGCCCCCTCTCGCAACTCGCCGCCGGGCTCGGCGACTGGCGGATGGTCAAGACAAAGCTGGACCTGGACGCGGACCGGTTCGTCCGCCGGGCCGGTGCGCTTCGGACGCTCTTCCCGGGCGCGAAGCTCGACGAATCGGACGGCCTCCGGCTCGAAGGCGAAGACTTCTGGCTCCACGCCCGGCCCTCCAACACCGAACCCCTGGTCCGGGTCATCGCCGAAGCCCGGGACCGGGCCCCGGACCCGGAAATCGAACGGGCGCGCCGGGCCCTGACCGGAAAGGAGCAATAGCGTATGTGCGGTATCGTCGGTTACGTCGGACGGCGCAGTATCACCAACGTCGTGATGGTCGGGCTGGAACGGCTCGAATACCGCGGCTACGACTCCTGCGGCATCGCGGTCGTGGACGGCGGGCTTCGCATCCGCAAGACCGCGGGCCGGCTCCAGAAGCTCAAGGATATCCTCGCCCGCGAGCCGCTTGAAGGCAACGTCGGCATCGGCCACACCCGCTGGGCCACCCACGGCCAGGTCACCGACGAAAACGCCCACCCCTTCACCGACACGAACCGGGCTATCGCCCTCGTCCACAACGGCATCATCGAAAACTACCGCGAACTGCGCGCGCGGCTCAAGAAACAGGGCTGTCGCTTCGTCTCCGACACCGACACCGAGGTCATCGTCCACCTCATCGCCTCACACCTCAAGCGCGACCTGGGCGCCGCCATCCGCCGCGCGGTCCGCGAACTGCGCGGCGCCTTCTCGCTCGCGGTCGTCTCCGCCGCACACCCGGACCGGGTCTGGGCGGTCAAGATGGGCTCGCCGCTCGTCATCGGCCGCGGCCGGGGCGAATTCGTCCTTGCCTCCGACGCGCCCGCGCTGGTCGGCATCGCCCGCCGGATGCTCGCGCTCCAGGACGGCGACATCGCGGTCCTCACCCGCGAAGAACTGACCATCACCGACTTCGACAACCGGCCGGTCGAACGGCCCTTCGTCAAGCTCGAACTCAAGGCCCGGGCCATCTCCAAGGGGCGCTACCCCCACTTCATGCGCAAGGAGATATTCGAACAGCCCCGGGTCATCGCCGGCAACATCGCGCGCCGGCTCGGCCCGGAGGACGGCGGAAAGCCGGCCCGGCCCCGCTCCTCGGTCAACGTCACCCTCGACCCCGAGTTCCTCCTCTACCCCGACGACATCGAACAGCTCGAACGCATCGTCATCCAGGCCTGCGGCACCTCCTGGCACGCCGGGCTCGTCGGCCGCTACTGGTTCGAGAAACTCTGCCGCATCCCGACCGCGGTCGAAATCAGCTCCGAGCTCCGCACCGCCGACTACCTCTACGACGGCAACACGATGATGCTTCCGGTCAGCCAGTCCGGCGAGACCGCCGACACCCTCGCCGCCCTGCGCGAAGCCTGCGGCCGCGACGTCAAATCGCTGGCGGTGCTCAACGTCCGCCGCAGTTCAATAGACCGCGAGGCCGACTCAACGGTGTACATCCACGCCGGCCCGGAAATCGGCGTCGCCTCGACCAAAGCCTACACCGCCCAGCTCTTCAACCTCCTCGCCATCGCGCTCTACTTCGCCCGCATCCGGGGCACGATGCCGGACTCAAGCTGGCGCGAAATCACCGGCCACATCCGCGAACTGCCGAAGCTGATGAAGCGCGCGCTCGCGCTCGACCGCCGGATACTCGAGACCGCCCGGGGCCTCGCCGGCGCCCACGACTTCCTCTTCCTCGGCCGGGGCATCAACTACCCGACCGCGCTCGAAGGCGCGCTCAAGCTCAAGGAAATCGCCTACGTCCACGCCACCGGCTACCCGGCGGGCGAGATGAAGCACGGCCCGATCTCGCTCGTGGACGAAAACGTCCCGGTCATCTGCATCGCCCCGCGCGACTCGGTCTACGAAAAGATGATCTCCAACATGGCCGAAGCCCGCGCCCGCAAGGGCCGCATCATCGCGGTCGGCACCCGGGGCGACCGCAACCTCGCCGAACTCGCCGAGACGGTACTCTACGTCCCCGAAACCCCGGAATACCTCTCCCCGCTCCTCACCGTCCTGCCGCTCCAGCTCCTCGCCTACCACATCGCGGTCCTGCGCGGCTGTGACGTGGACAAGCCCCGCAACCTCGCCAAGTCGGTGACGGTCGAATAGATGAAGACCCTCGTCACCGGCGGCGCGGGCTACATCGGCAGTGTCACGACCCGGCTCCTGCTCGAAGCCGGCCACGAAGTCACCGTCTACGACAGCCTCGCCCAGGGCCACCGCGCCGCGGTCTCGGACGGCGCCCGGCTCATCGTCGCCGACCTCGGCGACGCCGACCGGCTCGACCGGGCCTTCCGCGCAGGCCGCTTCGAAGCGGTGCTCCACTTCGCCGGGCTCATCCGCGTGCCCGAATCGGTCGAAGACCCGGCCCGCTACTTCGACCACAACGTCGCCCGCGGCATCAACCTCCTCAACGCCTGCGCCCGGCACGACGTCGGCCGCTTCGTCTTCTCCTCGACCGCGGCGGTCTACGGCGCGCCGGACAAGGTCCCGATAACCGAAGACGCGCCGCTCCTCCCCGCCAGCCCCTACGGCGACACCAAGCGCGTCTTCGAAGAACTCCTCCTCTCCTACGAACGCGCCTGCGGCCTCCGCACCGCCCGGCTCCGCTACTTCAACGTCTGCGGCGCCCACGCCGGTCTCGGCGAAGACCACCGGCCCGAAAGCCACCTCATCCCGCTCATCCTCCTCGCCGCGCTCGGCCGCGAGCGCGAATTCCACATCTTCGGCGACGACTACGACACCCGCGACGGCACCTGCGTCCGCGACTACCTCCACGTCGCCGACCTCGGCCGGGCCCACCTCCTCGCCCTCGACGCGCTCGACCGGGGCGGTCTCCTCTACAACCTCGGCTCCGGCGCGGGCTACACCGTCCGCGAAGTCTTCGCCGCGGCCGAAGAAGTCCTCGGCCGCAAGCTCCCCTGCAAAGTCTCGCCCCGCCGGCCCGGCGACCCGCCCGCGCTCATCGCCTCATCCGCAAGAATCGAGCGCGAGCTCGGCTGGCGACGGGAAAAAGACGACATCAAACAGATGATCGCCGACGCCTGGGAATTCCACCGCGCCCACCCGACCGGCTACCCGGACTGACCCCCGGCCCCGGCCCGCGATTGAAACCCCTCTCCGGGCCGAGGGAAGTAACCGCCGATGGACGCCGAGGGAATCGGGGACAAGACCGGCTTGTCCTCAACCCGGATCGTGTCCCCCGATTCCCACTCGAATCCTAGACCCCTCGACACCTCGACACCTTTCCTCCCCTTCCCGGCTCGAATTTCGGCGAGGGCAATCATAGTGATTGCTATGACGGCATATCCCCGGCCAAACACCATAACCGCATTGCCAAACGCCGCTTAAGTCACATCCGAAT
>OMKS01003884.1_pt1 | contig 11624 bp, 8 predicted proteins | sample 1674721 | NCBI WGS metagenome assembly OMKS01 (sample SAMN06264996, study PRJEB25208) | sediment metagenome | isolation source: hot spring sediment | place: USA: California | collected 2014-09-02 | reverse complement strand
TTTCAAGCAGAAGACGGCATACGAGATCTAGTACGGTCTCGTGGGCTCGGAGATGTGTATAAGAGACAGCACCCTGCACGACGCCATGGGCCGCGCCGTCGCCTGGCGCGAGATGGCGGACGCGCTCATCGCAAGCTTCACCGCGACGCTCAACCTCACCCTCATCTCCGCCCCCCTCCTGCCCGCCGAGCGCCGCCTCATCGACCAACTCGTGACCGAGAAATACACCCAACCCGCGTGGACGGAGAGGATTTGAGGACTGGGAAATTGCAGGATGTCGACTTTTGACTTTCGACTTGTGACTTTCGACATTGGACTTCGGACTAACGACTAACAGACTGAGGACTAAATGATTATCGGAGCATGTACCATTCGACTCTATTTGCCCGGCGTGTTTTCACTGAAGGAGAAGCGCGGGGTGCTCAAGCCGCTGCTCAACCAACTGCGCCGCCAGTTCGAGGTCGCCGTTGCCGAGGTGGGGAACCAGGACACCTGGCAGTCGGCGGATATTGCCGTCGTCGCCGTCTCGAACGAGGCAGGGCACATCTACGCCGTGCTCGAAAAAGCCGTCCACTGGATCGAGGAAGAGTATCGCGGTCTCGAGGTGCTCGACTGGTCGGTTGAACTGCGCTAGAGAGAATTTCTTACCGCAGAGTTCGCTGAGAACGCAGAGTATCAGAGCTCTGCGAGCTCTGCGCTCTCGGCGGTAGCGCAGTTTACAACACGTTCAAAGTGTTATGAAAGAGCAGGCGCTCAATAAACCTCTAGCCGGATCGCATCGGCGGCGACGCGTTGCCCATCAGCAGCGAGCACCGGCAAGCGGACGCCGTCATCGAGCCGGTAAAAGCCTACCAGCAGGTAAGCCGGTTCTGATACAGGATCCTCGAGTACAATTTCGCGTGTGTCGATCAAACGCTCCCCGATTTGCCAGTAGGAAGAGGGGTAGTCGCCGTTCAATGGCGGGCCGTCGCCCTGACCGATGAGCTTACCATTCACATCAAAGACGTGGGCGAACACGGTGTAATCTGCGGGCAGTGTCGCCGCCACATTCCAACCGAGCGTCAGGGTCACGCGCGTCCCGTCGTACACTGCGGCATATCCCTGCATGTCCAACGCATCCCCCAAGTGGTAATCCAATGGGAGCAGATCACCCGGCGCGTCTTCCACAGCCCCGTTCAAGCGTAGCAGCAACGGCGAAGATACCTCGCCCAGCGCAACATCGCCATCCACCACACTGACAGAAACACAGCACATCGCCGGTCCGTCTGCATCCACGGACAAGGAATGCACATCGCGGATAACGTCGCCCGGCTCCCACAAGTCCGGTGGAAACATCTCTCCCGCAGGCGCCGTATCGCGTTGCGCGATCAACCGCCCGCCCGCAGTCCACAGACGCACGACGACGCGCAAATCTGCGGAGGGGATGGTTAATGTCTCCCAAAAGAGCGCCACCTGGACATCATCACCCAATTCAATCGTGTCGGGAGAGACGCTCACGCCCACCACCCGCACCGCGCCAAACTCGGCGTTATCGAAAAGCGTTACATCTTCCAAAGCGGCGGCAGATTTCACCAGGGGCGACGCAAATCTGGGCGCGATCCCCAACAACGGGCTATAGAGGCTCAATAGCAACAGCCCACCGGCGACCATCCCAAATCCCCACGCCGTCCATTTCGCAGGTAACGCAGCATGGAATCCTAGCACCCAGAGGATCGAAAAAGCCGCGATGCCCGGAAAAAGCAGCCGCCCGGTAGCTGCCGGGGTCAGGCTCATAAACCGCAACAGGCTGATACATAGCACAGCGAACCAGACGGCGGACAAGACCACGCCCTCGATGAAGAGTTCGGCGACCAGCTCCCGCCTCGCCAGCAGCCTGATCCAGCCGATCATGGCCACGAGTGTCGCCGCTGCCAACAGCCACAGCGACCACGCGGGAAACAGCGTGTCGTACGGCGACCAGAAACGCTCGGCAACCTGTGGAATTTGCCGCAACAGGTCGCGTATCCCTAGCTCCTCCATCCCGGCGTGGGCCAGCCACACACTCCAGCCCAGGGGGTCGCCGTACAATCGCCAATTCCGAGCATACCACCACCCGGCGATAAGGAGCGCCAGGCCGAAAACGATCAGGCCGCGGGTGAAAAACGTCCGCGTATCCCGCTCGCGCCACCAGAGCCGGCTCAACGCCAATCCGGCGATCCCCAGCAAAGCCAGGGCGCTCAACTTGCTGAGCAACGTCAGCCCCAAAATCACTCCCAGCCCAATCTGGCAGCGGCGGGAGTCCGGGCTTTTCAGCAGGCGCAGGCAGAGCCACAACGTCAACGTCGCCAGACAGGCTACAGTAGCGTCGTTGTTGACGACGCTGCTGATGTAGATGAAGTGCGGGTTGAACGCCGTGAGGCAGACCGCCGCGAGGGACAACCATCGGGAATCTGGCATAATCTCACGCGCAACCAGATACACACCGGTGACGGTACCAACGCCCCACACAAGCGTAAAAAGACGCAGGACGTGGATGGCCAAAACGCTGCCGCGATACGGGAACGCCTCGTAAGGCGTGTGGATGAAGACGTTCGGCGCGTCACTCTGCGAATTCTCCGTCACCGCCGGGTGTGCGACGTTGAAGCGCACGAAATCGGGGAAGTCGGAGGTGTCGAAGGCCGCGACGATAGGAGCCGCGGTCAGATAATACAACGGAGGCTGGCCCGATTCTCGCAGCCAGATATCCGTGCCCTCTTTGGGCTGCACCGGCAGAGATTTGTTGAGCGCCAGAGAGCGCACGAAGGCGAAGTGCCAGAGTTCGTCCGGCGCTTCGAAGAGCGGCACTGTGACGCTGTTGAGGATACCCAGCAGCACGAAAAGACCAATGATGACGCCGAGGCCTGCTTTTGGGCGAAGCCGCATCCACCCTGGCGAAGGTTGCGAATGAGCCTGCAGCCCCAGGTCGTCGCGCCGTCCAAGTGTGCTCTTCATTGTACGACCTACTCACACCCTTCGCCAGGGTATAGTGTGATGACGTCATCCGGCAAACGGTCCCCATCCGCCGCGTAAACGGGCAGACGGTTGCCGGTTTCGCGCTCGTAAAGCCCCACCCTGAAATACAGCAAGATCTGCGGCATTTCCGCCGGGGTGAGAGTGTGACGATCTTGAATCACATCGCCCGGCAGCCACCAGGACGTGGGGTAAGCGCCCGCCGCCGGAAAGCCATCATCTTGAGCGATCAATGTTCCATCCGCATCCACCAAATGGACAAAGACGGTGTAATCCGCATCGGGCGTTCCTGTAGCGCGCCAGGTCAGCGTCACAGCCGCCGTCTCCGCAATCGTCACGTCATACCCGGCCAGCGCGATGGCCTCTCCCAGGCGCAAGCTTGTCTTATACGCAGGCACAGCCGGCTTGACAGCGCTGCGCACCCGCCAGGGACCCAGCATGATTACGTCGCCGCCGTCTGGCAGGGACAGCCGCTGCTGTTGTTCATCGACCAGGCCAAATCGCAGCCAGTAGAGTGCGGGGGCTGGCGTCCACGCCGGAATCTCCAATTCAAGCGTGTGTTGCACGATGTCCCCGTCCTCCCAGAGATGGCTAGGATAGAGCGTGCCTCCCAACCAGCGGTGATCGCTGGCGACGTAGCAGGTGGGGTCTTGCGGCCCGAGTTGACTCCACACGGTGTAGAGTGCTGCCGGAGGTTGTTCTGCCTGCCAGTAGAGCGTGACACGCAGATTGTCACCAGGGTCGAGATCCTCTTCAACATCCGTGTAGCCGACAAAGCGCAGGCCGTTCTCGAAAGCAGCGTCCTGAGCAATCACGTCACCGGGCAGGCGTTCTAAGTAGGGGGACGCATAAGCCGGGCGCAACAGCCCCCAGGGGACCCAGAACGCGAAGCAGACCATCCCCACGCCCAGCCCCAGGCAAACCCGGCGCAAGGTTTTTCCACGGAAGAGTTGCCCGAGTCCCCACGCACACACCACCCCCGTGGCTGCAATCGAAGGAAAGAGCAAGCGGCCAAAAGGCGCTCCGGTGGAAATGGCCCAGCGAACAAAGGCGACAGCATTGAGCAGCACAACACCACCCAAGAAGAGCAAACTGCGGCGGATCGAAGGCTGCAATGCCCACATCGCGCCACCGGGCAAACAGGATTTCACAATCCCCAGTAGAGAAAGTGTTACGATACTGCCCATCATCCAGTAAAACCATGCCGGCGCCGGTATGCCCCAGCCGAACGCCGCCCAATAGGAGCGAAACGTGCTCGCCGCAGCCCGGAGGTCAAATCCAGCCAGGGGCACCTGGCTTTGGAGGTGTGTCGCCGTACCCAGGAGATCGCCATAGCGCAGCCCATTCAACGCGTACCACCAGCCGCCCACACACAGCGCCGCCAGCCCAAAGACGGCGCCATCCAGGAGCCACTTGCGCCAGTGACGCCAGGCCACGTCAGGCATTTGCCACAGGATTGCCACAGCGCCTAAAGGCAGCAGCAATAACGCACTTTGCTTCACCAGAATCGCTATCCCCACACCGCCGCCGAGTAAGGCCCAGCGCCGCCATCCCGACTCCTGACCCATAATAGCTTTCACCATCGCCAACACCGCCAGACTGAACAGGGCCCACAACAGGAGATCGTTCGTCACCGACGCCGCTGTAGCGATATACTGCGGGTTGAGGGCCACAAATCCGGCAGCGGTTAACGCTACCAGCGGTCTCTCTGAGCAGAGCAGCAGCGCCATCTTGTAGGCACAAACAACGGGAACCCATGCCAACAGCAGCGAAACCAGACGCAGAAACATCGTCGCCCGCACGGTCGCGCTTTGGGCCAGGGTCTCGTCCGGCAGATGCACGTAGATGTTCTTGTTCCAGGGGTCGGTCGTGGATTGCGGCGTCCAGCCCTTCTCCCATCCAGGATTGGGGATAAGGCGCGTGGGCAAATCTTCCATCGGCGCCCAGAAGGTGAGCGCCGCTCCCAAGGTATGGTACAGAGGGGGTGCGTAATACAGCGGCGGACTGTGAAACTTCAAAAACCACGCCATCGCTTCACCACTATCGGCGCGCCGGGCGGGGAAAACCGGTGGCGGGAGCGTCCTCTCGTTGGCAAAATGGCGGATCACCTGCAAATGTGAAAACTCATCGGAGGATTCAAAAAGCGGAATGGTCAACCCATAAGCTAATCCCAGGATGACGAAGATGCCGAGTAATCCATAAAACCAACTTTTTGAAGTCTTGAACCCGTAGGCCATATCCTTTTCGCCTCAATTCAGCGCCAGTATAACGCGGAACGCGATCCCGTCAAAGCTCGAATTCCGGACTTAGGTAGTTCCAGTGAAGACAAAGAGCAAATCTACCACAAAGACGCTAAGTCACAAAGGGCACATTAGTTTTTCTTGGTGTCTTGGCGGCTTCGTGTGAAGAGAAACCCCGCTAGCAAAATGCGGGCTGAGACTTTTGCGTTTTGGCGCTTCCTTGCCTTTCCTCACCACCTGAGTACAATACTGGCCTATGAGTGTTGTGGATGAAGTCAAGGATAGATTAGATATTGTCGAGGTCATCGGGCGGCACGTACACCTTCAGAAGTCTGGACGCTACTTCAAAGGACTCTGCCCCTTTCACACCGAGAAGACGCCCTCGTTCTTCGTCTTCCCAGATACGCAGGGATGGCACTGTTTTGGCTGCAACAAGGGGGGCGATCTCTTCAACTTCGTGATGGACTTTGAGGGGCTGGACTTCCGCACCGCCCTGGAGGAACTCGCCCGCCAGGCCGGCGTGGAATTGCGCCCGCGCACGCCCGAACAGGTGGAGGCCGAGAGCGAATCCGAGCGCCTGCGACTCCTGCTGGAAGCTGCTGCCGCTTATTATCACACGCTGCTTCTCACCGCGCCGCAGGCCGCCCACGCCCGTGCGTACGTCGAAAAGCGCGGCTTTACGCGCGAGACCCTGGAAACCTTCCAACTTGGGTACAGTCTCAATGATTGGGACGCGACGCGCACGTACCTGTTCGGTAAAGGCTTCAGCGTCGAAGAGCAGGTCAAAGCGGGGATGCTCGTGGAGCGTGAGGGCGGTGGAACGTACGATCGCTTCCGCAACCGGCTGATGATCCCAATCTGTGACCGGCGCGGGCGGGTGATCGCGTTTGGCGGGCGCGTGCTCGCGCTATCCCATCGCGACCCCGATGCTCAGCCCAAGTACATAAACTCACCGCAAACCATGCTTTTCGACAAAAGCAACGTGCTGTACGGCTATCACCTCGCCAACCAGGCGATCCGCGAAGCCGACGCGGCCATCATCGTCGAAGGTTATATGGACGTGATGATCCCACACCAGGCCGGATACAAGAACGTCGTCGCGCCAATGGGCACGGCGCTCACCGAGGGTCATCTGCAACAATTGCAACGCCTCACCAAACGCTTCATCCTGGCATTGGACCCCGACGCAGCGGGTATCCACGGCACATTGCAGGGGCTGGAAACCGCGCGGCAAACGCTGGATCGCGAGTGGGACGCCGTCTTCGATCCACGCGGATTGGTGGGCGTCGAAGGACGGCTCAAGGCCGATATTCGCGTCGTGACCCTGCCAGAAGGGCGTGATCCTGACGAGTTGATTTTGGAAGACCCCGCCCGCTGGGAAAAGCTCGTCGCCGATTCACAACCCATCGTGCGCTTTGTCTTCGAACAACTGCTGCAACAGGAAGATCCGCACGAACCGAAGGGCAAAGCGCGCATCGTTGACGCCATGCTGCCGCTGCTCAACGACATCGGCGACAGCGTGGAGCGCGAAGCTTACGTCCAGGACATCGCACTGCGGCTTGGATTGGACGCACGGGGGCTGCTCGACCGGCTGCGTGTGCGCGAGCGCGCGCAGGCCGTGCGCCGGCAATCCGCCGTCCGGGCACCCGGATTGGCATCGCCAGGACGGACGTCGCCGGTCGACGACCTGGAAGCCTACCTGCTCACGCTGCTGATGCGCTATCCCGAAAGTCTGACCCTTGCCGATGCGCAACTTGACGCGGCGCAACTCGAGAGGATCAACGATGACGATTTTTCCGGCACAAGCCGGCTGATATGGTTGGGCTGGCTGGAATTGGGCGAGCATCCCGAACTAGAGCTGACCGATGTGCTGCCCGAAGATTTACTGGAACAAGTCCACACGTGGATTGCGTCACCACTACCCGATATGCCGTTGGATCAATGGGCACGTGATGCTGTCCGCACCGTACTACGCCTGCGTGAAAAGCGACTGCGCGACATCTCCAAACATACCCAAAGCCTGGTCGCAGAAGCACAGGGGGAAGGCGACCTGAAGGCCGAACGGTATTTGACCGCGCTGCAAAGTCTTTCCGAGACACTTTGTCGTGTTCAACAGGCGTTGAGTCGGTGATGATGCTACAAAGTAGCACGTTTGAGGTAAGGAGGAGGAATGTCATCTAGGCAACGAAAAGCCACCGCGCGTCCCAAGGTCCGGGTCCGCAAGGGATCCGACAATACAACCTCGCACGAATCGGAAGATGCCCGTCACTTCCAAGATGATGACTGGGAAGAAGAAGAAGACACCGAAGAGGGACTCAGTGAAAATACCGAGGACTTCGACGACAGCAATGCTGACGACGAGGACAGTCCAACCTGGGAAGATGAGCCTTCGGCAGATGAGCTTGAGGAAATCGAAGAAGAGCTATCCAAACCCATCATCGTAGAAGACCTGGTCGACGACCCGGTGCGCATGTATCTGCGCGAAATTGGGCGCGTCGATCTCCTCGAACCATATCAGGAAGTCTGGCTTTGCATCATTCGCGAGGCTGTGGCGAAGTTGACCGCCGTTTGCCAGACAGTTGCGACGGCGGATGATCCCGAAACGATGGAAACCAGCGTTTTGGATCTCTACAAACAAGCCCGCACCGCGTGGAATGAAAGTCAACGCGCTGCTCAGAAAAACGAACTCGACACCCCGGACGTCACGGTTTTTCTAGGAGAAATCTTGCGGCAGCAACAAGTCCTCATCGCTGAGAAAGCCTCGAACCTTTACACTTATATGGGGCCTAACCAATGGGGCGATGATCCGCATTGGCGGCCCGTCATCCTGGAGCTACTCCGCGTGGCGATGTACCTGTATCTGTTGCCGCCGGAATTAGTCGAATATATCCGCGAGAAGACGAGTGTCGACACCGCTGCCAGCAGTGCCCGCCGTTGGCCGACAACGACCCAGGTACGCGCACAAATCGAGCCCGATTCGATCTTTGCTTGGTGGGCGCACGTCGAAGTATTGGCTGCTGAAGCGCAACAGATGTTAGTGCGCGCAAACCTGCGACTGGTGGTAAACATCGCCAAACGCTACGTAGGGCGCGGTGTCTCCTTCCTCGATCTGATCCAGGAAGGCAATATTGGCCTGCTGCGCGCCGTCGAGAAATTCGACTACATGCGTGGTTACAAATTCTCGACGTATGCGACGTGGTGGATTCGCCAGGCTATCAGCCGCGCCATCGCAGACCAGGCACGCACCATCCGCATCCCCGTCCACATGGTTGAGACCATCAACCGCCTGATGCGCATCCAACGGCGCATGATGCAGGAACTCGGACGCGATCCCAACCTCGACGAGTTGGCGCTGGAAATGGACGTTCTGGAACCGGAAGACATCGCCGCTATCACCAACGCCCGGGCCGAAAACCTCCCCCTGCCGCCACACCTGGAGCGGAAAATGCGCCGGGCGATGTCCAAAGTGCGCCGCATCATCAGCATTTCCCAGGAGCCGATGTCGCTCGAAAGTCCGGTAGGCTCGGAGGACAACAGCGAGCTTTCCGACTTCATTGAAGACGACAACCTTCCCGGCCCTATGGACGCCACATCAATGCAGATGCTGCGCGAACAACTCCAACACATCCTGGGTGAGCTTGGTCGCCGCGAGCGCGAAGTGCTCGAAATGCGCTTCGGCCTCAAGGATGGACGCCCGCACACGCTCGAAGAGGTCGGGCAAGCCTTCAACGTCACCCGCGAGCGCATCCGGCAGATCGAATCCAAAGCCCTGCGCAAACTTCGCCATCCGGGCCGCAGCCGCAAACTGCGAGACTTTTTAACTTAACGTTTGAAAGGTAGTTCCCCCCCCTCTAACTCCCCCCGGTGGGGGGAGAATATGAATCTCCCCCCCGATGGGAGGGATTAAGGGGGGAAAAAGAGGCGCTATGTTTAGAAAATTAGAGATTGCGACACGTGCGAAGGTCGATTTCATCGACATCACTGCCGAAATACAACGCGTGGTCCAGGAAGCAGAGGTTGATGAGGGGATGTGCTTCATCTACTGCCCACACACCACAGCCGGTGTTGTGCTCAACGAGAACTGGGACCCCGATGTAGAAAACGACATCGCCATGCTCCTGGAACGCATCACACCAGAAGGCCTACCCTACCGCCATAGCGAGGGCAATTCCACGGCGCACATCAAATCCGTGCTCCTCGGCAGCGATCACTTTATCTTCGTGCAAGGCGGCCGGTTGTCTATGGGCCAGTGGCAAGGCGTCTTCCTTGCCGAGTTCGACGGACCGCGCCGGCGCACGGTGTGGATCAGAGTCGTGACCGATGCCGCCAGCGGCTAAAGGATTAGCTTGACAACCACCCAGCCCATCGCCTGGGAAGCCATCGAGGCGCTGCTGCACCGCGTGCAAAAGCCGGGACGCTACGTCGGCGGCGAGGTCAACGCTGCTGTGAGCGCCGTTGCTCGCAACGGCAACGTCGCCATCCATAAATCCTGGGAGACCACTGACATCCACATATGTCTGGCCTTCCCCGACGTCTACGACCTGGGGATGTCCAATTTCGCCCTCGCCATTTTATACGATCTCCTCAATGCACAGTCCGGCGTCCTTGCCGAGCGCACCTACCTGCCCGCGCCGGACATGATCGCGCAGATGCGGGGCGCGGGGATGCCGCTCTACGCGCTGGAAAGCTACCGCCCGGTTGGCGCCTTCGACATCCTGGCAATCAGCACCGCTTACGAACAGCTCTACACCAACGTCCTGGAACTGCTCGACCTCGCCGGCATCCCCTTGCGCGCCACCGACCGCGATGCGACACACCCGCTCATCGTCGGCGGGGGGCACGGGACGTTCAACCCCGAGCCGGTCGCCGATTTCTTCGGCGTGTTCGTCATCGGGGAAGCCGAAGCGGTGCTCCTCGAGCTGGTGCAGACGTGGCGCTTGCATCGCCACCTCCCCCGCGAAGCGCAGTTGCGCGCACTGCTCGACGTGCCCGGGCTGTACATCCCGCGCTTCTACCGGCAGGATGAAGTATCCGGCGCTGTGATCCCCACCGACGTCGCCGCGCCGACCCGCATCCTCAAGCGCCTGCTGCCCATGCTCCCTCCCACCCCCATCCGCCAACTCGTCCCCAACGTGGAGGTGACGCACAACCGCGCCGTGGTCGAAATCCAGCGGGGATGCACGCGCGGCTGCCGCTTCTGCCAGGCCGGATCGATCACGCGGCCTGTGCGCGAGCGTCCCGCCGCTGAAGTCGTGGAGTCCATCGCCGCCATCCTGGATGCCACCGGCTACGAGGAGGTCGCCTTGCTCTCACTCTCTTCCGCCGACCACTCCGAGATCAAACCGATGCTGGAAGCAATATTGGAACGCTTCGAAGACCGCCATCTCTCTATCTCACTACCCAGCCTGCGCATCGAATCGTTCTCCGTGGACCTGGCGGATATGCTCTCGCGGGGTCGTCGTTCCAGCTTCACCTTCGCGCCGGAAGCGGGCAGCGACGCGCTGCGCTGCCGCATCAACAAGGACATCGCCACCGCAGACTTGCTCGCTGTGGCGCAGGAAGTCTTCACGCGCGGCTGGCGTACGATTAAACTTTACTTCATGCTCGGGTTGCCGGGTGAAACCGACGAAGACATTGAGGCCATCATCGATCTGGCGCACCGGGTCCGGCGACTGGGCCTCGATATCGGTGGGCGGAAGACGGAAGTTCACGTCAGCGTGAGCACCTTCGTCCCCAAACCACATACGCCATTCCAGTGGGCGCCGCTGGCCGACCGTGAAACGGTCGAACGGCGGCAAGCGCTCCTGCGCGAGCGGCTGCGGGGGCGCGGCCTGCGCCTCTCCTGGAACGACTACGACAGCACGCGCCTCGAAGCATTGCTGGCGCGCGGCGACCGGCGACTCAACGCTGTTGTCGAAGCCGCGTGGCGTCACGGGGCACGCTTCGACGCCTGGGACGAATGGCGCAGCCTGGAAGCCTGGGAACGCGCCTTTGAGGAAACTGGCATCGACGTAGACGACGCGCTCTACCGTCCCCGTACCGAGGACGAGCCGCTGCCCTGGGATCACCTGCACAGCGGCGTCGAAAAGCGCTTCCTCCTGCGCGATTACCGTCGCAGCCAGGCCGGCGAACTGCTCGGCGACTGCCGCGAGAACTGTCACGCCTGCGGTATTCTTATCAACTATCCCGGCATGTGGACAGAAGCGTGGAAATGTCCGGAGCCGGGAGTAGCGAGTAGGGAGTAGGGAGTAGGGAGTATGAATCAAGAATCAAGAATCATGAATCATGAATCATCAATCGCGGATCACGAATCACGCATTACAAATCACGGATTCCCAATTCCCAATCCCTGTCTCTTATACACATCTCCGAGCCCACGAGACCGTACTAGATCTC
>OMKS01003882.1_pt1 | contig 11640 bp, 14 predicted proteins | sample 1674721 | NCBI WGS metagenome assembly OMKS01 (sample SAMN06264996, study PRJEB25208) | sediment metagenome | isolation source: hot spring sediment | place: USA: California | collected 2014-09-02 | reverse complement strand
GAGAGCGAGTATCTTGTCTAACCCCTCCTCCATCAAGTAATCTTTTGGGAGGAGGTTGTATTAAATTATTTTTAACCTGGTTAAACAAAGTATTTGTTTATGGGAAGGCGCATGTGGAAGTGTGTGAACTGCGGTCTTATCGTCTTCAGCGACGAGAGGCCTAATCTGCCGGAGTGGACGAGGGGGCAGGTCTGTAATTTTCAGCCGGTGGATTAGCCGGTGATTTTCGAGGTTACTTCAACCTTGTCTTTAACGTCGATGTCTATGAGTGTCTTCACCTTGAACCCTGTTTTTTCTTCAACGATTTTTTTGCCGCCTCCGCGTCCGATGACGCATCCTATGCCGGCTACATCCACGCCTATTTCCTTGAGCGCGTTTAGGACTGCGAGAAGCGTTCCGCCGGTGCTCACGACAGCGTCGACTATCAGAATCCTGTCTCCGGGTTTGACAGAGTTCATGTATAGGGTTCCCTTGGAGTATCCTGTCGACTGGTCCAGTATTTTTTCGCCGGGCAGCCAGTACTGGCGTTTTCTGATTATGTTGACTGGAAGCCCAGTGAGCTGTCCGAGTACTGTTGCAATGTGTATGCCCATCGCCTCCATGGTAAGGATGTAGTCTGCGTTTATATCGAGGTTGTCGCGCAATGCCATGCACGTCTCCATCATCAGGTCCGGCTCGATTGGAGGTATAGAATCCGTCAGGGGGTGGATGAAGTATTTGTATTCCCCCCTTGTTATGACCTGCGCGTTTTTCAGGCTTTTTTCCAAAAGTTCCAGGCTCATCCCGTATTATACTATGTTTTGCTTGTTTTTTAACAAGGTAGTTTCAAGTCTTTTTCAGGTGAATTGATTATGGGAAGTGACGAGGCGGATTTGTCGAGGATTGCCGGGGATTTGAATTCTCATGAGTCGAGGGTTAGGGATGTTTTAGGGCATCTGGAAAGTTCTTTGGACCAGGTTCACACTATTATCTCGGATATTGAGTCGACTTACGGCGAGCTTTCGTCTTTCGGACTGGACCATACCGGCGACGAAGAATCCCAGATACAGAACGCTTTAAGCCAGCTTTACTCAGTAAAATCGTATCTTGAGACCGCAATCAGCGAGCTGCACAGCGTCGACCTGCCAGGCTATATCGACTAGGATGAGGTTTGCGAGAGTATGGGTGTTTCTGCTGAAAAAATCAACGAACAAAGGGCTGTTTTAAAGCCTGTTGTCGTGGGAGGCTCCGGCTTGAACGGTCTTGCACCATACGAACTTTTTTCAAGATACAGGTGGTATGGAGAGTCCACAATAAAACTATTGGACTTCTGCCGGATTAAGGCGGGTGAACGAGTTTTGGATATTGGATGCGGGACAGGCACTTCCACAAAATACATTCTAAAGCGGGTGGGGCTGAAAGGTTCTGTCGTGGGCCTTGACGTGGACGAGCGGATGCTTGACGACACGCGCAAAAAGTTCGGGGAGGATAACGTTAGGTTTGTCGCGGGAGACGCCCGCGATGTCGCAAGGATTTTGAAGCCGGGATATGACGCGGTATTATGCTTTAACGGAATGCATTTGATGCGCGACCCGTATGAAGTTTGCGCTGGCGCCCACGACGTCTTGAAGACTGGGGGGGTCTTCGGCTTTAACGTCGGCTTCTTTCACGGAGACGCCGAGTCCCACAGGCTTGGGATAGCGATAGGACGCGAAATATTCAAGGTCGCGGGCGAGAAGGGTTTGAAAAAAGAGGACGTTAGCGTAGGCCAACGGATTAGGAGGATGAGGGTGGGTGATTACGAGGATTTTATGGCGGGAGCTGGATTCAAGGGCGTTGCAAGCGAGATTTTCGAGTACGAGCTTCCGGCTGAAAGTCTTGTGATATTCTTCAGGACCCGCGGCGCCAGCCTTGACATTCTCCCGGATATAGACTCTAATCTTCGCGCGGACATTCTCTCGGCCGCCGCCAGAAATGTTTTGGAAAAAAACGATTTGAAGAGCGTGAGGCGGAACTGGCTTTACGTGCGGGGCGTTAGGACAGTCTGAACATTTTTTCTTTTCCAATGTTTTTGGAGCCTATTTTTCTTTTTGAAACAATATATATTCCAATGAATCTTATGACTGTCGGAACCCTTGCGCTCGACGACATTAAAACACCGTTTGGGGAGGTTAAGGGCGCATTGGGCGGGAGCGCCACCTATTTCGGCTTGGCCGCAAGCTTTTTCACTGAATGCGGGCTGATTGGGGTTGTGGGCAGTGATTTCCCGGAAGAGCATTTGGATTTTCTAAAGTCCAAAAAACTTGACTTGTCGGGAATTGAAGCGGCGTCCGGCAAAACATTCCGCTGGAGCGGTTCGTACGAGTTTGACATGAACCAGGCCCACACGTTAAAGACCGAGTTGAATGTCTTGTCGGAATTTAATCCGAAGATTCCCGGCGGCTTCAGGAATTGTGAAATACTGTTTTTGGCGAACATCGACCCGGACCTCCAGCTTGAAGTGCTTGAAAAGGTGAAGCCGAAGTATTGTTTTGCGGACACCATGAACTTTTGGATTGAAGGTAATCGAGAGTCTCTCGATGAAGTTTTTGGGAGGGTTGACGGGATAATCATAAACGATTCGGAGGCAAGGCAGTATTGCAAGACCCCCAATCTTATCGCGTGCGGTAAAATCCTTTCAAGATTGAATGACGGCAAGGTTATAATAAAGAAGGGCGAGCATGGAATACTTTATTTCTCCGAAGAGCGATTTTTCAGCCTGCCCGCATATCCCGTCGAAAATCTTGTGGACCCGACTGGCGCCGGCGACAGTTTCGCGGGCGGCACGCTCGGGCATCTTGCAAAGCACGGGGAATTTAGCGACGAGATGATGAGGAAAAGCATCGTGTGCGGTAGCACTGTCGCAAGCTATGTCGTTTCGGGATTCAGTGTCGACGGGATTAAGGTGCGAACACACGAGGATATTGAGTCGCGCTACCAGCATTTCAGAAACATCGTCGCATTCGACCATAATCTTTGAATTTTCTTTTATTTTCGCGAGGCTACATGCTGTTTTCTTCTTGCAAGGTTTGCCGCCGCCTTTCCGGCTTTTTCCAAAATCTCCGCCTCCCCTTCGACAACCCGGTTTTTCATGAGTATTTTGCCGGCGACTATTGTCGTGTCGACCGTGCTTCCGCTTGCGGAATAAACCATGTTGCTTTCGAAATTGTGGTTCGGAGTCATCTCGGGAGTCCTGAGGTTTATTAGTATTATGTCGGCGGCCGCCCCTTCCCTGATTATCCCGCCGTCGTATGCTAGGGCTTTAGCGCCGTTTATTGTCGCGCACTCCAAGACTTTTTTGGCTGGAAGCCGTGTAGGGTCGTTGAAATGGTGTTTTTGGAGTAGCGCCGAAATCTTGATTTCCTCGAACATGTCGAGGTTGTTGTTGGAGGCGCATCCGTCGGTTCCCACGCACACGTTGACTCCGGCCTGGGCGAGCCCGCCGTAGTCGAGGGCTCCGCCGACCGCAAGCTTCTTGTTGGAGGTCGAACAGTGGGCTATTGAAACCTTTTTTTCGCCTAAAAGTTTTTTCTCGTCCTCGCCGAGCCAGACGCCGTGCGCGCACATTAGTCTTTCATTCAAGAGTCCGCACTCATCCAAAACTTTTGTCGGCGTAGCCCCGTATTGTTTCAAACAGTCTTTTACTTCTTGTTCTGTTTCCGAAAGGTGCGTGTGGAGCAGAAGGTTTTTTTCCTTTGAGTATTCGGCGCACCATTTCAAGCTTTCTTTTGAGACGGTGTAGACTGCGTGCGGGCTGATGGCGACTTTTATATTCGGGTTTTTTCCACCGTATTTTGAGACTATCTTCTCGTTCAATTTCTTTTCTTTTTCGGCGCGCTCCGGGTCGTTCATGTCGATGAAGACTTGGCTTAACACCGCCCGGATTCCGGATTCTTCCGCCGCCTTGTATGCCCCGTCGAAAAACCAGTACATGTCGTTCATGCAGGTTGTCCCCGTCTTTATCATCTCAAGGCACGCGAGTTTCGTGCCCCAGTAGACGTCATATTCTGTGAGTTTGGCTTCGAGAGGCCAGATGTGTTTGGAAAGCCAATCTTGGAGGGGCAGGTCGTCTGCATATCCCCGCATGAGCGTCATGGCTGCGTGCGTGTGGGTGTTGACGAGTCCCGGGAATATTGCCTTGCCGTCGGCTTCGATTGTCTCGTCGGCGTCGTGTTTTTTCCCTATCTCGGATATTAGGCCGTCTTCTATGTAGAGGCTTGTTTTTTTCCCGTTGTGCAGGGAGTCTTTGATTTGTATCGAGCTCATCCGACCACCTTTCTGATTAGCTCCTCCAGGTTTTTTCGGTTGGATTGCGCTGATTCTTTCACGTCCTCAAAGTCGATGGCCCCACCGATTCCGTTGGCGTAGTTGTCGACCGTGCAGATGCTCGCGTAGGGTATTTCAAGTTCTTTTGCGAGCGTGGCTTCTGACGCCATGGTCATTCCGACAACGTCAGCGAAGTGTGAGAGCATTTTGACTTCCGCCTTCGTCTCGAATCTCGGCCCTTTTGTTTGGATGTAGACGCCGGAGTTTATAGTCTTGAGCTTCATTGATTTTGCCGCGGAAATTATGTTTTGCCTTAATTTTTCGTCGAGTTCGGGAACCTCGTGGACGACTTTGTCGTCGTAGAATGTCGGAATGTCTGCGAGTTGGATGTAGTCGCCTGGTATGATGAGCGAGCCGGGCGTGATTTCGGGCTTTAGGCTTCCAGAACTTGAAACGCCGATGATGAGTTCGGCCTTGAGTTTTGAGAGCGCCTTGATGTTGGCCTTGTGGTTTATTATGTGGGCGGGGGTATTGCCGTCAATACCGTGTCTTTGGATGAACGCGAATTCGTCTGACTTGAATACGTCTGCGCTTCCATGGCTGGTACTGATTTTTTCTTTCCTGAGGTTTTTGAATGATTCGAGCCTTGGGATTGCGGTTCCCGCGATTACTGCCTTCAAATTTTTGCACCTGGTTTTAATAAAGATTGAAGCATATTTAATTAAATCGAGGTGTTTTGTGGTTGGAAGCTTCCAGGAATATTGTTGAACGCATAAGGTGGAAGTCTGTTGGCGCGGTCCTTGCGGCAATCTTAATAGTATTAGTTCTTTTGACTGTCCTACCCTCAAAAATAAGCTTGAGCCATGCTGTTGCAGTTGGAGTTAAAGTCGTGCCTGACCGCATTCCCGCGGGAGGCGATCCTGTAGTCAACATTGAGGTTGAGAACCGGGACAGGGAGAATTCGAGGACTCTCACTTTGACTGTCAAGACTTTTGACCCGAGCCTTAAGTTTGCGGACACGCTCACGCAGGTTTATACTGTAAACAACATTAATGTGGGGCCGAGGGAGGTCAGGAGGTTTCAGGTCAAGCTGAATTCGAGTCCGGGCGCGGTTCCCGGTAAATATACTGTCGAGGTCAGGGCGACTACGGATTTGGATTTGGAGGCTTCTGTGAGCAGGGCTTATGTTGAGGTGGAGTCGGTCAGGTAGCCGACTGGTTTTTAGAAATTCTATTTCCAGAAGAAGTTTTTTTGTGTGGGGTGCTTTGGAGTCGGGCAGAAGGTTTTCAACCCTTCATCCCTTGCGTAATGAGAGGGGATTCTTCTTTTTTGCGCCCAAACCACCTGGATTGTATCCTGACAGTTTGTTTACTTTCAACATCACTCCAATCTTTTCGCCGGATTTTTTCAAATCCCGCAAAGATGCTGGAAGTTTTTCCGGGCGTATTTTTCGAAGTTGCTCGATTGCTCCGCACCCCACAGTTTTTTCCTTGACTGTTGGTTGCATAATACCATACGCAGTTCAAGTATAAAAATCATACGTCATCATACAAAGTAATATTTAATATGATTGTTGGTTTGGCGGACAGTGTTCGAAAAACCCTTTTTAATAGCGTGTGACAATATTTCCATACGAGTTTTTTGGGGGAAAACACAGTGTCTCAAGAGCTGAAGGAAAAGACCGCGCTGATATCGCTTTTCGCAAACATCATGCTCGCAGTAATAAAACTGATTTTCGCCCTAATCTCAAACGCGTCGCTGCTACTCCTCGACGCAATACACTCGATAACTGACTCTCTTTCCGCAATCCTCGCCTACTCGAGCATACGGCTACAAACACAGGAGAAGGACAAGACTTACGGCATAATGCACCAGCTTGAAAACATCGCCTCAATCATAATATCATTCATAATATTTTTCGGAGCATATGAAGTCTACAAGCGCGCGATTAATCCAAGCCTCATTTTCGCAAACAAGCTTCCAAGTTATCCCATCGCAATCGCGGGCGCAATATTCGCGATGCTCGTCTGCTACGTCATAAGCAAGTACGAGACACGGATAGGAGAGAAGACCAAGTCGAACGCCCTGACTTCAGACGGAAAGGAGTGGAGGATGGACATGTACTCCTCGCTCGTCGTCCTCATATCGCTTGTCGGCTCACTCATTGGGATACAACTGAACAAGATTGCGGGAATAATCATCGCGCTCTTCATCGTCAAGGTAGGAGTGGAAGTCCTGATGAAAGGTCTTTCATCATTCATCTCAGAATTGTACGACGAGATGGACGGTGAAAACAGCGTCAAAAGACAGGATGGGAAAACCTTCCTCGATAGCGCCCAGCGCCTCTTCAACCACACGAAAAGAGCATGGAAGTATGCGATAGTCGCCTTGGTATTAATCTATTTTGTGTCTGGAGTTTACGTGGTCGAGCCTGATGAGCAGGCTCTTGTGAAAAGATTCGGAAGCTATGTCGGAGTGAAATCCAATCCCGGACTCCACTACCACATGCCATACCCTGTTGAGGCCGTCATGAAAGTCAAGGTAACCAGCTCTTATCGCGCGGAGCTCGGATTCAGGCTCGCGCAAGAACCGTATGCCGGACTCTCGCCCGAGCTTTGGGAGTCAAGCCATTCGAGCGGCGGATACCAGAAGGTGCTTGACGAATCGCTAATGATCTCGGGCGACGAGAATATCGTGGACGTCAACACGGTAGTCCAATACCGGATTAGTGATGCGGAAAAATTCGCCTTCAACTCGCGTGAACCCCACATGCTATTGCGGGACGTGATGGAGTCGGTCCTGCGCCAGGTTATTGGGGGCAAAGACATTGACGACGCCCTGACCTCGGGAAAAATCCAGATCCAAGATGAGGCGAAAGAGAAGGCTCAAGAGATTCTCGACGACTACGAGTGCGGGCTTGAGATTGTTGAAGTCCAGTTGCAGGATGTGCATCCGCCAAGCGAGGTCGCGCAAGCATTCAAGGATGTCGCGTCAGCCAGGGAGGACAAGAACAGAATTATAAACGACGCCATGGCCTATCAAAAGGATGTTATTCCGAAGGCGCGGGGCGAGTCTGAAAAGATATTGCTGGAGGCCCAGGCTTATTCGACGAAGAAGGTGAATCTCGCAAGGGGGGACACGGAAAGATTCCTAAAGATTTATGAAGCATACAGGGAGAACGAGGAGATTACGAGGACCCGGCTTTATCTTGAGACCATGGAACAGGTCCTCCCGAACACGAGAATTTACATAGTCGACTCAAGTGCGGTGGCGGGCCAGTATTCGACGCTTCTGCCCCTCATGGACTTGAAGACTACGGTCGTGGCGCAACCACAGTCTTCAACCTACTCCGAAGATTATGGTTTCGGAGGTTATTCCGGGGTTTCAACGATTAGCAAGGAGGGTTTGTACGAGCTGATGGACGAGTCGCCGACATTCCTGTAAGAAAAAAAAGATGAGATCAATGGGGATGAAGTTTGGGGTCGGGAAGACGGGAATGGTTTTCGCAGCCATAGCCGCGGCCTTCATAATCAGCATGTGCTTTTTCGTCGTGGACGAGAACGAGCAGGCGGTAGTATCCCAGTTCGGCCGCCCAGTCAAGACCGTGACAGAACCAGGCCTCTACTTCAAGCTGCCGGAACCAGTCCAAGTCGTCAGACGCTTTGACGTGCGCGCAATGACAAGCGAGTCGGCATTGTCTGAAGTGCTCACATCAGATAAGAAGAATCTTGTCGCAGACTATTACGTAGTTTGGAGGATTGACGACCCGCTCCTGTTCATGCAGACTGTGGTCGACGAGCAGGGCGCGAAATACAGGATTGGAGACATAGTATATTCCGAGATTCGAAGCCAGCTTGGACTCTACGAGCTCGCATCAATCATAAACGCTGACCGGGACGCCATACACGGCAAGGTCACTGAAGAGTCGGGCAAGAAGCTTTCAAAGTACGGCATTTCAGTGTTGGATGTCAGGATAAGAAGGCTTAACTTCCCGGACCAGAACAAGAATTCAGTCTTCAGCAGGATGAGGTCTGAGCGGACGAGGATGGCAAACCAGTACCGCTCTGAAGGCGAGGAGGAGGCGCTTCGAATTCGGGCGGAAACCGACAAGGAGAGGGAACTGATATTGTCCAAGGCAAGGTACAATGCCACAGTCATACGGGGTTTGGCTGACGCCAATGCCGCCAAAATTTATGCGAACGTATATGAAGTCGATCCGGAGTTCTACGAGTTCATCAGAACCATGCAAGCTTACCAGAAAATCATTCCATCCGGAAGGAATACTCTGATTGTTTCATCGGATTCTAAATTATTCAAGTATCTTGATGCAAGTGAAGGCAGATAGGCATGGACTGTTTCGCAAGGCGGGGTGTGAAAAAGATTTTCTCTCTTGCAAGAACAAAGATCCGGCTCGCCAAGGAAGCTGATACGATTGAGTGCGTTCCGGCGCCGCTCCCGTTGGTTGAGATGTTTTTTGGCGAGAAGATATTGACGGTTGAGGGCGCGGAATCTTTTCTGGATGAATTGCGGAATAAAACTGACTTTGATTCTGACGAGTCTTGCGCGAAAACTGGTGCCGCCCTCGCCGACATTGTTGAAGGAGTGAAATACAAGTTTGAGCCGGCAGAGTTCATGTGCCTTTTGAGTAAAGGGGGCTTTCAGGAAATTGAAGAGCGTGTTGCAGGCGGTGAAGTATTGAACATTTTTTTGATGGATGAGACGCCGCGTGAGGGAGTGAACTTGTATGTGGGGTATGACCCGCCCGCAGGTTATCTTCATCTTGGACGCGTCGCAACGAATGTTTCATGGTATCTTGACTTCGCATTCAGGTCGAGCGTATTGTCGGACGGGGAGCGTCTTTTGAACACCCGGGTTTATTCCTCGCAAAAGACGCTTATTCAGGCGGCGGTCGAAAACTGCCTGAAGTATTTCAGCGGTTAAGCCCGTTTTTGTCCTTTTATAGGCAAACTGCGTAGAGTATATTGCCCATATGGGCGATATATTATGGACTCTAAGAAAACCGGAAGGCCAAAGTGTGTGAGGGCCGTCGGAAGAATGCCGGACTGCGACTATTTCAAGCCTAGGGGAATACCTCTTGTGGAACTTGAAAAAGTCACATTAAGCCTAGAGGAAGTCGAAGCCATACGGCTCATCGACATTGAGGGCTTGGAGCAGGAGGATGCTTCCCAAAAAATGAATATTTCCAGAAGGACTTTCGGACGCGACCTGAAAGGCGCGAGAAAAAAGATTTCAGACGCCATAATCAATGCAAAAGCCATCGAAATCAAGGGCGGATGTTATACGACAAAATAGAGGGTGCGGAAATGCCGGACGGAGACGGTGAGGGACAGCGGGAAAGAATCCAGTTGCCCTCGGGAAAAAAAAGGCGAACACGATGAGAATCGAGGACGTGGAGAAATCCAGAAAAATTCTGGGCCTAGGCAACGCCAGCACTCTCGCCGACATCAAGGAGGCGTATAGAAGTTTAGCCAGGGAAAACCATCCCGACAAGGGGGGAAACCCTGAGAAATTCATTGAGGTAGGGCACGCCCATAAAACACTCATGGATTACGTTGAAAATTATAAATATTCATTCAAGCCGGATGATGTCACGGCTCAGCTGGCTTTTGAGAGGATACGAAACAATTACATGAACGACCCCATGTGGGGCAGTGGAGAACATACAAAAAAAGAGGATGAGTAGAAAATGAAGATTGCGATTGCGACAATGCGGGGCGGGATGGACGACAATGTCTCGCCAGTTTTCGGACGATGTAGTAGCTACACGATTGTAGAAGTTGAGGACGGCCAAATCAAGGGTTTCCAAGTTGTCGGGAATCCCGGTTTTTCAGCGGCCGGAGGCGCGGGCATTCAGGCGGCGCAGTTTGTGGCTGGAGAAAATGCCGAGTACGCTGTCGCCGGGAATTTCGGTCCGAAATCATCCCAAGTTCTTTTGGCCTCAAACATCAAGATGATTCAGACACAGGGGAATGTTTCAGAAGTCGTTGGGCGGATAATCTCTGGCGAACTGAAGCCCATAACAGGCTCGACTGTGACAGACAAGTTCGGCGTGGGCGGGCGCGGAGGAGGCGGTTTAGGAATGGGGCGAGGACTGGGTGGTGTTGGAATGGGACGAGGACGCGGGAGGATGCAGAGATGAAGATAGCGGTGCCGACAGACGGAGATAAAGGCTTGGAGGAGAATGTTTCAGAGCATTTCGGAAGGTCGAACACTTACACGATAGTCGATGACGAGACTGGTGAGGTGAATGTTGTTGAGAACACGAGCGAGCACATGGGCGGGAGCGGAATGCCGCCAGAACTTTTGGCGGGCGAAGGTGTTGACGTCCTCTTGTGCAGGGGTCTTGGAAGGCGTGCGATACAGATGTTTTCCGATAGGAACATTCAAGTCTTTTGCGGAGCCCAGGGAACTGTTTCGGATGCATTAAGCCAGTGGAAGGATGACAGGCTTGAACCGGCAACAGAAGCGTCCGCGTGCGCCCAGCACGCCTTCAGAAGCCATCACCACCATGATGGCGAAAGTCGCCAGCATCATGAAGGCGGCCATGGCCACCACAGTGAAGGAGGGTGCGTGAAAAAATAATGGGGGATATGGAACATATTTACGGTCCGGTGCCGTCAAGGAGGCTTGGCTTCTCGTTGGGCGTTGATTTGGTGCCCCACAAAATCTGCTCGTTCGACTGTGTTTACTGCCAGTTGGGAAAGACGACAGAGAAGACAATAGTAAGAAGAGAGTATGTTCCAGCGGGTGATGTAGTCGCCGACGTCAAGGAATTCCTTGAACGGGGTAAACGATGCGATTACATAACGCTGTCCGGCTCGGGAGAGCCCACGCTGAATTCAAAAACAGGCGAGATTATTGAGGCAGTCAAGTCTTTGACCGGCATTCCTGTTGCGGTTCTGACGAACGGCTCCACCATGACGGACTCTGACGTCAGGCGGGAATTGTCTTTGGCGGACGTTGTGATACCGTCGCTTGATGCGGCTGTGCAATCATTGTTTGAGAAGGTGAACAGGCCGTGCAGGGGAATGAGGGTGGAGGACATTATTGCGGGGATTTCAGAATTCAAGAAATCGTTTAGCGGGAAAGTTTGGCTGGAAGTGATGCTTGTCGACGGAGTGAACGATTCTGAGGAAGCATTCCGGGAGTTGTCTCGCGCGATAGGGAAGATCAAACCGGACAAGGTGCATTTGAATACCGTGGTAAGACCGCCTTGCGAGAGGTGGGCGAAGCCGCTTTCAACAGAACGGCTTGAGGAGATTGCGAACTCCCTAAACGCTGAGGCTGTCTCTTATACACATCTCCGAGCCCACGAGACCGTACTAGATCTCGTAT
>OMKS01003881.1_pt1 | contig 11643 bp, 9 predicted proteins | sample 1674721 | NCBI WGS metagenome assembly OMKS01 (sample SAMN06264996, study PRJEB25208) | sediment metagenome | isolation source: hot spring sediment | place: USA: California | collected 2014-09-02 | reverse complement strand
ACGTCCAGTGTGTCCACTTCTACAATATCCCCTGGCTCCTTAACCACATAATCTTTAGGTTTCCTTATCGCATAAGGGCGCTGCCTCCAGCTCTTCCTGGCAGATATGTGATTGGGCAAAGGCTCTTGCAACAGACCGCGCTGTTTCAGCTTTTTGAGAATTCTGCCCACTGTGGAAGCAGAGCTGGGAAATCCTTCACGATGCAAAAGTATCACCAGCTTATCCTTGCCCCATCTCGGATATTGCTCCCTCAGCCTCTGGACAGCGGCCACAAGTTCTGGGGAGTAAGTAGGCTGGCGCACTCTCTCAGGACGGCAGGAGCGATCCTCCAGGCATTCCAGATGATAAGGGCGATACCTTTGCTTCCAGCGATAGAAGGTTTGAGGAGCGATGCCGAAATAGCGACAGGTGAGGCGGGCATTTTGATTATGAGATTGGTAGTAATCGAACCATTTGAGTCTTTGCCTGGCTTTTTTTGATAGCACCGGGATACCGGCCAGGCGTCCATATCCCGGAATCTTGCTACATACATTCATAGTGCAGCCATTATAGCGCCCTTTCATGACTTGTGTGTCACCAATCTATCTGAACTAGAGCAGAAATGCTTGAACAAGGTAACAATCTGGCTATTCGTTGGTTAACCAGTCTTGAAGTAAGCATTGCATTCTAACGCCTCTTTTCTACTTTCTTAACTGGATTTATCCCCGCGTAGTATAGGGTATTTCCAGGGACACCATCCTTCACAAGGTGAAGGACTAGGCCTCCTCTAATCCATGCGTTAAGTCCTCAGGATACCCAGCGTCGTGTGCGCGCCTGGTTGCCGTAAAGAAAGACGGAGTCGCTGCTGGTCGCATGCCGGAATGATAAGCAGATTGCCTCAATTCCCCGGCCTCACCTTCTGTCGGAAATCGGTCCATCCTCCAGGCTCATCTTGTATTGGCAGAGACTGCTCTTTCAAGCTCCAGCTTGTTAGTCGGTCTGATGCCTCCAGCACTACTATTCGACTTTCTTCACCTTGAGCAAATTTGTGGAGCCGGCTACCCCAATAGGAATGCCACCGGTAATCACTACCAAATCACCAGGCCTGGCCAACCCCAGTTTTTTAGAAAGCTCGACTGCCGTGGCGAACAAGTCGTCCACCGACGAGGCTTTGGCTATCTGGAAAGGGTAAACACCCCAGCGCAGCATTAATTTCCCCACGACAACAGCATCGGGAGTTATCGCCAGAATGGGCATTCTGGGACGGTACTTCGATACCCGCCCTGCCGTACTGCCGGACTGTGTAAAGGCCACAAGAGCCGCTGCCCCAAGACTTTGCGCTATATAACAGGCACTATAACTTATCAACTCATCCGTCTTTTGCTCCAACCACCCGCCTCTTTCCGATAGCATCGTCTCATATGGTAGTTTATTTTCTGCTTCCCGGGCAATTTTTGCCATCATCTTGACTGCTTGCACCGGGTATTTCCCGATAGAGGTCTCTGCCGAGAGCATGACGGCATCGGTGCCATCGAATATGGCATTAGCTACATCAGTGACCTCGGCCCTGGTCGGTCGGTGAGCACTCACCATCGATTCCATCATCTGCGTGGCGGTAATCACCGGCTTACCCGCCTGGTTACATTTTCCGATAATCTCCTTCTGTACCAGCGGCACTTTCTCCAGAGGGATATCCACGCCAAGGTCTCCTCTCGCTACCATTACGCCTTCACTGGTTGTCAGCACACTATCGAATTTGTTAACTGCCACGCCCCTTTCAATCTTGGCAATAATCGGCATATCCGCATCATTCTCATGTAATATAGCTTTTACACCGGCTACATCCTCGGCACTGCTGACGAAAGAGAGGGCCAGGTAATCGGGCCGCTGCTCGATGGCAAACAGAATGCCTTCCCGCAAGGCATCGGTGATGAAAGGACCGGAGGTACGCATACCGGGCACCACCACCCCCCGCCCCTCGGTGAGTATCCCGCCAACCGTGACCCTGCATCTGACCTCTGTGCTTTGTTTCCCCAGTACCTTGAGTTGCATCGCCCCGTCATCAAGCAACACGGTATCCCCCACCTTTATATCCTGAGGAAGGGCAGGAAGATTAACCGGTATTACCTCCTCATCTCCCTCCACCTGCCTCGTGGTGAGGACAACCTGCGCACCCCTTTTCAGCCTGGCTTGCCCATCTTTCAACTTGCCCGTGCGATACTTCGGGCCGGGCAGGTCCATAAGTATGGCAACAGGGACTGACAGGCGGCGGGACAGTCTCCTTACAGTCTGGATATGGCGGGCGTGTTCTTTGTAGGTACCGTGGGATAGATTAAGCCTGGCCACGCTCATACCTGCCCTTATCAGTTGCTCAATCACAGCAGCCGAACCGGTAGCCGGACCGATAGTGCACACTATCTTGGTTCGCCTTTCCAGAAAGTCGGAGCGTTTCATATCACATCCTGGCCGGGCACCCAGGGCACTGAGTGCTCGGTCAATAACTCAGGTACCAGTCCTCAGCCACCGGGGCGAACTTGCCGTTTCCAGCCCCCAGCCTGGAATACCAGGGCTGACCATGACTACCCGCTACCTCAGCCAGTTCCTCCAACCTGGGGGCAGCCGTGTTCCGGAAAAACTTCATTCTTTCTTCCCGAGAACGGATTTGGGCACCCTCCTGCCACAGGGCACGCCCGGCCAAAAAACCGGAAGCTCCCGCCTTACAGGCTATCTCTACCTGCTTCTTGAACGAGTCGAAATCAACGCCGGCGCTGAGCAGCACCCAGGGCAGCCGGGATGCCCGGTCTAACTCCCGGCACAATCCCAACAGCTTTTCTTCATCTTGTTCAAACTTAATGTCTGCCGGGAATTCCGCTTTCAACACATCGACGGGCAAGGCGGTAATCTGACGGGCAGTTTCGATTACCAGCCCCGGCTTCTTCTCGGCGAATGTCTTTGAGGACGCCCCACCTTTTTCGACGGGATAGCTTACCGGCTCAACCAGGAAGGCTATATCTTCTTCGAGGCACTGGTCGGCTAGCCTGGCCACCAAGTCGAGTTGTTTTGTGGCGACATCTTTCAGGTCGGGCCTGAAGTAGATTAAAAGCTTGACCGCTGAAGCTCCCATTTTCTTCACCTTTTTTACGCTCCAGCCGGGCAGAAGCTCGGTAATTCTAGCCGTACCATCTCCGGTATAGCCCGTCTTTTCCAGGCTGACCAGAAGCCCCTTATGCCCGGGCAAGAGGCCCGCCGCTATAGCCTGAGCGGCTCCGTATTCCGGGTCAAGCAAGATGGCACTGGCGAAAGGCGCTGTCGCTTGACAGAGGTCGAGCTTAAAATCAACCATATCCTGGTAACTCACCGCATCGGGGTCTTCCGCGTTCAGTGCCCGCTTAAGCGCTCCCCTGTGGTCAATGGCACACATCACCATCATGCCCCTGGAATCAGCCAACTGCTGGAGCCCTCTTAGCTTACCGATAGATATGTCCATTACATCACCTCCATGACAGATTAGAGATTTTTGTAGTTGCTCCGATTTCATCGGAGCCCTTCTCTTCTTGTCATTGCGAGCGGAGCGTGGCAATCCCCATACTCAACAGCCCCACCAAGATTGCTTCGCCCCGCTAAAGCGGGCCTCGCAATGACGAAAGGGGCAACTACATTTTTCAAACACCCCCAGATTATGTTCTTCCTTTTACTCACAAAGGGACCCCCTCATCTCCTGGAGAGCAAAGGCAGCGGCGCCGAGCACGCCGGAATTTCGACCCAGCTCAGCATGAGCAAAGCGCACCACCTGAAAAGATTCTTTATATGCTCTCTCCTCAGCCACCTTGAAGGCTGGCTCGAACAGCATATCACCGATGTTCGACAAACCACCACCGATAACTATCAGCTCGGGGTTGAATATGTTTATCAAGTTAGCCAGCCCCACACCCACGTAGTAGCCAGTCCGAGCAATAAGTTCTTTAGCCAGGTTATCACCTTGCTCGGCAGCAGTTTGAATGACCTGCGCCGTCACCTTTTCTACATCATCCCCGGCACATTCCAGGATGGACGTCCTGACTCCTTTTTCAATCCGACGCCTTGCCTCCCTGGCCAGGGCTGTCCCCGAAGCCAGCGCTTCCCAACATCCTTTGTTTCCACAGTTACAGATTGGACCTTTGTCATCAATGGTCATATGCCCTACCTCACCGGCGGCACCGATAGCTCCACCGTAAATCTTGCCGTCAATGACGATGCCGCCGCCGATACCCGTGCTGAGAGTAATATAGATGAAATTACGAGCACCCCGGGCGGCGCCGAAATAAAGCTCCCCCAGGGCAGCAGCATTGGCATCATTGATGAGAAAGGTCTTCTTGCCCAGCCTGTCTTGCATTATGTCCCTTAAGGGAACATTTTGCCATCCCGGCAGATTCGGCGAGGTATAGAGGATGCCAGTCTCGGGGTTGGCCAGGCCGGGTGCTCCAACTCCTACGGCAGTAAGTTGTGAAACGGCAACATTTGCTTGCTCTAAAGCACGATGTGCGGACTCCAAAATAGATTGAATGACTGCTTCATGTCCTTTTCGGGCTGGTGTTACACTGTGGTCGCGCGATAGCATTTTTCCCTGAGAGTTGGTCACCGCCGTCAGAATTTTAGTGCCTCCCAGGTCAACACCGAGAATCAAATCATCATTATCACCCAATTTCAAACTCCTAAATCAACCCCACGAAGTCCTTTGACGTTGGGAACCCGCAAAAGACCTGTCCCAATGGCAATGAGAGGTTTTGTTACGGTTTGCTATTATATTGTATACTAGGGCAGATAACAAAAAAAGACAATAAGTCTCTCGTGAACAATCAAAGGCAGGTTCCCATCATCTACAATTTATTCCCCCGCCTGGCCGGGACTATGCCCGACTGGCTCCAGCACGCATCCCGAGCAGCAGAAACAGGCTTCAACTGGCTGTACATCAACTCTTTTCATTATCCGGGATTCTCCGGCAGCCTTTACGCCGTGAAGCATTATTACCGTATTAATCCCCAATTCTTACCTCCCGACACGGAGACGGACGACCTGTCTATTCTAGAGCAAACCCTGCGAGGATTCCGGGATTTGGGGCTCTGGCCCATGATGGACCTGGTCATCAACCATACTTCACGCGACTGTCCTCTGATTAATGAACACCCTGCCTGGTACGTTCGCAATGAGCGCGGCGAAGTCGTCAGCCCCTTCGCCCAAGACCCCGATGACCCAGAAAAGATAACCGTATGGGGCGACCTGGCGGAGATAGACAACGAAGGCTCAGGTGATAGGGAAGGCCTCTGGGCTTACTGGGCCGAGCTTGTAAAGCGTTATCTCCAGCTGGGGTTCAAAGGCTTCCGATGTGATGCCGCATACAAAATACCCGCTGCCCTGTGGCGCTTTCTCATCGAAGAAGCAGCACGTATTGACCCGGAGGCGATGTTCTTTGCTGAAACGCTGGGATGTTCCGAAGAGGAGGCCCTGGCGCTGCATGATGCCGGACTGCATTACTTCTTTAACAGTTCCAAGTGGTGGGACTTTACGGAGCCGTGGTGTCTGGAGCAGCATGAGAAGTTCGGCAAGATTGCCCCCTCAATCTCCTTCCCCGAGAGCCATGATACAACCCGCCTTGCTGCTGATACGGGTGGCAACGAGGCTGTACAGCGTCAGCGCTACGCCTTCGCCGCTCTATTTTCCGCCGGGCTCATGATGCCCATCGGCTACGAGTTCGGCTTCAGGGAAAAACTGGACGTCGTCTCCACTCGTCCCGCAGACTGGGAAACAGCCTCGTTCGACCTCCAGAAATTTATAAAGAAGGTCAACAAACTTAAGATGGAACAACCTCTACTCCACGGTGAGGGAAAATTAAAGCTGGTCACAAGCGACAGGCACATGCTCGTGTTGGAACGAAGTACAGAACAAACTTCCGAACAGCTAGCCTGGATCCTGATAAATAAAAGTAAGAGCAGCCCCACGACGGTAACCCTCGACGGCATTGCCCTCAGCCCCCGGCATCGCCTGCATCGTATTTGCCGGGATGAAAACTCTTCACCTCAACCGCCACCTTCAGGGCAGCCCCTGGTGCTTGACCCCGCCGAAGTAATACTGCTCTTGGAATCCTGACAGGGCAATGGTAAGATTTTGCGAGGACAACGTAACATGAGCTTTCCCAGAGCCAGCGGGATATTATTGCACCCGGCCTCGCTTCCGGGTCAATTCGGGGTAGGAGACCTGGGCAGGGAGGCTTATCGGTTCGCGGATTTCCTGGCTGGTACCGGGCAGCGCATCTGGCAGATTTTGCCCCTGGGCCCCACCGGCTACGGCAGTTCTCCATACCAGTGTCTTTCTGTCTTCGCTGGAAATCCGCTGCTTATAAGTCTGGAAAGACTGGTTGAAGATAAGTTACTGGAACCTGCTAACCTGGAGAATGTGCCTCCCTTCTCTGAAGATAGGGTTGACTATGGCTCAGTTGTCAAGTTCAAGATGCCCTTACTGAAAAAGTCTTTTGAGATATTCCAGAGGAAAGCGGCTTCAGGTGAGCAGAAGCAATTCGAAGTTTTCTGTCAACAGAACGCCTCCTGGCTTGAAACTTATTCATTGTTTATGGCATTGAAAGAGGCTCACGGCCTCGCTGCCTGGAATACTTGGGATGAAGATATCCGAAGACGGCAGCCGAAGTCTCTCGAACGCTGGAGCAAGAAGCTGGACCACGAAATCTGCTGCCACAAATACCAACAATATCAGTTTTTTAAACAGTGGTCCGAACTAAAGAAATATTGCAATGAGCGCGGAATCAGGCTCATCGGCGATATGCCCATATTTATTGCCCTTGATAGCGCCGAGGTCTGGTCGCATCCGGAAATGTTCTACCTGGACGACAATGGCAAACCAACTGTGGTGGCCGGGGTGCCGCCTGACTACTTTAGCAAGACGGGGCAGTTATGGGGAAATCCTCTCTATCGCTGGGATGTAATGGCCAGGGATGGCTATGCATGGTGGATTGAGCGCTTCCGGGCGACACATGCCCTGGTGGACGTCATCAGGTTGGACCATTTTCGCGGCTTCGAGAAATACTGGGAGGTCCCGGGCACAGATACCACTACCATGAACGGACGGTGGGTCCCCGGACCGGGGATTAAACTCTTCGAAGCCATGCAGAAGGCATTAGGCACCCTGCCCATTATTGCCGAGGACTTAGGGGTAATCACGCCGGAAGTGGACGCACTTAGAGACCAGCTCAGCTTTCCGGGGATGCGGGTTCTCCAGTTCGCCTTTGGCAGTGACCCCAAAGCTGATGATTATAAGCCTCACAACTATCCGCGAAACTGCGTGGTGTACACCGGTACCCATGACAACAATACCACTATTGGCTGGTTTAGAGAGGAAGATGTCAACGACTGCACTCAGAGCAAAGAAGAAAGGGACAGCGAGAGGCAGATTGCCTTGAAGTATCTCGGCACAAACGGTCGAGAGATTAACTGGGACTTCATCCGCCTGGCCTTGATGTCCGTCGCCGATACAGCTATCATCCCCATGCAGGACATTCTAGGACTGGGCAGCGAAGCCAGGATGAATTTTCCAGGCACTACGGAGGGAAACTGGTGCTGGCGTTTTGTGCCTGATATGCTCACCGACGAAATCAAAGACAGGTTAAGCGAATTAACTCTAGTCTATGGACGGTAATCACAGCTTGACGGTCTTGCACCGGAAGGTTTACCGGGTTAAAAAGACCGGCCACCAATTAAAAAAGTAAGTCGGTTTGACCATAATAGTCGGTGGCGATGTGCCCTGGTCGAAGCTGGTATTATGTCAGGTCGAATCATTGATTATTACAGCTATTGATAGTATACTGTCATTACACAAACAGAGGGGAGGTATTTCATGAAATTATCTTGTCTTCAAGAAAACTTAAACAGGGGGCTAAGCGTCGTCGGGAGAGCTGTAGCTACCAGGTCCACTTTACCTATAACCCAAAATATCCTTATAGCCGCTGAGCAATCACGTCTCAAACTGGCAGCCACCAACCTGGAAATGGCTACCACGTGCTGGATTGGCGCTAAAGTGGAACAAGAAGGAGCCATAACTGTGCCTGCTCGCCTGCTCACCGACTTCGTTAATTCCCTGCCCAACGACTTGATTGAAATAAGTCTTCCCGCCAACAGTCGCATACTGGAGCTTAAGTGCGGCCATTTTCAAGCCCGTATTAACGGCATTGACGCCGCGGATTTCCCCCCTATCCCCCAGATAAACGACGGCGTAACTACCACCATCGAAGCAGAAAGTCTCAGGGAAGGAATTACACATGTCGCCTTTGCTGCTGCCACCGAGGAGTCCCGCCCCGTATTAACCGGAATTAACACCGAATTCGATGGAGATCAACTCAGCCTGGTGGCTGCCGATGGTTTCAGGCTAGCTGTCCATACGACAACTCTTAGCACACCGGTCAACAAGAAGACCACGGTTATCATCCCGGCCAGAACCCTCAACGAACTGAATCGCCTTCTCGGTGAACAGGAGGAACCGGTAGAAATCACCGTAAATGAAAAAAAGAGCCAACTCCTCTTCCGCCTCAAGGATGCTGAGCTGATTTCCCAGCTTATTCAAGGTTCTTTCCCTAATTATTCCCAGGTTATTCCGCAAAACTATACCACGCGGGCTGTGGTTGACATTAATGAATTTCTGCGGGTTACTAAAATGTCCTCCGTATTTGCTCGCGATGCCAGCGGCATAGTTCGCCTGGTCATCACCCCCGGTTCCGAACTTACCCCGGGAAAGGTAACTGTTTCCGCCCAGGCCGAGGAGATTGGAGACAATGTCGGTGAAATAGACGCTCTCGTTGACGGGGAAGAGGCGAAAATCGCTTTCAACGTAAAATACCTTGCCGATGTCCTATCTGTCCTTCATCAAACCCAGGTTGCCCTGGAGGTTACCACCCCCTCGAGTCCGGGAACCATCCGCCCTATAGGCGTGGACAACTACGTCCACGTGGTCATGCCCATGTTCGTCCAGTGGTGAGTCGCAAAAGTGAAGTTTAGTGAATTGGTCAGACTGCTGGAGCGAAATGGATTTGAGTTGGTGAGGGAAAAAGGTTCAATACGTTATTATAGCAAACCAGGAGTAGACAAGTTGATTCGGATTGATTATCACGGTTCTAAAGAAGTCCCGGCCGGGACTTGTGAAGCTATCCTGAAAGCAGCCGGTTTGAAGGGGAAAGGGGGCAAAATAGAATGATAGACTTGAAATACTCTCTCATAATAGAAGCAACTGAAGACCCCGCATTTTTTACCTTCTATTCGCCGGAACTGGAAGGTTTCACCGGAGTAGGCAACTCTGTGGAGGATTGCCTGTATAAAGCAAGGTGGGGAATGGAAGAGCATGTCGCTTTGCTTAAGGAGCGCCAGCTTCCAGTTCCCCAGCGAAATCCGAATCCCACCGTCACTATTAAGAACGCTGAACTAGCGGGCATCACCTAGACATATGAGAAAAGACCGACTGATTGTGGGATTGCTGTGCATCGCATTCGCAGTGTGGACTTTCTTATCTGATTCTACAACTGGCCCGGCAATTGCGATTGGTATCTTAGGCTTGATTACCGTGGCAATTGCCAGAAAGAAATAGTCTGCTTCTATGCTAGTGCCACGTACGCATGGAAGGGCAAACATTCCCATGTTCGTCCAGTGGTGATGCTTTAATTTAGCGGGGAGGAGATTAAATGAAGTTCCGAATTATTTTAGAATACGATCCTGAGACAGAGAATTATGCCGCCTATTGTCCGGAACTTCCAGGATGTTGCAGTGCTGGTGACACCGAGGAAGAAGCATTGAAGAACTGGGCAGAAATATTATGAGTGGATTGGGCTATCTTCAACTCTGAAAATTTACGGCACTTGTTGTCTTGAGAATATCTCATTCTTACGGATAGATGAGAGCAATAGCGACCTTAGAACAGGATTCCTTAGCTGACTTTTGTAAGCATATATAGACTCTTGTTTAATGTTCTGAATTTCCTCGGATAACATGAAGCGCTGCCATGGATTATTGAAGTCAATCAATCCGATAGGTGGAAGCAGATACAGTTCAGGATTATAACCTCGAGGCTGGGGATAAAACATCTGATAATGTACTAGGTACGAGTAAGCTATTCTGTATAAAGGGTCTTCTTCAAGAATTTGTTGGATAATTGCTCCTATGGTGGAGTGGTCCGAATGATCATCCCTAGCATCGGGATAGATAATGAAATCAGGATTATACCTGACGATTTGCTCTCGGAGCGTTTCGCTGAGGAGTTTACAGTCCAGTTTCTGAAGATTCCCATCAGGAAGTCCAAGGAAAATTAGGTCGTTCTCAGGAACTCCGAGATTTGCTGTGGCTTTCTTGAATTCAAGATACCGGGTGTTTGGGTTATTTAAAGGGCCCTTGCTCCCATCGGTAACAAGGACTATTTTAACGGTGGCTCCTTCCATGACGGAAGCGGCGATGTACCCACCGGCACCAATTGTTTCGTCATCGGGATGGGGCGAAAATACCAAGACTAACTGTCCCGGACCTGGCAAGGTAACATCATCAAGTAAATGTATAGCAATCTGAGGGAGTACGCCAGGTCGTACCACTAGGTAAAAGACAATACCAATGACTACAAGAATAACGGTCACCAAAAAGAACCACTTCCTTCTCCCCTTAAATAAGAAGTTCTTCATGTTCCTTGCCCATTTTCGTGCGTTACTTGTCATTTTTTGTCTATCTACGTCGTATTTCTAGAGGAGTAGATTAAAAGATTCAGGATATTAAAAATGAAATTGCAACAATTTTCAAACGACTATTTACTACCTTAAAAATCTGCAACGAAGCGCTGGCACCAATTTGGCACTAATGATATGATAAATATGGTTCCAAAATGAGGGTTTTGAAGCTAAAATAGGGATAGTGTGGATTCACCGCATGATTTACCGAAAGAGTTCTCGTTCATTGTGTCACATAACTCGATTGCCCCGCTTTCGCTGACCGCACATGGTGACATTCTTTGGGATAATTCAGCTTGACACAAATGCCGGACACGAATAGACTTATGTAAATACTGCGGAATTCCGGCTTTTTCGGTACATAGGAAGTAACATGTATTGTGCAAAATGCGGCAAGGAAGTTGACGGGTCCGGTCAATATTGTAAACATTGCGGAGCCCGTTTAGAAGGGGACGCGTTAGAGAGCGCGCATGAACGTTCAAAGGAATCTGGCGAAGATGTGCCCACCTACGAAAAGCCCAAAATGATTCCTCCGGACATGATGGAAAGGAATGAAAGGATTGTCTTCGAGACTCATCCGAGCAAAATGGAGTCGTTCTTCAAATACGTCGCCGGCGCCGTTCTTCTTCTGGCCGGCGGCATCGCCGTACTAGTTGCTCTTAATTGGGAAATATTCGGTGCAATACTTATTGGTGTCGGACTGGTCATAGCTCTCATAGGCTATCTTAAGTGGCGCTCTATCATCTATGCCCTCACCACGAATCGCATAATAGTGCTCAAAGGAAGATTCAGCAAAAGCCTATATGAAACCCGCCTGGACAGGATTCAGGATATCAGGATGAATATTAGCCCAGGACAGCGTATATATAATTACGGAGATATTTCCGTATCAACCGCAGGTACATCCGGCGTTGAATGCATATGGC
>OMKS01003880.1_pt1 | contig 11647 bp, 11 predicted proteins | sample 1674721 | NCBI WGS metagenome assembly OMKS01 (sample SAMN06264996, study PRJEB25208) | sediment metagenome | isolation source: hot spring sediment | place: USA: California | collected 2014-09-02 | reverse complement strand
ATCCATAGTTAATTGTTTAATACTAATATAAAAAGCCCCAAAATAAATTAAATTTAGAAAAGGTTTTATTTTTTCTTCGAAGGCTTTCACAAATTTGTCATCTATTTTGCTAGTGCTCTTTTTTGCCCAACTTATTAGCAGCCTTAGTAGGATTTTTTTGAAGATATGGATAAATATGACGAGTAGAACAAAAGTGGCAATTGCGATTAGATAATCGATAATTCTATTTTGGAAGTAGGTTTGTTGCAAAAAGCCATTAATCATCTTTTATTCTCCTTTGACCAGGGGTTTTTAATTCTAAGAAAGCAACAAACTAATCATTAAATAAAAACTTAATAAAATATATTTTTAATTATATATATTCTTGTTTAATATTGCAAATTTATGAATACTCATTAAAGATATATCACATAACTGGTAAGAAAATCCAGTCCATCAAAAAGGGAAATGGCTATTTTAATAAGAACGAATGGTGAAATTACCAGAAAAGTATCAGGAGAACGTCCCCTTGACACTTATTCCCTTGACACTTAAATTAATGCAATTAATGAATGAATCAGGTATAATAAAAAAATCTTTCCAGCTAAGGAGTGAGAATTGTTGCTATCAGCTTTTTTATTAGAAGCAGTCTTAATATCTTTATCCGGAGTTATGGCTCCCGGACCTATTACTGCAGTAACATTAAGCAAAGGGACTAAATCACCTCATGCGGGGGCAATTATTGCTCTGGGACATGGCATTGTAGAAATACCTTTAATAATCTTAATACTTTATGGTTTTGGTGAAATATTAAAAATACCTTATATTAAAGCGATAATAGGTTTACTTGGTGGCTTGTTTCTCCTGAAGATAGGTCTTGGCTTACTTAAGGGAATTAAACAAACAAAAATTGATTCATCCAAAAATCTTCGCTCTCCCCTGATGGCTGGAATTATACTCAGTCTGGCCAATCCATATTTTTTGATCTGGTGGGCAACCATAGGTTCTATCCTCATTTTTCGCTCTATTACTTTTGGACTGCTGGGTTTTTTTATCTTTATGATTCTCCATTGGTCCTGTGATTTTTTCTGGTGCTATTTTCTCTCTGCCTTATCTTTTAAAGGCGGGCAATTTTTTGGTAAAAGATTGCAGCAGGTTTTATTTGCAATATGCGGAGTTTTCCTTCTATTTTTCAGTGCTAAATTCATCTACGATGCAGCGAAAATAATCTTTTCTTTCTAAATACCTATTTTTAATATAAAATAGGCTTTCAGAGTTTTCTGAAAGGCACTTGTCTAAAAATAAAAGCGAGGAAGAAAAAAAAGGAACGACAAGCGATGATGCAGATGATGTCGGCAATGATGTCCGGAATGGGTTCTTTTACCATAGAAACCATTGATATAAAAGTCAATACCGGTCTTTCTGACGATCTTTTCGATGGAACCAAATTAGAATAGGTTAGATCTCTACTATTAAATGAGACGATAAAAGAATTTGATCTTGCCTAAAACTATAATATTGACAACATTACATATAATTACATATAATTTCTTGTTTTTTGTTAGGTGTTATGGTAGTATAAATAACAGATAATTTTTATAGTCTTCAGGGCAAGGTAAGAAGGTGTAAATTATTTACCTTCAATTCCTGACCGGCGGTGATAAGCAAATAAGCTTTAAGCCCGCGAGCCAAAAGCCGATTCGGTGAGAATCCGAAGCCGACAGTATAGTCTGGATGAGAGAAGACCAGTTTAACTAGTTTTAAAAAACTGATTTTATGCCCTGAAGTTTTCAGGGCATTTTTTTATGCTGTTTTAAAATGATTACGTGGAGAATGATTAATGAACAAAGATGGCTTTTTTATGCAAAGAGCTTTGAGATTGGCTAAAAAAGGGATGGGAACTACCAGTCCTAATCCAATGGTGGGTTCCATAGTGGTAAAAAATGGCGAGATAATAGGGGAAGATTTTCACGGAAAGGCCGGAGAGGCTCACGCGGAAATTATAGCTTTGGAGTCGGCTGGTCAAAGAGCAAGAGAGGCGGAACTTTATGTCACGCTGGAACCTTGCAGTCATTATGGTAAGACACCTCCTTGCGTGGAAGCTGTAATAAAAGCTGGAGTAAAGAGGGCAGTAATTGCAATGCAAGATCCCAATCCTTTGGTAGCGGGTCAGGGCATTAAGAAGTTAAAGGAAGCAGGGGTAGATGTAACTGTTGGAGTGATGGGAGAAGAAGCTAAAAAATTAAATGAAGTATTTATTAAATACATTACTACAAAGAGGCCGTTTGTAATAGGAAAGATTGCTCAGTCCCTTGATGGCAAAGTAGCTCTTTCTACAGGTGAGTCTAAGTGGATTACCAGCGAACCGGCTCGAGTAAAAGTCCATGAACTCAGGGGTTACTGTGACGCTGTTATGATGGGTATCGGCACAGTGCTGGCTGATGATCCACTTTTAACCTGTCGATTGCCGGGGGAAAGAAAAAACCAGACAAGAATAATTATAGATTCAACCGCAAAAATACCTCTTGATGCTCGAATATTTGAAAATGGTAATGGAAGGATAATTTTAGCTGCCACAGATATGGCTGATAAAAAGAAAATAAAAGCTTTAAGGTCAAAGGAATTGGACGTGATAGAGACAAATACTAAAGATGGGAAGGTAAATTTAATTCAGCTTTTTGATATTTTAGGAAATATGGAAATAACCAGTGTTTTAGTGGAAGGCGGTCCTTGCCTTTTAACTTCTTTAATAAAAGAAAGCCTTATAGATAAGCTTATAATATTTTTGGCACCAATATTCCTCGGTGGAACCGGATTGAGCTCTATAGGCGACCTTTTTATTAATGAATTAAAAAAAACTCCTCGATTTAAATTTCAGTCTATTGAGCAAGTAGGCAATGACCTTATGTTAGAAGTTTATTTTGCGGAGTGAAAAAGGAGAGATGATTATGTTTATCGGAATTATTGAAGAAGTGGGCATTATTTCTCAATTAACTAAATTGTCCACAGGAGTTATTGCAAAAATTTCCTGTAAAAAGATTTTGGAAGATTTTAAAATTGGGGAGAGTGTGGCGGTAAATGGTGCATGTCTTACCGCAAGAGACATTCAAAAAGGCGCATTTATTGCTGATGTGATGCCCGAAACCTTAAGAAGTACTAATCTGGAAAAATTCCCCCCGGGGCAATATGTTAATTTGGAAAGGGCTTTAAAAGCCGATGGGCGTTTCGGGGGACATATGGTTTTAGGTCATATAGATGGTACCGGGCAAATTATTAAAAATTATTCGAAAGGCAATGCTAAAATTTTTCAAATTACTTGTTCTGAAGAACTGATGAAATACATAGTTCTTAAAGGTTCAGTGTCTATAGATGGTGTAAGTCTGACAGTGCAGAGCGTAGGAAGTCGAAGTTTTACAGTTTCGATGATATCCCATACCTTAAAGACTACGACTTTGCAATATAAACTTTCTGGTGATACGGTGAATATTGAAACTGATATTATTGGAAAGTATATAAGAAAGTTTTTGTTAGACTCAAAAAAGATTAAAAATCCTTCTAATGAAGTAGTTGGTAAAGGCTTAACGATCGAGCGTTTGAGGTCATATGGATTTAGTTCATGAAAATTCGTAAGGGGAAGTTTTATAAATAAAAGGAAATAAAATTTATGAGTAAAAAATTTATTAGTACAATTGAAGAAGCTATAAAAGACATCGGACAAGGTAAAATGATTATCGTAGTTGATGATGAAGGCCGAGAAAATGAAGGGGATTTGGTAATGGGAGCTGAAAAAGTAACTCCTGAGGCTATAAGTTTTATGGCTGCTTACGGTCGAGGACTCATTTGTGTCCCTATAACAGAAGAAAGAGCTGTTGCTATGGATTTACCACTGATGGTGGGTAGAAGTTCTGACAATATAGGTACGGCCTTTACGGTATCGGTAGATTATAAAGAAAATTCCACTGGTATTTCGGCTTACGACAGAGCCGATACGGTGAAAGCCATAACAAATTCTACTACAACCGCTAGCGACTTTCGACGGCCGGGCCATATTTTTCCACTTATAGCTAAAAAAAGTGGTGTGTTGCGAAGAGCGGGCCATACGGAGGCAGCGATAGACCTGGCGAGACTTGCTAATCTTAATCCCGCTGGAGTGATATGTGAGATAATGAAAGACGATGGCAGTATGGCCAGGCTTGACGACCTTTTGAAATTTGCCCAACAACGTAACTTAAAGATAATTACCATAGAAGATTTAATAAAGTATAGAAGATTCAGGGAAAAGTTAGTCAGGAAGACGGCGGAAACAATATTGCCAACCGATTATGGAGAATTCAAACTTTTTTGCTATGAAGATATTGTTACAGGTGAGACCCACTTAGCCCTGGTGAAAGGTGAAATGAGCAAAGAGGATATAACCCTTGTGCGAGTGCATTCAGAGTGTTTGACAGGAGATGTATTTTTTTCTCAGAGGTGTGATTGTGGCCAGCAACTAAGAACAGCTATGGAGATGATTCAAAAAACGGAAAAAGGTGTAATCCTCTATATGCGTCAGGAAGGACGGGGAATAGGTCTTGCCAACAAGATAAAAGCTTATGTGTTGCAGGATGCCGGCTTTGATACGGTGGAGGCTAATTTAAAATTAGGATTCCCAGCAGACCTTCGTAATTACGGTATAGGCGCACAAATATTAAAAGATTTAGGAATTGAAAAGATGAACCTTTTAACTAATAATCCCAAAAAAGTTATAGGTCTTTCCGGATACGGCCTTAAGATTATTGATCGTATTCCCCTTAAAATATGTTCTTCAAGAAATAATGTAAAATATCTAAAAACTAAAAAAGAAAAATTAGGTCATTGGCTGTAAGTAAGTAAAAATATAAAAGGAGATTATAGATATGCCTAAGAATATTGAAGCAAAACTTTCTGCTGAAAAGCTAAAGTTTAGTGTTGTGGTCAGTCGTTTTAATGAATTTATCACTAATAAATTATTAGAAGGGGCACTGGATTGTCTTATCCGGCATGGCGCTATTGATGAGGACATAGAAGTGATGCGGGTGCCGGGGAGTTTCGAAATACCTCTTACGGCGAAGCTTTTAGCCGAAAGTCAGCGTTTTGATACGGTTATATGTTTGGGAGCTGTGATTAGAGGAGCCACGCCGCATTTTGAGTATGTTGCAGCTGAAGTTTCCAAAGGGATTGCTCTGGTTTCATTGGAGTCGAAGGTGCCTACTGCATATGGTGTTCTTACCACCGATACTATAGAGCAAGCTATTGAAAGGGCTGGTACAAAGGCTGGTAATAAGGGCTGGGATGCAGCTCTTACAGCAATAGAGATGGCTAACTTAAGGAAGATATTATCAAAAAACAAAAAATAGCCATTGAAAATATTGACTTATACTGCAAAACATACCATAAATAGATAGTAAATGATTTAACAGAACTACTTTCTCCTAAATATATGGAGATTATAGGAGAATTTCAAGCCAGAGGCGGGTTATTCACAAGGGCAGTGGCAAAATATGATAAAATAGAAAAGTGCAAATAGTTATTTAATAATTTTTAAATAATTAAAAGAAAAATTTGGAAAAATTTATCTTAAAAAAATAGGGCTTCACGAAATTAAAAATTTGTAAGAAAACTTTTAACAAACCGAATTCTTTTTGGTTCTTTGACAAAAGAAGCAAAATAGGCAACCGCTAAAACAGTAATATGAGCGATGGTACAAAGATTGGCTGTAGCACGTAATCCCTTGACTGTCGGTTTTTGCATTAATAAAGAAAGTAGACGAGAGAAGATCCTTTCACTGCTGGTTCTTCGATTGTAGTCTTTCTTAAAGCTCTCTGATCCGTAGTCAATATTTTGCCTTATGGTTTCATCTACATCGACCCGAATATTCTTATAACAACCAGAACCTTTAATGAATTGAGGGTGAAACCAGGGACAGTAGGGATGTTGGGCGGCAAACTTTTTAGAACCCCGAATAGGGCAAATAAACTTATGCCGTCTTCTGTTTTCTTTCCTGTCCCAAAAGGTTCCTCGGGAGAGCATTTCAAACCCAGCGATACAGATAGGGAAACCGGAAGGAGAAAGTCTTAAAGAAGGACTTGCCCCACCACGGACATTTTTAGCAATTCGTGGTTTGGCGCATAATTCCTTAACAATATATTCGATAATTGTTGCTGAATCATATTCGGAATCGCCGATTACTGCTTTCGGTTTAAGACCCAGTTGTTCTTTGATAAAACTAAATTGGGAGAGAGCTACACTTGTTCCTCTGACATTAGCCGGGAGGGTAATCTCAACCAGAGGTAATTCAGATACTGCGTCATTTATAATATGGTTGCGGTATCCCCAAAAAAACTCCACTTTCTTCTTTCCAGAGGGGAAGGTTGCCAATACGCCTAACCGGGATTCAGGGTCGTTCCTTGGCGGATTCTCTTTACAAAAACGGTTTCTCATGTTAGTTTTAAGATTGTTCTGTTTCACTTTAGCCTTAATAGGGCAGGCATCCAAGGAAAGGTAGGCCCCTTTTATAATTTGAAGTTGGATCAGTTTTTTAACCAGAGACTCTCTTATCTTTTGAAACCAGAGATTATCCGTATCTCTAAGAAAAGAGGAAAACCTTTCTACTGGTAGCATCCTTTTTCTTGCCTTAAGACCTAGAATTAAAGAGAGACCTGGTCGCTCATCTAGTTCTGCTACCAGATCACTTAAAGTAGGCAAAGATCTTAGATTTTTAAAGATAAGTGCCCTGGTAAGGGCAGCTCGATTAATCGGTCTTCGTCCCAAATATTTTACCGGCTCTAGGTAAGAAAGATTGAGTAAAGAGAAAAACATCTCGTATTTTTTAAGTGGTTCTTTGAAAATCTCTTCTGGATTAAAAAGAATTTTTTGATACATAACTACTCCCCCTCTTTTTGTGAAAGGATTAAAAAGTATTATGTTAAATAATACTACTTTAAGGGGGAGGAGGTAAAAAAATAAAATAAGAAATTTTAGATAGGATAAGAAGAAAAGAAAATAATAATAGATAAAAATTTAATGGGTTCACGAAAATAAAAGAATAGATTTTTGCCCTCCACCCCTCTAAAAAGAGGAGAAAAAAGGTAAAAAATCTAAAAAATGCTTTTTAAAACCCGCTATCTATAAGGGTTTTAGAGCTGGAGGGCAGATTAAAAATAGGTGTCTCCGGAAACCGTTGGTAGATAAGGGTTTTCAAATTTCGTGAAGGACACACAATATTAATTAAAGGAGGAAATTATCATGCCAGATTATTATGATGAAGAGAAAGAGAAAATTATTAATCTTGCTGAAAAAATACCAAAATTAAAATTTTCTAAGAAAATATTCGGTATTATTTTAGTATTAGTGATCATTCTCTATCTCGCCAGTGGAATTTTCGTAGTTGCCCCTGATGAACAAGGAGTAGTTAGAAGGTTTGGCAAATTTGTTCGTATAGAAAGTCCGGGACTAAATTATCATCTGCCCTATCCTGTAGAAACAGTAGTTACTCCTGCAGTTACTCAGGTAAAAAGAGTGGAAATAGGATTCCGTACCATTACCTTTGGCCCGCCTACTCGATACCGGGAAATTCCAACAGAGGCCTTGATGTTGACCGGGGATGAAAATATTGTCAGTGCAGAGGCAATTGTACAATATAAGATAAAAGATCCGGTTAGCTATCTTTTTAATATTATTTTACCTGAACAGACAGTCAAAGATGCTGCTGAAGCTGCTTTAAGGCAAGTAATTGGTGAGAGAAAAATAGATGAAGCCCTCACTGTAGGAAAATATGAAATTCAAGAGGAAACAAAGAAGGGACTTCAAGTTCTTTTAGATTCGTATAAATCAGGAATTCTTATAGTTGCGGTTCAATTACAAGATGTTAATCCTCCCAAGGAAGTACAGGATGCCTTTAAAGATGTAGCCAGTGCCAAAGAAGATAAGAGCAAATATATAAATCAAGCACAAGGATATAGAAATGATTTAATTCCAAAAGCCCGGGGAGAAGCAGTAAAAATGACCAAAGAGGCTGAAGGCTATAAGATTGAGAGAATAAAAAAGGCAGAGGGTGATGTTGCAAAATTTAACAGCATTTTAACTGAATACAAAAAAGGTGAATCTATAACTCAAGCTCGCCTTTATCTGGAAACCATGGAAGAGATTTTACCGAATATGAATAAAGTAATAGTCGATTTAAAAGAAAATCAGTCTTTAATAAATCTATTACCCTTGGGCGATTCAAGTATCTTAACTGCTCCTTCTAAGGAGGTGACCAAATAATGAAAAAAGGAACGCTATTAATAATACTTATTGTTGCAATCTTATTTTTAGCCAATTTAAGTTTGTTTATTGTAGACGAAACTAAACAAGCAATCGTTATACAATTTGGTAAACCGATAAGAGCGATTAAAGAGCCCGGCTTAAACTTTAAACTTCCTTTCATTCAAAATGCAGTATTTTTTGAAGACCGACTGTTGGTTTACGATGCTGCCCCCACCGAAATCATTACCAAAGATAAAAAGACTCTAATTGTGGACAATTATGCTCGTTGGAGAATTATTGACCCTTTAAAGTTCTTACAAACTGTTAGAGATTTAAGCGGTGCCCAGGCAAGATTGGATGATATTATTTATTCCGAATTAAGGGTTGATTTAGGCTTATTTGACATGAGCGAAATAGTCTCGGAAAGAAGAGAAGGTATAATGAAAAGAGTCACCGAGATAAGTAATGAGAAAGCCAATACCTATGGAATAGAAATTGTAGATGTAAGGATTAAACGGGTAGATTTGCCTCCAGAAAATGAAAAATATATTTTTGATAGAATGAGAGCGGAAAGAGAACGGATAGCTAAACAATACAGGGCTGAAGGCCAGGAGGAATCAGCTAAAATTATTGCAGAAACCGAAAGAGAGAAAACAGTTATCTTGGCGGAAGCTTATAAGACTGCTCAAACTTTAAAAGGTGAAGGAGAAGCAGAGTCTGTCAAAATTTATGCAGAGAGTTTTAATCAAGATCCGGAATTTTATAAATTTTACAGAACTTTAGAGGCTTATAGAAAAACTTTTAAAGACAAAACTACTGTCTTGCTTTCTACTGATTCTGAATTTTTGAAATACTTAAGCAAACCATGAAATACGTATCTCGTATAAAATACAGTAGCAGGTAATATGTAATAACTAATTTGCAGGGGCACGATGCATCGTGCCCGCTAGAAAAGATAAAAAAATAGGGGACGGACTTATCCGCTCCCTATTTTTTTATCTTCTTTACTAAATACTAAATACTAAATACTAAATACTAAATACTAAATACTAAATACTAATTAAATTGTACGCTCTACGCTAATTTAGTATTCTAATTCTGTATCTATCCGGTTTTCCGGTTCTTCACCATAATAGATCTTCACTATGTTATCGAAAACAGACTTTATATTTTCTTCTAATGCTCTATCGGTATAGCCTGCCGTGTGAGGACTCATCACTACATTATTTAATTTTTGAAAATCATATTTACTGGGAAGGGTTTCTCTTTGTTCCAAAGAAGGATACTGATACCAGGTATCTATTGCTGTTCCAGTAAGGTCACCTTCTTTTAAAGATATGAACAAAGCTTCCTCGTCTACTACCACACCTCGGGAAATATTTATAAGATATTTTCCCCTCATTAACTTTAGCTCTTTCTTTCCGATTAATCCCTCGGTTTCCTTAGTCAGGGGAACCGCTATAACAATAAAATCTGATTCTTTAATCACTTTTTCTAAATCTTTTTTCTCTCCCAAAAATTCCAAAATATCTTTCTTTTTTAAATCCTTCTCCTCTATCTTCCTTTTTAAAGCAAATACTTTCATGCCTAAGGCATGACCAATTTTGGCAATCTCCCATCCGATTGAACCCAGACCTACTATTCCTATATTTTTTCCTCGAAGTTGGATGGTAGGTTCCATAGTAGAAAAACCATGCCATCTACCCAACCTTAAATCTCTATCATTAGTAACAATATTCTTGGCTAAGGCTAAAATAAGGGCAAAGGCGTGTTCAGCAACTGCAAACTTATTGGCGTGGATATTACAAATAAATATGTTTGGGTATTTTTTGTACAAACTAAAATCTAATTTATCTACCCCGGCAAAAGGAATTTGAATTAATTTTAATTTCTTAGCCTGTTCAAGGTCTTCTCTACTGAAAGTTCCCCCTATCACCACTTCAACTTCTTTAAGATATTTTTTAATAGTCTCTTTTTCATCTTTTTTAGGTACAATAAATTCTAAATTAATTCTTGCTTTCTTATTTAATTCATTAAATGCCTTCTCCCACACCTGAGGTTTTACCATCTTACTTAATATTAAAACTTTCATCTTTGATCTATTCTTGGTCTCTTTTTTTATTTTCTTTTCCTGCAGAAAAGTTCTAACTGCCATTATGTGCTTACATTCGAGTTTTAATTTTCGGGCTCTTCTTAAAAAATCTATACACTCACACTGAGGAATATTTATATCAACCTTATAATATTTTCCTGACTTTGAGCTACTTACCAAAAAATAATTATCTTTCTGTTCTACCTTTAAATCTTTAGCAGATTTTTCTCTCTTACTTATTTCTTCTTCGGTAAGAGCTCTTTTAGCTAAGCCATCAGCCATAACATTGTTATCTCTTCTATTCCAGATGAAATATACTTTCCCCGTAATGGTTCGAATGATTTTCTCAACCCGATTAAATAATGGAATTATTCCACTATTCTTAACTTTATATTTTTTATTTAATTGCTTAACCAGTAGTTGGCTATCACAATATATATCTATCCTCTCAGGATTTATTTCTTTTACCTCTTCTAATCCTCTAATTAAGGCTTTATATTCGGCAATATTATTAGTTCCATAACCGATAGCTTCACTTATTTTTTTAAATAATTCTCCGTCTTTATAAATTGCTATCCCAATTGCCATATTTCCTGGGTTGGGATAACAGGCGCCATCTATTTTCATTAATATTTTAGACATATTTCCCAACTCCTTTATCAAAATTATTTCTTAGTATTTTTTTAATTAAACTTATCACTTCTTCTGGCTGTTTAGCATAGATTAATTGCTTCTCATCTTCGTAATTTTTAAACAAAGGACCTAAGTCAAAATTTAAGGAAATCACCTTTTTCCCAATATTTAGAGCCAAAGCAATCTCTGAAATTGTCCCGGTCTTCCCGGGAAGAGCCACTACTACATCGCTGGTTAAAACATTGATGTAATTCCGGGCAAAACCTATCCCGGTCAATATGGGAATGTCGATATATTCAGAAGCCCAGGCAGGGTCATTACCTGGTAAAATACCAATGGTTAATCCACCATTTTCTTTTGCCCCTCGAGCTGAGGCCTCCATAATTCCGGAAGCTCTCCCTCCGTTTAACAAAATCCAACCTTCCTTTGCAATTAGACCGCCTAAGTGGCGGGCATCTTCATAGTCACCGACATTAACTATTTCTCCTCCGCCCATAACTCCAATAATAATCTTTCTAATAATAATCCCCTTCTCTCTTTTTTAAATTAACTTTAACTGAAAAACTAATTAAATCTTATCTAACTTCTTCCTGTAATTATGATCGTGAGGGCCTAAGTCAATAAATTTAATAGTATTATCTGAATATGTATGACATTCACCACACAAGACTATTTTAT
>OMKS01003877.1_pt1 | contig 11649 bp, 10 predicted proteins | sample 1674721 | NCBI WGS metagenome assembly OMKS01 (sample SAMN06264996, study PRJEB25208) | sediment metagenome | isolation source: hot spring sediment | place: USA: California | collected 2014-09-02 | reverse complement strand
GGGCTGGTGGTGGCGCGGTGGCTCACCGCCAACGACGTCAATGCCGACCCTCACCTGATCGTCGAGTTCGAGGTCTTGCCAGTCACACCGACGCCGACCTATCCCGCTTCGCCCGTCGGGCCGCCGATTCTTCCACCGGCTGGACACGCCGGGGGATGGCAAGATCTGGGGCTCTTGCTCGTGGGGGCGGCTATTCTTCTCCTGGGCGTGAGCTTTTTGCGGCGCTAATGTCCGGCGACGAACATAAGCAGACGAGGATCAGTGATGAAACACAGCGAGGGAACGTTTGAGACGTTCGATGGTTTGCAACTCTATCACCAGTCCTGGATGCCGGAGGGTAAGGCCCGAGCGACCCTGGCCATCGTCCACGGCTTTGGCGAGCACAGTGGACGTTACGGCAACTTAGTCGATTACTTCGTGCCCCGAGGGTGTGCGGTCCACGCCTTCGACCTGCGGGGGCACGGGCGCTCGCCGGGAGCGCGGGGATACGTCGAGCGGTGGGACGTATTCCGAAACGACGTGAGGGCTTTCCTGGCAGTGCTACAGAAGCAAGCGCCAGGCACGCCTCTTTTCCTCCTGGGGCACAGCATGGGCGGCCTGATCGTCCTGGAATACGTCCTGCGTGACCCAGGCGGCCTGGCCGGCGTCGTGGCCTCGGGGCCGCTCCTGGCCCAGGCAGGCGTTTCGCCGCTCCTGGCGCTGGCGAGCAAGCTTTTATCCCTGGTTCTGCCGCGTCTCACCCTCGATGTGGGGTTGGACGCGACGGCTCTCTCGCGTGACCCGGCCGTCGTCGAGGCCTACGCCAGCGATCCGCTGGTCCACGGGCAGGGAACGCCCCGGCTGGGCCAGGAAATCGCGCGGGCCTACGAGTGGGCGCACGCCCACGCCACCGACATGCGCATTCCGTGCCTGATCGTCCACGGCAGCGCCGATCGCCTGGCTCCCCCCGAGGCCAGCCGCGTCTTCTACGAGCACGTGACGTTCGAGGACAAGGCCCGCTACGTCTACGATGGCTATTACCACGAAGTCTTCAACGAAATCGGCAAAGAACACGTCCTCGCCGACGTCGAACAATGGCTAACCAAACATCAGACCTAGGACATAGGACGTCGGACGTGAGACCTCGGACGTACCCGTTTGACACGATTCCTCTTTATGCTAGAATGATCCGCCTCAACTATGCTTGCTTTAGGAATTATCGTCACCAACTACAATACCCGGGACCTGTTGTGCGCCTGCCTGCGTTCCGTCTACGCCAGCGTGCCCTGTGAAGGGGGCGAGGATTTCACCTACGAGGTCTGCGTGGTCGATAACGCCTCGTCCGACGGAAGCGCCGACATGGTGACGGCCGAGTTCCCGGCGGCGCGCCTGATCGCCAACAAGGAGAACGTGGGCTATCCCCAGGGGAACAACATAGGGTTGCGAGCCTTTGGTTTTGGCGATGCCGACGGCCCGACGCCGAGCTTCGTCCTGCTCCTGAACCCCGATACCGAGGTGCCGTCCGACGGGTTGGCGCGGATGCTGCGCTTTATGGCCGAGCATCCCGACGCGGGCGTGGTCGGGCCGAAGCTCCTACTCCCCGATGGCTCCCTGGACAAGGCCTGCCGGCGGGGATTTCCATCGCCGGCCGTCTCCTTCTACCGCTTCACGGGGCTTTCGCACCTCTTCCCACGCAGCCGGCGTTTTGGACGTTACAATATGACCTTTCTTGATCCCGAGCAGGTGGCCGAGGTCGATTCGGTGGTGGGCGCCTTTATGCTGGTGCGGGCCGAGGCTATCCAGCAAGCGGGGTTGATGGACGGGCAGTTCTTCATGTACGGCGAGGACCTGGATTGGGCCTATCGCATCAAGGCTAAAGGTTGGAAGGTGTACTACAATCCGGAGGTGACCGTCCTGCACGTCAAACGGGCGGCCAGCCGGCATAGCCCCCGGGCCCAGATCGAGTTCTTCCGCGCGATGGATCTTTTCTATCGCAAGCATTACGCCGCCCAGACGCCCCGGTGGCTGCACGGGCTTATCGTGGGCACCATTGCCCTGCGGTGGCGCCTGGAGATGCTGCGCCAGTCGGTGTTCCCGGCGGGAGGAGGGTAGGCAGTGCGATCGAAAGCGCGAACCCAGGTCTTCTTCGTCGTCACGTTGGCCCTCACCGACGTTGTGATGGCAGCCCTGGCGTTTTCGTTGGCCTATTGGGTCCGGATTTGGATCCCGTGGCCGAACGAGGCCCAGAATATGGGCCGGATTTCCGACTACGGGGGCATCGCCCTGGCCCACGTCTTCTCGGTCGTCTCGGTCTTCATTTTTTCCCGCATGTATCGCCTGGCCCGGGTGCCCTCGCGCGTGGACGAGTTCTACGCCATCGTCGCCGCCACGACGGTGGCGACCTTGATGGGCGTTGCGCTCTCCTCGTTGTTTTTCAAGGAGGACCCACTGGCGCTCGATTATTCGCGGGGGATGGTCTTGTACGGTTGGATCTTCACCATCCTGTTTGTCACCCTGGGACGGGTGCTCCACACATTGATCCGGGCCGAGTTGCGCCGCCGGGGTTGGGGGCACGATCGAGTCATCATCGTCGGCACCGGCGACGTGGGGCGGATGATCGTCCAGAAGATTCAGTCGAGCCCCAGCCTGGGATATGATGTCGTCGGTTGTGTCACCGTGAATGGTCACGATAACGTGCCAGCCGGGGCGCCTGTCCTGGGGCACGCCGGTGATTTGGCCGCCTTTATCGACGAGTATGACGCGGACGAGGTGATCATCGCGCTGCCCGAGGCGACTCATCAAGAGATCCTGATGCTGATCTCGCGGTGCGAGCGGGGCCGGGTGACCATCAAGGTCTTCCCCGACGTGTTCCAGATCATGGCCGGGCAGGTGAGCATTGGTGACCTGGGAGGGCTGCCGCTCCTGACGGTGCGTGACATTGCCATGAAGGGCTGGAAGCGCTCGATCAAACGGTTGATGGACGTCGTGGGATCTGTTTTTGGATTGACCATCCTTTCTCCGTTGATGTTGCCGATGGCGTTGGCGATCAAGCTCGATTCCAAGGGGCCGGCTTTCTACGTTCAGGATCGGATGGGGCTTGATGCGCGCTCTTTCAAGATGCTGAAGTTCCGTTCGATGCGGACCGACGCGGAGGCGGGGGGGACCGGGTGGACGGTGGAGGACGACCCGCGTGTCACCCGGTTGGGCCGTCTTATTCGTCGCGTCAACATTGATGAGTTGCCCCAGTTGATCAACGTTTTGTTGGGCGAGATGAGCCTGGTCGGGCCGCGGCCTGAACGCCCGGTGTACGTCAATCAATTCCGGCGCTCGATCCCACGTTATATGGATCGCCACTGGGAAAAAGCAGGGATGACCGGTTGGGCCCAGGTAAACGGCCTGCGGGGCGATACCTCCATCGTCGAGCGGACCAAGTACGATCTGTGGTATATCGAGAACTGGTCGCTTTTGCTGGATATCAAGATCCTGGTGCGCACGATTTTCAACATATTCCGCTTGCCCAATGCGTATTGAGAGGGAGAGGATATTGACATGCGATGCTTGATCGTTGGCGTTGGCGCCATCGGTTCGTTGGTGGGGAGTAAACTGGCCGAGGCCGGTCACGAGGTGACGCTGGTGGGCCGGCCGGGCTACGTGAACGCCGTCCGAACCCACGGCGTGGGATGGGAAGAGGAGGGCGAGCGCGATTACGTCACCGGCGTGAAAGCGGTGACCCACGTCGCCCACTCAGGCCTGCTCGCCCAGGAGCCATTCGACCTGATCGTGTTCACGATGAAGGCTTACGATACGCCCGAGGCCGCTTCTCAAGTCGCGCCCCTGATCGAACGAGGTATTCCGCTGCTACTGTTGCAGAATGGCGTCGGGGGGGAGGAGAGCGTCCGCGACGTCTTGGACCGGGTAGATCTGTACTCGGCCGTGATCACCCTGCCGGTCGAGGTGGTGGAACCGGGCGTCATCCGGCTCACCAAGTCCCGGGGCGGCCTCGGCGTCGCGCCGACCGAGGCGGGCCAGTCGGTCCGAAACCTGGTGCGCGCCTTCCGCAAGGCCGGTTTCGACGTCGCGGCTTGCGACGATTACCGGGCGATGAAGTGGTCCAAGCTGCTACTCAATATGTTGGGCAACGCCTCACCGGCGATCCTGGATATGCCCCCGGACCAGGTCTTCGCGCATCCGGGTCTGTTCAACCTGGAACGGGCCGCTTTCCAGGAGGCGGTGAAAGTGATGCAGGCGCTGGGTCTGCGACCGGTCGCCCTGCCCGGCTATCCGGTCCCCTTGCTGGCGTGGGGCATCTGCAATCTGCCGGAGTGCTTGTTACGGCCCATCTTCCAGCGCATCATCGTCGCGGGCCGGGGGGGCAAGATGCCGTCGCTGTACATAGACCTGGTGCGGCGGAAGGCCCGTTCGGAGGTCGAGTTCTTGAACGGCGCGGTGGTGAAATACGCCCGCGAGGCGGGCGTAGCGGTCCCGGCCAACGAGGCGTTGTACGCGGTGTTGATCGGCATTGTCCGGGACGAGAAGGCCTGGGACGACTACCGGGGACAGCCGGAGCGGCTTTTGGAGGCTGTCGCTGCGAACTGCCAGAGAGCCAGACTTTGTTGAAAAAAGCGACCGGCTTTTGCCTCGTCCAGTTTGATTTGGCGAGGCAAATCGGGCATAACAGGAACATCCTAGGCGTGGCAGCCAACGAAGACGACAGCGAGAAGCAGCGATGATATTCAGGCCTGTGCGTCAGAACGGCTCCCAGGGGCTTTAGAAGGCCCCAGAACCGCTACGTTTTCCCTAAAACCCAACTATTTGACAGAATTTCTCGCCCATGGTATCATTGGTCATTAGATTTTAGCACTCTCGATACGAGAGTGCTAAAATGAGGGGGTAAATGGATCAACTAACATTACGCCAACAAATGATACTGGGTCTGGTCGTACGAGAGCACGTCAAAACCGCCTCGCCGGTCGGTTCCAAGTCCCTAGTAAAAAATTACAATCTCCAGGTGAGTGCAGCCACCGTGCGCAATGAACTGGCCTACCTGGAGGAACTTGGCTATCTCGACCAGCCCCATACATCGGCCGGACGTGTCCCGACGTATAAAGGGTACCGGCACTTTGTGGAACAACTGCTCGACGAAGTCGAATTGCCCTTGCAGGAACGGCGTACGATCATTCACCAGTTTCATCAGGCCCGCCAAGGTTTTGACCAATGGATGCCCTTGGCCGCTTCTATTTTGGCCCGGACCGCCCATGGCGCTGCGTTGGTCACAGCGCCCCAGGCTACTCAGGCGACTTACAAACATTTACAACTCATCTCCACGCAGGGTCGCTCGGTTCTACTCATCTTGGTCCTTCGTGGCGGGATGATCAAACAACAGATGTTGACCCTCGCAGAGCCTCCAGTACAAGAGATGCTCAACGAAGCCAGTGACCGGCTCAATCAACGCTGCAATGGCATGACCACTGAAAGTATCCGTCCATACGTCGAAGAACTTCCATTATTCGAAAAGGACATCGCCGATCTGGTGCTCGACATCATGAACCGCGTCAACAGTCGCACCGCTGATGTCATTTACCGGGACGGGTTAAGCGAAGTATTGCAACAACCTGAATTTGCCGAAGGTGAGTACGCCCAGGGGCTCGTACGCGTGATCGAGGAACGCAATTTCCTCGAAACTATCCTGGCCGATGCGCTCAGTCCAGAGGTCGGGAACGTGCGCGTGTTGATCGGTGGCGAGGGTCGCTGGGAGGAACTCCAGGCTTGTAGCCTGGTCCTGGGACGCTACGGTGTAGCGGACTTTGTGACCGGCGCGCTCGGCGTCGTGGGGCCTACCCGGATGCTGTATGGTCGCGCTATTTCGGCCGTGCGTTTCGTGTCCAGCCTGCTATCCGAACTCGTCTACGATATGTACGAGCACTAAGAAACGTCAATTCACGTATAAGTGCCGGCTATTTCAACAAGTCACTTAGACTTCCAGGGATCACGTAACGACCCAGACGAAGTCTCAAGTGTCCATAATTTCTAATATCGAAGCCATGGCCACAAGGAGATTCAAAATTGAACGAAAAAAATGACAATGACCAAGAGCGGTTACAGGAAGGCAGGCCTGAAGCCATAGGAATAGAAGAGGGGAAGCAAGAGGAAGAACCGGGCGAAGGCGTTGGTAAGACCAAAGCGCCTAAATCCGAGCTAGAGAAGCTGCAGGAGGTGCTGCTCGAGGCCCAGGCGCAAGCCACAGAATACCTGGACGGCTGGCAGCGAACCCAGGCCGAATTCGCCAACTATAAGAAGCGCCAGGCTGCCGAGCGAATCCAGATGACGACGATGGCCAATGCCAACTTGCTGCGCAAACTATTTGCCGTTATGGATGATTTCGAGCGAGCGATGAAGGCTATGCCTGAAGACCTGAGCCACGCGACGTGGTTCGAGGGTATCGACCTCATCCAGCAAAAGCTAAAGGGCATCATCAAGTCTGAGGGCGTCGAAGCGATCGAAACCGATGGGCAGTCATTCGACCCTCGTTACCACGAAGCGGTCACCTACGAAGAATTAGCGGGATATGACGAAGGTCAAATTATTGAGGAAGTTCAGCGCGGATATATGTTGGGCGAGCGCGTGCTGCGCCCCGCCCTGGTTCGGGTCGCCAAGGCGTCTCCTCCCTCACCTGAAGAGGTAGAACAAGAGGCGAGCGCAAACAACGAGCAAGAGACTGAAGTTGAAAATAAGGAGTAATAACCATGAGCAAAATCATCGGCATTGATTTAGGCACCACTAACTCGGTTTGCGGGGTGATGACGGGCGGAGAGCCCACAGTCATCCCCAGCGTCGAGGGTGGTCGATTGTTTCCATCGGTCGTGGCGGTCAATCCCAAGACGGGCGAAAGAATGGTCGGACAGGTCGCCAAGCGCCAGGCAGTCGTCAATCCTGAGAACACCATCTTTTCTATCAAGCGCTTTATGGGGCGCAAATTCGACGATCCAGAGGTCCAGCGGGCCATTGGATTGGTGCCCTACAAGGTCACCGCCGCGCCCAACGGCGACATCCGGGTTTGGATTGGCGATAAGGAATACAGTCCCCCGGAAATTTCGGCGATGATTTTGCAAAAAATCAAAGCCGACGCCGAGGCCTACCTGGGCGAAACGGTCACCCAGGCGGTCATCACCGTGCCGGCTTACTTCAACGACAGCCAACGACAGGCGACCAAGGACGCCGGCCGGATCGCCGGGTTAGAAGTGCTGCGTATCATCAACGAGCCCACCGCCTCGTCGCTGGCTTACGGGCTCGACAAGAAGAAGGACGAAACGATCGCCGTCTTCGATCTCGGCGGCGGCACCTTTGACATCTCTATCCTCGACGTCGGCGATGGGGTCTTCGAAGTCCGCTCCACGAACGGTGACACGTTCTTGGGCGGCGATGACTGGGACCAGCGCATCATCGACTGGATAGCCGACGAGTTCAAGCGGGAGCAAGGGATCGACCTGCGACGGGATCGCCAGGCGCTCCAACGTCTCAAAGAGGCCGGGGAAAAGGCCAAGATCGAACTAAGCACCGTGCTGGAAACAGATATCAACCTGCCCTTCATCACCGCCGACGCCTCGGGCCCCAAACACCTGCAGATGAAACTCACCCGCTCCAAGCTCGAACAACTGACCGAGGACCTCATCGAACGCACCATTGCACCCTGCCAGCGAGCGCTGGAAGACGCCAAGTTGAAACCGGGCGACATCGACGAGGTGATTCTGGTGGGGGGCATGACGCGCATGCCGGCTATCCAGCAAAAGGTAAGCGGCTTTTTTGGCAAGGAACCGCACAAGGGGGTCAATCCCGACGAGGTCGTAGGGCTTGGCGCATCGATCCAGGGCGGCGTCCTTGGCGGCGAGGTCAAGGACGTTCTCCTGCTCGACGTCACGCCCCTGACGCTGAGCATCGAGACCCTGGGAGGCGTCGCCACGCAACTCATTGAGCGTAATACGACAATCCCCACCCGCAAAAGCCAGGTATTTTCCACGGCTTCCGACGGGCAGACACAGGTCGAAATTCACGTCGTACAGGGAGAGCGCCCTATGGCTGCTGACAACAAGAGCCTGGGCAAGTTCATCCTCGATGGCATTCCGCCCGCTCCGCGAGGTGTTCCCCAGATCGAGGTGACTTTCGACATCGACGCCAACGGCATCCTGAACGTATCGGCCAAGGATAAAGCCACCGGGCGGGAGCAATCTATGCAAATCATCCCCTCCAGCGGTCTGGCCGATGAGGAGATCGAACAGATGGTGCAAGAGGCTGATCGACACCGTGAGCAAGATCAGCAGAAAAAGGAAGAGATCGAGACGCGCAACCTGGCCGATAATACCATCTACAGCGCCGAGAAATTCCTTCGCGAACAGAAGGATCAGGTGCCCACCGAATTGCGTTCCGAGACGGAGGCCAAGATCGAAGCGCTGAAAACAGCACTGCAGGGTGGTGATATCGGGCAGATTCGCCAGCGCGCGGAGGATCTCGGACAGGCCATCCAGCAAATTGGGGCCACGATGTACGAGGAATCTAGTGCGGGCGCAACGTCCCCGCCAGGTGGTGACACCGCCGAAGAGGGTCAATCTGCCGCCGCCGCCGACGACGACGAAGACATCATCGAAGGCGAGTTCAGCGAAGCCTAGCGAGTGTGCTAAAACTGGACAAAGGGGCAGGTGATGAGTCTTTCACGGCCTGCATCTTTGCGCCTATCCCGGACGAAGCCGCTGCGCTTCCGAGCCGGAACCAATAAGGAGCACCTCGTATGCAAATTCTTGCACAAAAAACAAGAATTTCACTGGATAGGCACTATCTTTTGAAGCGATAAATTATGCCAAATGGACAAGATTACTACGAAGTACTGGGCGTCGATCGATCGGCGACCCAGGTAGACATAAAAAAGGCTTATCGGCAACTAGCCCGTCAATATCATCCTGACGTCAGCGATCGACCCGACGCCGAAGCACACTTCAAGGAGATCAACGAGGCCTACGAGGTCCTATCGGACCCCCAGAAGCGCACGACGTACGACCGTTTCGGTCACGTGAACGCTAGAGCCGGCGGTGGTTTTGGCTTTAGGGATCCGTTCGATATCTTCGAAGAGGTCTTCGGGCAAGGTTTCGGATTTCGCACCGCCTCATCCCGGGGACCGCGTCGAGGCGCCGACTTGCGCTATGACTTGACCCTGACGTTCGAGGAAGCGGTCTTCGGTTGCGAAAAGGAAATTGAAGTCACCCGTCAGGAGATCTGCCCTGAATGTCATGGCAACGGCGCCGAACCGGGAACGACGCCCATCCGCTGCCCTGAATGTAACGGAACGGGGCAGGTACGACGGGTACAACGATCTATCCTGGGGTCTTTCGTCAGCGTCACCACCTGCCCAACCTGCCAGGGAGATGGCGAGACTGTCAGTACCCCTTGCTCCCAGTGTAACGGCAGCAAAAAGGTGTATAAGACCCGCAGTCTATCGGTCAACATTCCACCCGGCGTCGACCGGGGCACCCAAATTCGGCTGGCTGGCGAGGGCGAGATCGGAGAACGACGCGGCCCACCTGGCAATCTGTACGTCGTCCTGGACGTAGAACCCCATCCTATTTTCCAGCGCCGCGACGATGACATCCTGCTAGAAATGCAGATCAACGTCGCCCAAGCCGCCCTGGGCGCCGATCTCACTGTGCCCACGCTGGAAGGCGAAGAAGAGATCAGCATTGAACCGGGGACCCAAAATGGCACCATCCTTCGCTTACGCAACAAGGGGGTCCCGCATTTGCGAAAGAATGGGCGAGGCGATCAACTTATCCTGATGCGCGTAGCCATTCCAACCAAACTCACCGCCGAGCAAAGACAGATCTTCCAGGAACTTGGCGAGACGCTCGAACCAGAACGCCTGTGGCAGGAGAAACGCAGCTTTATAGACGACTTGCGAGACCTCCTGGGCCTTTAATTCCGATGACCGCCAGAATAATTGATAGAAGTAACTGCTGCTCAGGCCAGTCCCTTGCTGCGATGGAGAGTGGGGGCCCCCGCCCATCTTCTGCAAATGGACGGTAGGCTGAGCAGTAGATACCAGAATGCAACTAAAACATGAATTGCTGAATAAGGGGAAAATGGACTGGTTAGAGGTTAGTGTCCAAATAGACAATGAAAGCGCCGAGGCAGTGGCGGAGATTCTATCCCGCTACGCGCACCAGGGGGTCGCGATCGAAGCCAGCCCCGAAGGCTGGAATGAAAGCGGTGTCATCGTCAGAGCCTATCTGCCTACCAACGAGCAGATGTGGCACACCAAACAACGCATCCAGGAGGCCTTGGGTCACCTGAACCAGATTCGTCCCGTGCCCCCACCCTCGTTCCGCACCGTGGCTGAGGCGGACTGGACTGAGTTGTGGAAGGAACGTCTGACGGTCCTGCACGTCGGCCAACGCATCGTCATTCAACCCTCCTGGAAATCCTACGAACCACAGCCGCACGAAGTCGTGATCCAATTGGATCCCGGTATGGCCTTTGGCACCGGGCTCCATCCGACGACTCAATTGTGCCTCCTCGCCCTGGAGGAGATGGTCGCACCGGGTATGTCGGTGCTCGATATGGGCGCTGGTTCTGGCATCCTCGCCATCGCGGCTGCCAAACTCGGAGCCGCAGAGGTGTTGGCCGTGGATAACGACCCGGTCGCTGTGAAGACTGCCCGCGAGAATTTCCAGGTCAACCACGTCGAAAATGGGACTGCATTGCTGGGGTCTCTGGACGACGTAATGGGAGACTATGACCTGGTTATCGTCAATATTCTATCCCATGTCATCATTGATATGCTGAACAACGGGCTTGCCACGCGGATTCGTCCTCGAGGAAAACTGGTGACCACGGGTATTATCGCTGAGCAGGCAGACGACGTCATCGAGACAATGAAGCAGCAAACCCTGATGCTGGTGGAACAGCGATACATGGAGGATTGGGTCAGTCTAATAGCCAGGCGAGAATAAAGGCTGCTGCTTACTCATTCTCAGCCCAAGCTCGAAAACTCCAGAGGAGATAAGACGAGGCGCTTACCTGTTAGCCGTTTCACTCCTACTCTGTTGGGCGCGCTTATATCGGTACACAATCCGACCGCGGGTCAGATCGTAAGGCGAAAGTTCCACACGCACACGATCACCCAATAAAATGCGGATGTAATACCTCCGCATTTTCCCCGAAAGATAAGCCAGTATCTCGTGGCCGTTATCCAGCTCTACCCGGAACTGTGTGCCTGGCAACGCCTCAATAACGGTGCCCTCCATCGTAATTTTGTCTTCCTTCTGCTTCGCCATATTTCTTCCCCCCCTTTGAGTCACTATCTACGATCGATCAAAAAAACGAGGTGACATGCAGACAGCACAGAGGATTGAGGTGATCTCCACCTCAGTCTCTGCGCATCTCCCAATCAGATCCCGGACAAGAGAGTCAATCAGGGCCAACGACGGTAGAAGCGAAGTGGCTCCTGCTCGCCGGGCAAGGGCTTGATTGTTAGGGCCTAACCCATAGGATTCTTGCACGGCGAGCAAGAATTTGGCCGTCAATGATTCTTTTTGATTCCGGCTCTGTCCGGGTTAGGGCCTAACCCATAGGATTCTTGCACGGCGAGCAAGAATTTGGCCGTCAATGATTCTTTTTGATTCCGGCTCT
>OMKS01003875.1_pt1 | contig 11654 bp, 7 predicted proteins | sample 1674721 | NCBI WGS metagenome assembly OMKS01 (sample SAMN06264996, study PRJEB25208) | sediment metagenome | isolation source: hot spring sediment | place: USA: California | collected 2014-09-02 | reverse complement strand
CTGCTGGCCCACATCGCCAAATTGCAAAAACAGGATTAACCTCGCCCAAGGCCGATTGTACCCGCAGTCAGGCCGCCGTTAATGCTGCGCGGAAATAACTTGCCTGTTGCCTCGCCAACCGATAAACTACACCGACTGGCCATGAACACAATATAAAGTTCACAAAGAGCAAATAACGAGCCGAACAGGATTGTGACTGTCCCCGTTTAGTTCCGGAAAAAGCAGTTTGGCCAGGCGGCCGCGTCGAGTGATTGTCAATTGCGGAATTCAACATCTTGAACTCAGCTTTTCGATAACGGCGAAAACAGGGCATCCGTTGCGAACTGTCTGCTGCAACATCTTTCGGTCATTTGGTGTTTTTCGGCGCCCGCCCATGTACACCCATCAGTTTCAGCAGTTCGTCTGCCACCCAGATCGAGCCGGCGGTCATGACGACCCAAAACCAGTCCATCGCCGACAGGTGGGTCGTGCCAAAGAGCATTTGCCCCAGGCCGGTATGGACAACCAGTACCTGCAGCACAATCGCCAGCGCCACGCCGCCCAGCAGCCAACGATTGCTGAATACCCCGATCGAAAAAATCGACTGGTAATGGCTTCTGGCATTGAACGCCTGAAACCACTGGAAGGCCACCAGCGTGGTAAAAGCAACGGTACGGGCATGTTCCAGGCCGTCGGGACGGGACCAATGGAACATCAGCAGCGTCCCGGCCGCCATCAGCGGCGTCAGCGTCGCCATACGCCGAATCAGCATACCGTTGAGGATGGATTCGCGCGGGTTGCGCGGCGGTTGCTTGAGGACGTCCCAATGCTTTGGCTCAACACCGAGCGGGATGGTGCAGGCGCCGTCGGTAACCAGGTTGACCCACAAAATCATCACCGCCGTCAAGGGCAGATCCATTCCGATCATTAACGCCGTAATCATGGTCAGGATTTCGCCGATATTGGTCGCCACCAAAAAATAGACGACGCGGCGCAAATTGCTGAAGATCACGCGGCCTTCCTCTATCGCATGAACGATGGTGGCAAAATTATCATCGGTCAAGATCATATCCGCCGCTTCTTTGGCCACCTCGGTGCCGTTTCGTCCCATCGCTACGCCGATGTCGGCGCCCTTCAGGGCGGGCGCGTCGTTGACGCCGTCGCCGGTCATCGCAACGACATGCCCCTGCTCGCGGAGCGCTTCCATTATCTTGAGTTTGTGCGCCGGTGAAACGCGCGCAAAGACGCCCGACCGCAGGGCGGCCTCGGCCAGCGCGGGCTTATCCATCGCATCGATATCGCGTCCGGTCAGCGCGCTGCCGTCGCCGGCGATACCGACCTGTTTGGCAATGGCTAACGCCGTGGCGGCATGGTCGCCGGTAATCATCACCGGATGAATCCCCGCCGCTTTGGCGTCGCTGACGGCCTGGGCGCTTTCTTGGCGCGGCGGGTCGATCATCGCCCACAGCCCGACCAGCGTCAAACCGCGTTCAACGTCATCGGCGGCAATCTCGTTTTTGCCAGCGTCAAACTCACAGAACGCCCCGGCCATCACCCGCAGCGCATGTGTGGCAAAGTCGCTGATCGCGTCTTCGACGGCCTGCCGTTGGTCGGCATCCAGCGGCGCCGGTTTGCCGTCGATCAAAACATGCGAACAGAAGTCCAGCAGCCGATCCGGGGCGCCTTTGACAAACGCCACCCGGTTGTCGGCGTCTTTGTGCGGATGCAGTGTGGCCATGTACTTGCGGTCGCTGGAGAACGGAACTTCATGCAGGCGTTCAATGTCCTGTTGCAGCGCGTCGGGGTCCATCCCCGCTTTATGGGCCGCCGTCAGCAGGGCCGCTTCGCTCGGATTGCCTTCCGCGATCCATTGATTCTCCTTTTGGCGCAGGCGGGCGTTGTTATTCAGGACGCCGATTCGCAGCAGCATCTCCAGCGAATCGGTCGGCTGCTCCAGAACCTGGCCTTCCGGCGACTGCAGCACGCCGTCCGGCTGATACCCCTCGCCGGTCAGTTCATAGGTCTTGCCGTCGGCCCACAGCCGGCGGACGGTCATTTGATTTTGAGTCAGCGTGCCGGTTTTGTCCGAGCAGATCACGGTCGTCGAGCCGAGCGTCTCGACGGCGGGCATGTGCCGAATGATGGCATTGCGGTCGGCCATGCGTCGTACGCCGAGAGCCAGCGTAACGCTGATGACGGCGGGCAGTCCTTCGGGGATGGCCGAGACGGCGACGGCGACCGAGAACATAATCGCCTCGACAATCTTGTACCCCCGCAGCAGTTCCAGCCCCAGGACCACTACCGCCAGCCCGATGCCGACAGCGCCCAGCACAATGCCCAGCGTGTGCATCCGTTTTTGCAGCGGCGTCTTTTCGCGGAGCGTGCTGCGCACGGCGCCGGCGATCTGACCCATTTGCGTCTGCATCCCCGTTTGCACCACCAGCGCCCGCCCGCGGCCGCCGGTGACATTGGTGGACATCCATACCATCTGCCGGCGGTCGGCCATGGGGGTCTGTTCGTCCGCCCGTCCGGGCTGCTTGCCGGCCGGCTGCGATTCGCCGGTCAAGGCCGACTCATCGATCTGAAGCTCATCGGCGTCGAGCAGCAGCGCATCGGCAGCCACCCGGTCGCCCGTTTCGAGCAGCAGGATATCGCCGCAGACCACCTCGGCGGCCTCGATCTCGGTCGGCTCGCCGTTTCGCAGTACACGCGCGTGCAACGCAGCCATGTGACGCAGCGCCGCCAGCGCACCTTCGGCTCGCCATTCCTGAAAAAAGCCCAGTAAGCTGTTCAGGACGATCACGCCGAAAATCACGCCCGAATCAATATACTTGCCGACCACCAGAGACAACACGGCCGCACCGACCAATAAATAGATGAGGGGATTGCGCACCTGACGGATCAGCAGTGTCAGTGGGCTGACGCGCTCTTCGGCGCCCAGTGTATTGGGGCCGTGTTCTTCAAGACGCTGTTGGGCCTGCTTGGAATCCAGGCCCTTTGGGGCGCTGTCTAAACGATCAAGAGCATCTTCTGTTTCGAGTGAATGCCATGCGATTTCGGATGATGCCATAACGGACCTCCCGTTTTAATAATCGGTTTTTATATAAAGCTCATTTTAACGCTGACCCGGCCAAGGAGCAACACATAATCACTCTATATAAAGGCAAAAAGAATCCTTATTTATGTCAACCCTTCTGGACAAAGAACACAATACCAGGAAGGTGTTTTTGGATTGATTCTTGCCCTGATAGAAGGTACACTTCAGATTACAGTTTTCATTCAAAAACATGATAATGTTGTTGAATAGGGAGAAACATCATGGCGCAATCAATCTCGCCGGAACTGCTTGGCAAAATGGATGCTTATTGGCGTGCTGCAAACTATCTGTCCGTCGGTCAAATTTATCTGCTGGATAATCCGCTGCTCAAAACGTCCCTGAACATTGACCACATCAAGCCGCGGCTGCTGGGGCATTAGGGGACAACGCCGGGATTGAATTTTATCTATGTCCACCTGAACCGTGTCATCAAGGAACAGGACCTGGATGCGATCTACATCGCCGGCCCCGGCCACGGCGGCCCCGGCCTGGTGGCCAATACCTATCTGGAAGGAACGTATAGCGAATACTATCCGGATATCTCACAGGACACCGACGGGATGAAAAAACTATTCAAGCAGTTTTCGTTTCCCGGCGGCGTTCCCAGCCATGTCGCACCGGAAACGCCCGGCTCAATTCACGAAGGCGGTGAATTGGGCTATGCCCTCTCGCACGCCTTCGGCGCGGCATTTGACAATCCTGATTTACTTGTGGCCTGCGTCATCGGCGACGGGGAAGCGGAGACCGGCCCGCTGGCGACCGCCTGGCACTCCAATAAATTTCTCAACCCGGCCATTGACGGAGCGGTACTGCCGATTCTGCACTTAAACGGCTACAAAATTGCCAACCCGACGATTCTCGCCCGCATCAGTCATGACGAACTGGAAAAGCTGATGGTCGGGTATGGGTATAAGCCCTATTTTGTGGAAGGATCGGAACCTGAAGCAATGCACGCCCGGATGGCCGAGACGCTGGATACCGTAACCGCCGAGATTAAAGCGATTCAGGATAACGCCCGAAACGGCGGGAAGGTTAAGCGGCCGCAGTGGCCGATGATTGTCCTGCGCACGCCCAAGGGATGGACCGGCCCCGACGCCATTGACGGCAAAAAGATGGAGGGCTACTGGCGGTCGCATCAGGTGCCGCTGGCCGATGTGGTGAACAATCCCAAGCGTATCAAAGACCTGGAACAGTGGCTCAAAAGCTACAAACCCGATGAATTGTTTGATGACAAGGGCGCACTGATTTCGGAACTGGCCGAGCTGGCGCCTGCGGGCAAACGCCGCATGGGCGATAATCCGCACGCCAACGGCGGCCTGCTCCGCAAGTCGCTGAAAATGCCGGATTTCCGCCAAAACGCCATCGATGTGCCTGCACCGGGCGCCGTTGAAGAGGAGTCCACGCGGGTGATGGGACGATTTCTGCGGGATGTGATGAAACTGAACCCGAAGACGTTTCGTTTATTCGGGCCGGACGAAACCGCCTCCAACCGGCTGGACGCCGTGTATGAGGTGACCCGGAAAACATGGATGGCCGACATCCTGCCGGAAGACGAAGACGGCGGCCAATTGGCGCCGGACGGCCGCGTGATGGAGATTCTCAGTGAGCATACGTGTCAGGGCTGGCTGGAGGGGTATCTGCTGACCGGTCGGCATGGGTTCTTTTCGACGTATGAGGCATTTGCCCATGTCATCGACTCGATGTTCAACCAGCACGCCAAGTGGCTGGATGTGACCCAAAAAGACATTCCCTGGCGCGTCCCGATTGCGTCGCTGAATATCCTGCTCAGCTCGCACGTCTGGCGGCAGGATCACAACGGATTCAGTCATCAGGACCCCGGTTTTATCGATCACGTGGTGAACAAAAAGGCCGATGTCGTGCGGGTGTATCTGCCGCCGGACGCCAATACGCTGCTGTCGGTGACCAACCATTGTCTCCGCAGTCAGCATTATGTCAATGTGATTGTCGCCGGCAAACAGCGGCAGCCGCAGTGGCTGGACATCGAGGCGGCGGTCAAACACTGCACCGCGGGGCTGGGCATCTGGCCCTGGGCCAGCAACGATCAGGGCGGCGAGCCGGATGTGGTGATGGCCTGTTGCGGCGATGTGCCGACGCTGGAGACATTGGCCGCTGTCAGTCTGTTGCGGGAGCATCTGCCGGATGTCAAAGTACGCGTCATCAATATCGTCAATCTGATGAAGCTTCAGTCGCCCAGCGAACATCCGCACGGACTGAACGACAAGGATTTCGACGCGCTGTTCACCTGTGATAAGCCGATTATCTTCGCCTTTCACGGCTACCCCTGGCTGATTCATCGTCTGACCTATCGCCGCACGAATCACAAAAACCTCCATGTGCGCGGCTACGTCGAAGAAGGCACAACCACCACGCCGTTTGATATGACCGTTCTGAACCGGCTTGATCGGTTTCAGTTGGTCGGCGATGTCATTGACCGCGTCCCCAAACTCGGCTCTTCGGCGGCCTATGTCAAGCAGATGCTGCGCGACAAACTGGTCGAACACAAACAGTATATCACCAAACACGGCCAGGATATGCCTGAGGTGTTGAATTGGAAATGGAATTTGCCCGTTACCGACTACAGTGAGAAAACTTAAAAGGACCGCCGGAGTTAAGAAAGCACATACACCGGGGATCGGAAAAAGGGCACGTCGAGTTTTATCCGGCTGATGGACCGGTTGACATTGTTCCGGCGCCACCCCATCTGGATCATGTCCCGCCGCACCGTCCGCAGACATCGCGGCCCAAAGGCCGAGGCTGCACTATGACGCCTGCTGCGCAGGCCGGGGATATGGGGAGGTTTGTCAAATCTGTCCATTGAAGATTTTGTATCAGGGGATAAAATAATTTTAAATCAGGCGACAATTTCCCGTATGATGGGCTATTGCTTAGGGATGCAAAGCGGCGAGATGCTTAATTTGGAGTAAGTTTGTCTGTATTTTGATGTGCGAAGCCGATGACGAGCGAAAAAGTTCAATCCAATGATTTTTCAGGCGATAAGGCGTCATTTGTTGACCTGCTGATGGCCAATTATTATCGGATTCATGCGTTTGTGCTGAGCATGGTCCCCAATGACACGGACGCCGACGACATTATGCAGGAAACGGCGATGCTGATGTGGAAGAATTTTGACCAGTTTCAGGCGGGGACGAATTTTGTGGCATGGGCGGTGACAATTGCCAAGTTTCAGGTGATGAAGTATCACAAGCAGATCCGCCGCAGCCGGCTGGTACTGAGCGAAAAGACGTATGACCTTCTGATCGAAGACAATAAGGGTCTGGAGTCCGGTATTCAGGACCGTTTTCGTGCGCTGCGAAAGTGCATCCAGAGCTTGCCCCGGAAGGACCAGAATTTTATCGAACTGCGGTATTCCCGGGGCGCGACCGCCAAATCGGTGGCTCAGACCATCGGGGCGTCGGTCGGAGCCGTGTATCGGTATGGAGCGCGGCTGAACGACCTGCTGCTTCGGTGTATTCGACAAAAACTTGCGGTTGACGAGGCATAATGCAATTCAGCGAAGAATCCATTTGTGAGATCGTGCGTCTGCTTTTGACGAAGGCATTGGACGGCACTATCGAGCCTGACGAGGGCAGGCAGTTGGACGGTCTTCTGGCGGAGAATGCTATCGCCCGGCGGTATTACCTTGAATATATTCATCTTCACCAAGGGCTTCGGCGGCTGACGGAAGAGAAGGCGGCGTCGATTCTCAATGGCGACGAGGGGATTTTAGATCAGCGGCTGTGGGACGAGCTGGCGCAGAACGAGCGTCTGGCGGAGCCTGTGGCGGTTGCGGTTTCAGAGGCTCCGGGGGAAAAGTATTATGATTTCGGAGCGGCCTGCGCGGCATCTGTCCCCTGGTCGGCACGGGTGAACAAGTTGGCTCTTTATACGGCGCTGGTATCGGCGGCGGCGTTGTTTTTGGCGGTTTGTTATCTGCTTTTGCTGCCGCCTGTTCCGCCGATCGTGGCGACGCTGTCGGATGCCATCGAGTGCCGCTGGGCCGAGGGAAGCAAGATGGCGGGCGTTGGGCAGGATCTGCGGGCGGAGTGTTATACGCTGGTGTCGGGGGCGATCAAGGCGCGTTTCGATTCGGGGGTTGAGGTGGTGATCGAAGGGCCTGCGGCGTTTGAGCCGCTGTCGGTGAACAAGATGCGGCTGACGGCGGGAAAGGCATTTGCCCGCGTGCCGAATACGGCGATCGGGTTTACGATTGATACGCCGGAGTCGAGCGTGGTTGATTTGGGGACGGCGTTCGGGGTGTTCGTGTCGCCGGGGCGGGAGAGCGAGATTCATGTGCACGACGGGAAGGTGAATTTGATTGCCGGGTCGTCGGGGCAGACGCAAACCAGCGAGATCGTGACGCGGCTGGAGGCGCGGAAAGTGGACGGCGTGGGCGGACGGATCCTGTCGGCGGCGTTTGAGCGGTACCGGTTCATTCAGGAGATCGCGTCGAACGAGAATCGCATTTCTTACGGCCCGCCGATCAGCGTGGTCGATCTTGTCGGAGGCGGCGACGGATTTGTCCCGGTCGGCCCCACCCGTGAGGGGATCGATCCGGCGACGGGCGAGATCCATCCTGCGGTTCGGCGGGATTTCGGGCGCGAGGGGGCGGGACGTTTTTCGCCGGTTCCACGACGGCGGTTTATCGATGGGGTATTCGTGCCGAACGGTGCGAGCGTTGTCAGTTCGGCCGGACATGTGTGCGATGCGTTTCCTGCGACGGCGGGGACGTTCTGGAGCGATATAACCACCGAGCCGCTGGTACACCATGTCTCGCTGGATGAGGCGGGCGAGGTGTTGTATGAACAGTATTTTCCGGCGACGCTGAGCGACGGCGCCGTGTCGTTTCGGCAGGAGGTTCCGCGGCTGCTGCTCCATTCGAACGCGGGGATCACGGTCGATCTGGATGCGGTGCGCCGGTCTTTCAAGGGGTCGCAGATCGTGCGGTTTCGGGCGATGTGCGGGACTTCGGTCAATGCGCCGGCCAAGATGCGGCAGGAGTTCTGGGTGCTGCTGGACGGGCGTGCGGCGTTTCGCTGTCGTTTGACGGAGACCTCGCGGCAGCCGCAGGAGATCGAGGTTATGATCCGGCCGTCGGATCGGTTTTTAACGCTTGCGGTGACGGACGGGGGCGACGGGACGAGTTTTGACTGGGGGCTTTTCGAGGCTCCGCGGCTGGAGATGGCGCCGAAGGGGTTGGACTAATACGGAATACAACGTGTAAGTTGGCGAGCGATGATAAAAATAACATTCACATTATTATTGTAAGGAGAGTCAGATGAAAAAGGTATGTGTGTTGTTAGCGTTGGTCGCGACGGCGTCTTCGGTGTGGGCCGGGGAGATCGACGCGGACGGGTATTATGTGATGGATTCGCTGGAGCTGTCGGGATTTAACGGGGCCGTGGCCGATACAACGACTTTGGCGATCAACGGCGCCGACGGGACGATAACCGGCGTTTCGTCTGCGTCGAATTCGTGGTGGCTTCAGTTCGATCCGACGGATCGCAGTAAACTGCCGACCAGCATGGCCGGCGCGATCGGCTGGAAGCTGACTTTCAAGAACACTTCGACCATCGGATTCCAGTTAACGTTGGGCGTGGGGAATCCGACTAACTGGTGGCAGGTTGGCAACGGGGTCTGGCTGAATCCCGGTCAGACCGGAACGGCTACGTTGACGATTCAGGGTCCCGAAGAGGTTCCCAATATCTTTCTGATTTTTGCCGGTTCTGCAGATCAGAATGTGTGGTCGTTTTCGTTTGTGGGTGTGGAAAACAAAACCAAGCCGTGGAATCCTTCGCCGAAAGACGAGCCGGCGGGGGTCTCGGCCGTTGTCCTTCCGGAAACGGTTCTGACGTGGAACACGGCGATGGTCAAGGATCCCGACGAACGGCCCAATCCTGCCATCCGGAAACATTATGTGTTTGCGAATTTTGCCAATCCCTCCGATCCCAATCTTGTTTACGTCGGGGAAGTGGAAGCCGGCGATCCTGTCGCCGCATCCGCTCAGTATCCGGCTGATGGCAGCACCTTATCGTTGCAGCCGCTGACCGTTTACAAATGGCAGATCAAAGAAGGGCTTGATGACGGAGCAGGCGGTGTGTACCCGTACAGCGATCCGAATGGTTTGATTGAAGGCCCCGTCTGGACCTTTAAGACCGCCTCCAACGAGCCGATCATTTTATCCGCTCCGGACTATACCGCGGTCGCTCCCTCCGAAACCGCCGTCCTGACCGCGAATTTCTTCAGCTTGTCCCCCATCAGCCAATATGGTTGGTCATGGTCCGGCGATAACGGCGCGACCTTTATCCCTCTGACCAATGGTCCCCATCCGAGCGGAAGCGGTTCTACCGTGGCAATGACCCTGAGTGAAACGGCGCCGAAGAACACCGTATTGACGATTTCCAACGCCCAGGGAGGGGATGACGGCTGGTATATCTGCACCCTGACAAATTCATCGGGTCCCGCCCACTCGAACAACCTGGGTCTGGCGGTGAAGCGGCTGGTTGCGTACTATCCGTTTGACGGCAGTCTGGCGGATGCCTCCGGAGAAGGCAACGACGGAACGGCCCGAAATGCCAATCCCGCCGCCATCGACTTGGGCTATGATGTGGGCGTTAGCGGGCAGGCAGTCGTTTTGAACGCCGTGACGGCTTCCAGCGACCCGAACAAGACCTATATTGAGCTTCCGATGACGGGATATCCAAAACCGTCTCCCGGCGGTGCGATGGAGGCCGGAACACTCCTGTTCTGGTATAAATCCTTTGGTCAGGGGCGCCTGATGGGGTCTGCCAACAATGCCCCGAATACAACCGCCTTTACCGTGCGAGTGGACAGCAATTTTGATGTCTATATTAACGGCGACAGCAACATATCGAACAATCCGTCACTGCATGTGAACCTGGCCGATAATACATGGCGTTTCGGGGCGATTCGCTGGCAGCTCGGCGGAGAAAACCGGATTTATGCGGGATACCTGAATCAGAATGGTATCAGTTCCGCTGTTATGGAAGCGGCGCCGATGACTACCTTCAGCGATTTCGACCACCCGATGATAATCGGCGCCGAAAACTGGCGCGGTACCATCGGGTCGTATTTGAACAATGCGACGATCGACGAGCTGAAGATTTACAACTACGCCCTGACGGATGCGGAGATTGCGGCGATCTTTAACGCGGTCTCAGGTCGGGGACTTTGTGCAACGGCGTACCAGAACCAGTTTGACTTTGACGGCGACTGTATCGTGGGTCTGAGCGATTTTGCGGAGCTTGCCGGGTCATGGCTGAGCTGCGGTATTCTGCCGGCTTCGGCGTGCGGCAACTGATGCGTCGGGAGCCGACGGCGTGAAGGTTTATTCATGATGACGTTTTTCAGGCCTGAAGCATCCTTCAACAGGGGGACTTCAGGCCCATTTTGTGAGTTCGCAATGAATAGTTTTGGGAAAAAATTTAAGGGTCAGACACAAACGGCAGCGCCATTCGTGTCTGACCCCTTAAATTTTAATCCAAAAAATCATTACACACACAAGCTGCTGCTTAGCGTTTACGACGGATCAGCAGTCCGCCCAGACCCAGCAGAGCCAGCGTCATCGGTTCCGGGACGATATAGACGTTGTCGATTACCGGCCATTCGGAAGCGCTGTTAAAACGAAGGAAGATTTCGTCTCCCACGTTGGCGCCGGAAAGATCCAGATTGGCTACAACGCTCCAAATCTCACCGCCAGTGGCCAGCGCTGTATGCTCAAACGATGCAAAGTCGAGCAGGGTGACACCGGCAGCGCCGTATATATCGGTATTGTCAGCGGCAACAAACGAGCCGTCGCTGGCAAAGACAGAGACGGTCACTTTATCAAATCTGCCTGGGCCAACATCATCGGGATGACCCCAATCGAAGCCGATCTTAACCGACGTCTGGCCCGCTGCGGTTCCAATGCTTTGATAAAGGTACGACTGACCGGCCAAGGGGTCCTCTGTGGACGAGCCGTAGGCTGATAAGACAATGACATTGGTTCCATTTGGCGTGATCCAGGGCGCGTTGGTCTGCCATGCGCCTTCCCAAAAACCACCGGTGTTAAAGTCATACCATCCGGTGACGTTGCTGATATTTTCTCCACCGCCCGTTTCAAAATCACCATTCGTAATCGTGAAGGCATGGGCCATTGACACCCCGCACATACACATTAAAACACATACCGCATTTCTCATCGTAATACCCTCCGCAATAAAAGTCACGTCAATTCATTTTTACCCGCGTTTCCTTACGTGTCTTGGTTTGTCTTTTCAACACCTCCTTTCTTCGGGACGGTTGCCGCCTGCCAGCGTGTTTATTAGAGGTAAAGGTTATTTAAGGTCTTATAATAACACATTTTTTATGATATTATTTTACCTGAAAGTCCATTGCGATGTCAAGAAAAAATTGGTCTCGTCCTATAACTATAACCCAAGTCGTTGCACTGGGCTGGGGTATGCCGCCCATTCGAGGCACAACAGCGTGGCGGCGCAAGGGCGCCCGATCGGGCGTAACGTTGTGGGTGTCGTCATCCGGCCGCTTGCGCGGCTCGGCT
>OMKS01003874.1_pt1 | contig 11660 bp, 9 predicted proteins | sample 1674721 | NCBI WGS metagenome assembly OMKS01 (sample SAMN06264996, study PRJEB25208) | sediment metagenome | isolation source: hot spring sediment | place: USA: California | collected 2014-09-02 | reverse complement strand
TTATATAACTTTTATTTCAAAATACCTTAACTAGGATAATCTACCATAATTTGATTATAAGGTAAATTAAATAATTTTCTTGTTTAATTCATCTAACTTCCCCCTTTTTCTTAATTTCTCAAAATTTGTATTTATAACCAATAATATTCCGGCGGAAAAAAGTAAATATTGTGGGACTGAAAAAGCTAGATCAAAAGAAAATAAAACGGGTAACCAAGCAAAAAGCATCCCACCAGTCGCCCCATGAAGACAATATTGAAATGATTTAAGATAGCTGATTGAAGGATAATATTTTCTGATAATTATTTGAGCAAAGAGAGCAACAAAGAAAACAATTAATAACCAGCCAAGTAATATCAGGAAAAAGAAAATGAAAGATAATAAAGTGAACAAGGGTAATAATATTTTATAACCCCTATCAGCTGACATTAATAGATTGTTTATATAATCTTTATTGATAGTAACTTTTTGACCTGAAAAAACATTTTTGAAACTCTGTTTAGTCGGTTGACCGGAAATATCTGACGAAATATAAATACTATCTTTAGTCATTAAGATTAGAGAATCATGCTGAAGAGGATCAGTATTAAGAGTATCCAAATCAATAGTCATTAAATATTCAACCGGTGATGTTTTTTTTAAATCTTCGGGAAGGGTAAATTTATACGGCCAAAAAGGCCTGACCGATTTAACTTGACCATCTTCTATCTCTATCGCCAATTCAGTCGGCCAAATATTTATAATTCCCGGTCTAATATTCCAAAAAAATTCTGAAACCGGAAGAAGAAAAAAGAGGAAAAAGAAAATTGTTATCACTAATGAAGTAAAAAGAGATAAAATAAGGTAATAGCCCAAAGAAAAATTCAAATTTTTATCCTTAATAGAAAGATAAAAAGAAGGATTGTAAATATTTTTATTCAAGAAATTGAAAAGATTCATAAGTTATCTATTGCCCAAAGCTTTTATTCTCTCTTCCACCGGCGGATGAGTCATAAATAATTTTCGCCATTTAGAATTATTAGAAGATTTATTACCAAAAGGGTTAGCAATATACATATGAGCAGTTGCTTGGCTAGCGGTAGCTAGTGGTCTGTTATTAGCACTTATTTTCTCTAAAGCATTAGCCAAACCTTCGGGATATCTAGTTAAAAGAGCTCCGGAAGCATCAGCTAAAAACTCTCGTCGACGAGAAATAGCCAATTGAATTAAGGTGGCAAAAAGAGGCGCCAACATTGCCAGAAGGAAACCAATCAATACTAAAACCACCTGAACTCCTCCACCTTTAGAAGAACTACGTCCGCGAAATAACGATAATCTTAAAAACATATCGGATAAGATGACCACAAAACCAACCAAAACGGCAGCCACGGTGGCTAATAGTATATCTCTATTACCAATATGAGCTAATTCATGAGCAATTACGCCTTCCAATTCAGAACGATTAAGAAGATTTAAAAGACCAGTCGTCACCGCCACAACTGCTTTATCCTTATTCCGGCCAGTGGCAAAAGCATTTGGTGATGGATCATTAATTGTATAAACTTTGGGTTTTGGTAAGCCAGCGGTAATGGCCAAATTTTCAACAATATTATGTAAATCCCGATAAGTTTTTTCATCAGCCGGTTCAGCTCGAGACATTTTTAAAACTATTTTATCCGAATACCAAAAACTGACAATATTCATAACCAAAGCAAAAGCCAAAGCTAAATAAAGAAAAAGGGCTTCATTCAAGAGAAAACTAAAAAACCAGCCTAAGGCCACAACAACCATAAAGAAGACGGTAAAAAGAAGCCAAGTACGCCTGATATTTCTATCTTGTTGAGTATATAATGTCGCCATTTTGTTATTTTAAAACTTAACTTCCACTGGCTCTCTGGCGGCCTCTTCGTTCAACTCAAAGAAATCTTTTCTTTGGAATTTAAAAGCTCCGGCCACTAAATTATCCGGAAAAGATTCCAAACGAATATTGAAGTCTCTAACATTTCCGTTGTAGAATCTCCGAGCCGATTGAATCTTATTTTCCGTATCAGCAAGTTCTCTTTGGAGCTCTATAAAATTTTGATTAGCTTTCAAGTCAGGATATGATTCAGCAACAGCAAAAAGAGATTTTAAGGCTCCTGATAAAACATTCTCAGCCTTAGAGTGGTCAGCTACACTTTCTGCTTGCATAGCTTGAGAACGAGCTTGAGTAATTTTTTCAAAAGTTCCGGCTTCATGAGTCATATAACCCTTGACGGTATTAACTAGATTCGGAATTAAATCATAGCGTCGCTTGAGTTGAACATCAATATCCGCCCAAGCTTCTTTGGCTCTATTATTGAGCTTAACAAAACGATTATAGGCAAAAATAAGCCATAAGACCAAAATAACAATTAAAGCAATTATTATATACAATAAATAATTCATAAATTAAAAATATTAAACTAATAAAATCCTCATTAATAATAACATCTTCTTAAAAAAATACCACCTCTAAAGAGGTGGTATTTTACTATCTTTTTTCTAAATTAGTATAGTCCCTCGGGGCTTAATGATTATATTAGCTCCTCGGCTCGGTAATGGAAAAGTTGGAACTTTTCCATTACTCTCGCTCTACGTCGCTAATAACCCATACCCATTCCTCCCATTCCCATACCACCGGCAGATTGATTATTATCTTTATTTTCTTGTGGTTCTTCAGTAATAACTACTTCAGTGGTTAAAAGAATAGCGGCGGCCGAAGAGGCTCTTTCTAAGCCAGTTCTAGCAACTTTAACTGGATCAACTATACCACGTTCAAACATATCTTCCACAATTTCATCAGAATTAGCATCATAGCCTCTAGCCCTTTTATCTTTTCTAACCTGGTCAACAATAACCGAACCATCTTCTTTTCCAGCATTAATGGCTATATGGCGTAGGGGTGCTTCTAAAGCTTTAAGGAGTATCTCAACACCAACCTCAAATTCATGTTCTATATCTAGGGATGGAGATTTGATTTTCTGACCACGAAGTTTTTCAGCTACTTTAACTAAAGCACTACCACCACCTGCTATTATTCCTTCTTCAATAGCCGCCTTAGTAGCTCCAACTGCATCCTCTATCTTAAGTTTTTTATATTTCATCTCTGCTTCAGTTGCTGCTCCAACTTTTATAACCGCTACTCCACCTGATAATTTACCCAATCTTTCAGCTAGTTTTTCTTTATCATATTGAGAATCCGAAGACTCTAATTGTTTTCTTATTTGCCCAGCTCGAGCATCAATATCAGCTTTTTTGCCCTTACCTCCGACAATAGTAGTTGATTCTTTGGTAGCAATAACCTTTCGAGCTTGACCCAACATGGTCAAATTGACATTTTCTAATTTTATACCAACTTCTTCAGAAATAACTCTCCCTCCAGTTAAAATAGCTATATCTTCCAGCATCTCTTTTCGTCGATCGCCAAAACCGGGAGCCTTAATAGCTAAAGTATTAAAAATGCCTCTGATTTTATTAACCACCAAAGTAGCCAAAGCTTCTCCGTCTATATCTTCAGCAATTATCACCAAGTCTTTTTTGCCGCTTTGGGCCATTTTTTCCAACAGGGGTAAAATATCTTTAACTGAAGATATTTTTTTATCAGTGATTAAAATTAGTGAATCAGAATATTCAGCCTCCATCCTTTCAGAATCAGTTATCATATAGGGTGAAATATAGCCTTTATCAAATTCCATACCTTCCACTACTTCTGATTCAACTCCAAAAGATTGTGATTCTTCTACTGTTACAACACCATCTTTACCAACTTTATCTATGGCGTCAGCTATGATTTTTCCAAATTCTTCTGATTCGGCCGAAATGGTAGCGACTTGGCGAATTTCTTCTTTTAGTTTGATTGGTTTGGCCATATCTTTCAAAATTTTAACTGCTTCAGAAGCGGCCGCATCCATACCTAATCTAATTCCTATTGGATTGACACCAAGAGTTGTTTTTTTAAAGCCTTCCTCAATCATCGCTTGAGTCAGAATAACCGCAGTAGTAGTACCATCTCCAGCATTATCATTAGTTTTATTAGCTACTTCCTTAATAATTTCAGCTCCTAAATTCTCAGCTTTGTCAACCAAAGATATTTCTTTAGCAATTGTAACACCATCATTGGTAATGGTTGGAGAACCGTAACCTTTATCCAAGACAACATTTCTTCCCCTAGGACCAATAGTTACACTAACCGCTTGAGCAACCTTATCTACTCCCCTTTTTAAAGCTTTACGAGCTTGACCATCAAAAATAATATTTTTAGACATAATTTATATTTACTCAATTACTGCTAATATGTTATTTTCCCCGACTATTAAATATTCCTGACCATTAACCTTAATTTCATCGGGTCCATATTTGGAAAAAATAACTTTTTGACCTTTTTTAACTTTTAAAGGAATAACTTTACCATCGTCAGTCATCCTTCCGTCACCAACAGCTATTATTAATCCTTGTTCCGGTCTTTCTTTATCAACGGTATCAGGAATAATAATGCCAGATTCAGTCTTATTTCCTTCAGCCGACAATGGTTCAATAAGAACCCTATCACCTAAAGGTTGAATTTTAATTTTATCCTTTTTATCTTTTTTCATAAGTAACTCTATATAACCGACAAAAGCCGGTCTTAACTTAGCTTATAATCAAAATATTCAGACTACATTATAACTGAATATCTTTTTACGTCAATACTTAAAGTATTGCCTGAAGACACTAACTATGCTACTATTCTGAGTATGATTAACTTAATAGCCATTATTTTGCCTTGGACTCAAATATTTTTATCAATAGCCCTAATTGCTTTGATACTTTTTCAGCAAAATGAAGCCGGGCTGGGAGCAGCTTTTGGTTCTGATTCAGCCGGTGGAGTTTCTCATAAAAAAAGGGGGTTGGAAAAAACTCTTTTTAATGCTACTATTGTCATAGCCCTACTTTTCGTCGTTACTGCTATTTTAAATCTCTTTGTTTAAATATCTCTAATTTAGAAATTATTTTCCTAACACCAAATCAATTGCTAAATCTATTTTAAATAATGGATAAAATTAAATCTCTAACTAATAAATTTATGACTACCGAGAAAAAAATATCGGATGTTTTTTATTACTCATATACATCTTTAAAACCTTTTTACAAATTAATCATCTTAATGATTTTAATTTTGGCTTCCTTGTTTCTAATCATCTATGCCTGGCAATTAAATAAAGAAAATATGGTTTTAGTTGCTTCTCGCGGAGGACGATTGAATGAAGGGGTAATCGGTTCCCCTAGTGTAATAAACCCTCTTTTAGCCGTTTCGGAAGCTGACCGTGATTTAGTCTCCCTTATATATTCCGGCCTCCTAAAATTTGACAATCAAGGTAATCTAACTACCGACTTGGCAAAGTCATATCAAATATCAGAAGATGGTTTAGAATACAGCTTTACTTTAAAAAACAATCTAACTTGGCATGATGGAGAAAAATTAACAGCCGATGACATAGTTTTCACTATAAACAAAATAAAAAATCCAGCCCTAAAAAGTCCTAAAAGAATAAATTGGGAAGGAATAGAAATTGAAAAAATAGATGATAAAAATATAAAATTTATCTTAATAAAACCTTATGCTCCTTTTATTTATAATTTAACTCTAGGTATATTACCTGAACACCTTTGGAAAGATATCCATGCTGAAAATTTAGCTCTTAATCCTCTCAATTTATCACCTATTGGTTCAGGACCTTTTAAAATTAAAAATATTAAAAGAAATAAAAGTGGCGTGGCAGAATTTTATGACCTTGAGCCGTTTGAAAATTATGCTTTGGGTGAGCCTAAAATAGCTCTATTACGTCTAAGATTTTTTCCTAATGAAGATGAATTGATTTTTGCCCATAATCGTAAAGAAATAGATTCTTGGCATGATTTTTCTTTAGCCAATAATACAACATTTAATATTAATAGTCAGAAAAAAGAATATTCGGGCTCCCTACCAAGAATTTTTGGAGTATTTTTAAATCAAAATCAAGCTGAAATATTTATATATCCTGAAATAAGACAAGCCCTTAATTTAGCGACTTGTCGAGATATAATAACTAATCAAATACTTGAAGATGGTAAAAAAGTCACACCAATAGATGGACTCTTTCCTCCGGGTATTTTAAACGAAGATGAAGAATTAAAAAACTCCTGGGAAAAAGGGCTGGAAGAAGCCCAAAAGATATTAGTAGAAAACTCTTGGAGCAAAAATGATGAAACTAATGTCGTATCTAAAAGCATCACTGATAAAGATGGTCGTAAAAAAGAAATTTCTTTTTCTTTTACTCTTATGACCTCTGATTCTCCAGAATTAAAAAAAACGGCTGAGATATTGAAAGGCTGTTGGGAAAAAGTAGGCGCTGAAGTAGAAATAAAAATATATGAAAGCGGTCGGCTTAATCAAGATTTTATCCCCGGTCGAAAATTTGATGCTTTACTTTTTGGACTAATGGTCGGAAAAGAGCCGGATCCATTTGCTTATTGGCATTCATCACAAAGATTAGACCCAGGATTAAATATTTCTTCCTATGCCAATATAAAAGTTGATAATTTACTAGAGGAAGCTAGAGAAACAATTGATAAAGATGAGAGATTTAATATTTATGAGGAAATAAATCAAATAATAACTACTGAAAACCCGGCCATTTTTTTGTATTCACCTAAATTCTCATATTTTTTACCTACTAATGTTAAAGGAGTTGAATTTCCTAGATTATTTTCTCCGGCCGAAAGATTCTCTGGAATACATGACTGGTATATCAAAACTGACAAACTTTGGAAAATTTTTGCCGAACCAGAAAATATTATAAAAGAATAAAATAAATATGCCCCCAGCAAAAAAAGGAGACGTCAAAAACGTTAATCCTAAAAAAAGGACTAATCGGATTATTAAAAAGACCACTAAATCTTTGGTCCCCACTGGTCCTAAAATGAAAAAGATTTCTCCCCCAGCCCCCGGAGTAATTAGAATAATACCATTGGGTGGAGTTGAAGAAGTGGGAAAAAATATGTCAGCCATAGAAATTGGTAACGATATTATAGTTATTGATGCTGGAATTCAATTTCCAGACGAAGATTCTCCTGGTGTTGATTTCATTATTGCTGACACTTCCTACTTAGAAGAAAGAAAGAATCGCATTAGAGCTTTAGTAATAACTCATGGCCACTTGGATCATATTGGCGGTATTCCTTATATAATAAATAAAATAGGCAATCCACCAATATACACAACCCTTTTGACTGCTGTAATTATTAAAAAAAGACAAGATGAATTTCCTCATCTGCCTAAATTGAATATTCAAGTCATTACCGATAATGATAGATTGAAATTAGGGCAAATACCGGTCAGTTTTTTCTCCCCCACCCACACCATACCTGACTCAATAGGAATAGTTGTTGGAACACCTTTCGGTAATATTATATTTACTGGTGATATAAAAATAGAAACAGAAAATGAGCGACCCGTTAAAAGCGAAGAAGAGATGTATGGCAAATTGGCTAAAGAAAAAACCCTCTGTCTGATAGCCGATTCAACTAATGTTGAAAAGCCGGGCTTTTCCCGACCGGAAAAAGAAGTCCAAGAAAATATAAAGAAAATAATCGCTAATGTTAAAGGACGGGTAATTGTCAGTACTTTTGCTTCTCTTTTTGATCGTATTATTTTTATTATCAAGGCCTCTGAAGAACTAGGAAAGAAGGTAGTAGTTGAGGGAAGGTCTATGAAAACTAATGTTGAAATAGCTAAAGAATTGGGAATACTTAAAGTAAAAAGAGATACAATCATTGGCTCTGATATTATGGATGAATATCCTGATAATAAAATAGTTATCTTAGCCACTGGGGCCCAAGGAGATGCTTTTGCTGCTTTGGTGCGCATTTCTAGCCGAGAGCACAAAAATATAAAAATTAGAAAAAACGATACCATCCTTTTATCATCATCAATTGTCCCCGGCAATGAAAAGAGTGTTCAGAAATTGAAAGATAATTTATCAAGACAAGGGGCTAAAATACTTCACTATGGCATAGTTGATATTCATTCCTCCGGTCACTCTCACCAAGATGAAGTTAAATGGGTCCACAGTATTTTAAAACCAAAATTTTTTATACCGGTTCATGGTCATCATTTTATGTTAAAAGTTCATGCTGATATAGCTCAGTTAATGGGCCTGCCGGAAAAGAATATTATCGTTCCTGATAATGGTATGATAATTGAAATAGCAGACCGAGGGAGAAAAATAATTAAAAGACCAGAAAAAGCCGGCAATCGCTTAGTTATGGTTGATGGTCTTGGTAATGATAATATCAAAGAAGTCGTAATTAGAGACCGGCAAATGCTCTCTCAAGACGGGATGTTTGTCATCATCGCCATTATCGACACTTCATCCGGCAAGGTTCGCAAATCCCCCGATATTATTTCTCGCGGTTTTGTTTATTTAAAGGAATCCCAAGAGTTATTGCACCACGTTAGACAATTAACAAGAAAAACTATTGAAGAAGGTTCAACTAAAATGCATCCAATAAATTTTGATTATTTAAAAAATAATGTTCGAGAAGAAATCGGTAAATATCTTTATCAAAAAACTCTTAAAAGACCTATTATTTTACCGGTCTTGATTGAAGTTTAGAAATGGAAAACTATAAAGAAAAAAGGGAAATAAGAATAAATACTTATCTAGCTGGTTTTCTCTTATCAATCCACCTATCTTTTACCGGCTATATCAACTCCTCTTTTTTAAGCAATTTTTTGTCTTATGAGACGGTTGGTTTGGTGTTTTCGGCGGCAGCCTTATTAGGTATTCTAGGACTTTATATTATTCCATTTCTTTTAAAAAATATTGACTTGGTTGAAACCATCGCTGCTTTAACTTTTTGTACAATAATAGTCATCTTACTAATGATAAATTCTAATCAAACCTACTTATTAATAGGTTTTTTTGTTCTTTATTATGTAATAACTTTATTAATCGTCTATTTGATAGATTTATATTTAGAAAAAAATTCTGATGATAATATTACCGGGCAAATCAGAAGTTTTTTTATACTAATTACTCATTTAGCTATGATTTTTTCAGTCTTGATTGTTGGTTCAATATTGAAAGATAGTAATAATTATCAAATAATTTATATTTTTTCCCTTCTTCCTCTTTTACCTTTAATCTATCTGTCAGGAAATAAATTAAAGAAAATTTCTTCAATCGTCAGCCAAGAAATGTCCTGGAAAAAAATTTATAATAATTTCAAAAATTCAACCAAAGGTAGTCGGGAAGATAATATAAAAAACATATTAATAATTGATTATATTATCAATCTTTTTTATGCTTTTATGATTATTTATTTACCCATCTACTTAAATCAGTATCTGAATATGCCTTGGTCATCCATTGGATTAATTTTTGCTTTTATGCTTTTACCTTTTATAATTTTCCCTTACCCTCTAGGTTTCCTAGCTGATAGACGTCTAGGAGAAAAGGAGATAATGACTGGTGCTTTAATAATAACCTCTTTATCAACCATTTTAATATCCACTTTAACTTTACCATCAATTTGGCTATGGACAATTGTTCTTTTTATAAACAGGATAGGATCTTGCTCAGTTGAAACAATGAAAGAAAGTTATCTTTTTAAACAAGTTTCTGCGGCTGATATTGGAATCATTAGTATCTCCAGAAATACTAGACCATTAGCAGCTATTACTGGACCACTAATGGCTACGGGATTATTATTATTTTTACCCTTTCCCTTCTTGTTCACTCTCTTGGGATTAATCGTCTTATTAGGAATATACCCAGCCATTATTTTAAAAGACACTCGCTAATTGAGCATTGACCTCAAAGAACAAAAATAACATTTATCATCCTGGCATCTCTTATCCCAGAATTTAAGATTAATTATTTCTGCAGCCACTTTTTTTATTAGCTCCTCCAGTTCTTTCTTTTCTTTATCAGTGATTTCAAATTTTTCTTTTTTATAATTACCTCGATTATCTGGTTGAATAAAATCAATTTCACCTGAAACCATTTCGTATTTTTTATTTTCAAACCTGTCAAGAAGTATTTTATAAAAAACCAGTTGACGATAGATGTCGCCACTAGCACTTTTGGTCAATCCCATTATTTCATTTCTAGACATAGGTGCTCGACTTTTATAATCAACGACATTAACTTTATTGGACAAATCAATAAATTCAATTTTATCCAAAATGCCAGTTAGTCTAATTTGCGGACCAAGTTCAACATCCTTTATTCTAAATTCGGTTATGACATTATTATTCCAACTATTTTGATAATTCTCATACCAACCCCTTAAAGCTTCTTGGCCTCGTGATAATGATTCTTGATAGTCTTCAGTAGTTAAAACTTCAGCATTGAGATATTTTTCAAAAGAAGCTAATAAAGAATCAACTCCAGTATCTTCCTCTTTTAAATGACTGAAAAAATCTCTTAAAGATTTATGAACGGCATTTCCATAACTAGCGCTTTTAATCGGTGCTGAAGGCAAGCGAATAAGATTTTGATAAAAATACTTCCATGGACATTCAAGATAATTATTCAAAGCTGTCACCGACATACCTTGGCGAGTAAAGAGTTCTATAACTAAATCTCGATCATTAAAAGTATTTTTATTTTGTTGTTTTGATTCAAAAAGAAAAATATGCTTGTTTTTATTAAAGTCATCTTCTATATCTTTAATTGATTTTTCCTCAACCAAACGAGAATCTATTTCACTTAAATAACTGCTGGGTAAATTTTCACGACCCTCAAGAGATAAACGATAAGCAGTGATTATAACTTCTTTCCTAGCTCGAGTTATAGCCACATAAAAAAGTCTTCGCTCATCATCAGTGGCATCCAGACCAAAATCAAAATCATCACTAGAACGGTCAATTAAGCTGAAAACTCTTGGTAATAAAGGTAAGCGCTCAATTTTTCGCCGGCCCCCAAAATGACCATCATTAGCTCCAGTAATATAAACAAAGTCAAATTCTAACCCCTTGGAACGATGAACAGTCATTAAGCGAACTTGTCCGGCTTTAATTAATGTTTTTTTATTTCTAAGTAATATTTTATGTTTTTTAATCGTCTCTAAATAATCAAAAAAATCTTTCAAGGAGGCCTCAGGATGAGTATTAATTAGTGATTTGACTTCATTAAAAAGCGAATTAACCATCTCAAACTTTTCCCAAGAATCAGGTCTACTAATTATATTCTCCAAAAGACCAGAGCCACGAACGGCTTTTTCAAAAAAAACTAATAGACTTTCATTTTGAGCTAAAATTTTATGTTCAATTAAATTATTATAAAAATTTTTAATCATCTTATCAGGGCATTCTGACAAAACATCTAAAAGATTTTGCTTTTGGGAGCGAGCTTGATTTATTAATCTAAATATTAAAGCCGGGTCAATTTTAAACCAATCTATATGAAGAGCCTGAGATAATTCTTCATCTTGACCGAAAAAATTAATTGCTTTCAAAAATATCAAAAATTTATTTATTAACGGATCATAAAATAACTCTTCATCAGACTCAATGGAAACAATCACTCCCATTTTTTCCAAAGCTCGAGCAATTGGAAAAGCATCTTTATTATCACGATACAAAACAGCTATTTCTTCAGCCGGTACAGCATTATCTATTTTATTTCTGTCTCTTA
>OMKS01003872.1_pt1 | contig 11664 bp, 7 predicted proteins | sample 1674721 | NCBI WGS metagenome assembly OMKS01 (sample SAMN06264996, study PRJEB25208) | sediment metagenome | isolation source: hot spring sediment | place: USA: California | collected 2014-09-02 | reverse complement strand
GGATAATTTGCTACTGTTTGTCCAGACATATAGTCAACTACTATTCCGTTAACCAGCATTTTATCATAATCATAAGTTACATTTCCACCGTTAGGTGTAAGAATTACAATGTATGATCGTTTAGCCGGAATTGTTATCTGAGTAAATCCGGAAACCCCTGTTGATAAAAATGTATTGCTTGTTGATTCGTAAATATCTTTGTTTGACCCTACATCAAATGAAATTGTTTTCTCAGTATCGTAGGGATTATAAAATAAATAAGTCGGGTAAGCATTGTCACGGAAGAAATCTGTTTTAAGTAAATCTAATTTTAATATTCCTTCTACATCGGTTGTATCAATTATACTGCCGAAGATACCAACGTGAGAAGAACCGTAAAGTACCAAATTAGTATTTCCCCATCCACCAGCGATTGCATCTCCCGTTGCATAAGGTGAAGAACCATATTGTAATTGTCTAATCGCTTCATGCCCTATGTATGAATTAGGATCGTATTGAAAAGCCCATTCTTCACTATCCTGTTTATTTGCCGGAAGGTAATTCGGGTAAAAATAGCGGGTTGCATTAGCCGCATTAAGCATCCACTTACCGAGTGCATCAGCAAAACGGTCATCATATCTAAGTAACGGAAGCAATGCGCCGGCTTGTTGAAATGTATTCATTAAAAATGGATAGTCATTAACTCCGTTTACTTCTCCTATCAATCCGTGCATATCGAGTCCGCCCCAAGTACCAACAACCGAACCCCAATTTCTAAGTGGTCCAACATCAAAAGTCCAGTTGAGCATTTTTTCTAAATTATATTGAGTACCAAGTTCGGCATTCATCTTTGCGGCGATGTAAACTCCGTAAGGTAATTGTAATTCATAAGAAGGGTTGGTTGGATAATTATTTAAAAATTCCATTGACCACTCGGCACCATTTTTATATTTCTCTTCACCGGTTTCTTTATATGCATTGTACAAAATCCAAGCAAGCGCGCCGGCAGCTTCCGGCTCCTTTACATCACCGATGTGAGGTGTCATATTGGATAAATCCCAACCTGTATAATCCATATTTGGGACATTCCATGGAGTTGAACTTCCGCCCATTGATTCAACAGCTCTCAACCATTGATTGGCTACACTTCTTAATTGGTAATCAAAATCGTCTATGTTGGAATATAAGTCATAAAGTTGATAGAAAAATACATTAGGCATTGTTTCATACCACCAGTCATCATATGTATCATCTACCGGATGATTTTTGTAAACGTTTTGTTCAGGACGATTATTGAAATATTCGCGGCACATTCTTACCCAGTTATACCCGTTTTGATTGCTCTTATTGATACCAACAAGTGTAGCACCAACTACTGCGGGTATTACATTAATCGCTTCACCTGAAGTAGGTGAAGTAGTACCAACAACTGTGTGCAGACCGAAACTTATATCATCCGGATAGTTAACGGTGTTGTTTCTAAAAAATAATAACGGAAGGTATTGACCTTCTTTATTATAATCGAAAACAAAAGAATCATAACCGATAGTAACCTCTTTCCAATCGCGCATTAAATATGGTGAAGGGAAATCCGGCATTAAATTTATGCGGTTTATACTGATTTGCTGTGCACTTAACAAACTGATCGCAAATAATATTAATACTATTCTGTTTAATGATTTCAATCGATTTCCTTTCCTTCATTTTATTGTCTCAATCTTTTCATCAGCGTAAGAAATCATTCAATGAAAATGTTCTTATCTCGTTAAGATTGATTTGATTACTGTGGTTAAGTAAATCGATCACAACTTCTTCATTCGGCAGAAGAGTAAACCCTCGTTTTGAAAATTCAACTCCTTCTAAATACAAATCAACAAAGTATGCCGGTTTGTCTGTTGATACTAATAGCTGAGTTTTACTTTTTTTCTCAAGTTGAGTCAGCGCAATATTTGATTCAGCAATTTGATAATATTTCCACGGTTTGTGATGATAATAATTTGTGTTTATTAATTCACTGGAAGAGTTATATAAATTAGTAATGATAATTTTATTACTGTTGAGAAAATCACTTTTCTTAAATTCATCTATCGTATCATCTTTACCGGCTTTAGTTTTTATTTTACTCTTTCGATCATCAATTATTTTTCCGGAAGAAGTATCAATTACAGCAAGTCGATAAGACCCTTTGAATTCATCGTTTGATCGATTCTGTAATTTTACTTTTATTAATTCATTATTTTCAGAAAAATATATTAGCTGCGGTGAGAAAATATTTTTAACAAAGTAATAAACCAACTTAGGTTTCAAATCATAATCTACTATTGACCAACTTGTAACCGGACAGCTGTCGTTAATCTGCCAGATAATTGAACCGTTCGTTCTTCCGTTAGTTCTCCAATGTTCGAGACATGTCTTAAGTGCAAATGTTTGATTTAATTGAGCGAGATAAAAATAATCATCCCAACTTGACGGTAAAGGAAAATGAGCAGAAAGGAATCGCCAAATTCTTTCCGGACCTTCAAATTGTTTATTGTGAAATTCAAAAATGTAATCGTGTAATCTTCTGTTTTTCTTTGGAATTACTTTTTCGAGAGTATCTTTGTTTGCCGGACCTTGGAAGCCAAACTCGGTGACAAAAAGACTTTTGTCGTTTACAACCTGTGTATAGTCAGTCCACATACTCCAAATCTTCCATTGATGAGTGTTACCCGAATTAAATGAATTCGGGTCTTCATCTTCACCAAAAGGTGATGATGGATGATATGGACGCTGTGCATCGAATTCTTTTAAAATATCAGGTATCACCTTATGATAAATTTTATAACCTGGCATTTCTTTATAATCTGGTGAATATTTTTGATACCATATCCATTCGTTTTCATTGTTACCACACCATAAGGCGATGGAAGGATGATGTTGCAATCTTTTTACATTCTGTTCTACTTCTTCTTTAACATTATTAATGAACTCCTTATGCTCAGGATATGAACCGCAAGCAAACATAAAATCCTGCCAAACAAGTAATCCGAGTTCATCACATAGTTTATAGAAATAATCCGATTCATAAATTCCGCCGCCCCAAACTCTGATGATATTCATATTTGCATCTTTAGCATAGGTTAACAGTTTCTTATACTTTTCATTATTAACTCGTGGTAAGAAAGAATCGGCGGGAATCCAATTAACTCCTTTGGCAAAAATATCTCTACCGTTAATTCGTAATTTGAAAGTGTTCTCTTTCTTTTCACTCTTAATCAATTCAATAGTTCTGATGCCGACTTTCCTTGAAACACTCTCAACCGTATTTCCATTTTTATCTGATAGACTTACAGCAAGCACATACAAAAATTGGTTTCCTTCTCCATTCGGGAACCACAGTTCCGGATTCTTTACCGTAAGTTCAACTTGGTAGGTTCCGCTTCTAGGAATTCTAATTTCTTTTGTGATATCTGCAAGTTTTATATTGAGCTTATGTTTATTTTCACAAATAATATCAAGTGTAACTCTAACCTTGGCTTTCGAGGAAGTAATCTTAATTGTGTCAAAAAGAATAGATTTAATTTTTGCAGATGCTCTTCTTTCTATACTAACATCTCTCCATATTCCTGAAGTTGGAAACGAAGGTCCCCAATCCCAGCCAAATGAATATTGCGCTTTACGGATATAAGCTCTATATGAATTTAACTCGACAGGTAGTTTACCGTATTTCTTTTCTTGACCTTCCGCATAGTTAACCGGGGAATGGAAATATATTTTTAATTCGTTCTTATCTCTTGATAAATATTCATTTACCTGAATTTCATATTTCAAAAACATATTATTGCATGTAAGTATTTTTACTCCGTTTAGTAAAATATCTGCAATTGTATCTATCCCCTCAAACACTAAGAAGTAGTTTTCTCTTTTATTTGGGTTTAGATCAAACTCAGTCTTATAGACCCAATCTTGCTGTGTAATCCATCCGATTTTTAGTTCATTATCCGCGAAGTAGGGATCATCAATTAATTTGTTGTTTAATAAATCGGTATGAATTGTGCCGGGAACTACGGCATTAAACCATTTACCGGGTTCAATTAAACCGGTAGGAATATTTTCAATCCCTTTTGATTTTTCGGAAAGAGAAAATTTCCAATTTTGGTTAAGATTAATTTTGTTTTTATCCATAATTGATCAATCATCCGACATGAAATTCTTTAGTGCAATTTCATTCTCTTTTATTTTAAGTAAAGTCAGCAAGCCTTCTATTGTAGATTCTGCGCCGGAGTTTTTGTTTACATCATTTTCGGAATTAATGCCGTCGAAAATTCTTCCGTTACCCGGATTATACATGACAGAATTAGCCGGATTTTTTCCAGTCAACCATTTTGCTGCTTGAGCTGCTTTTTCCGCATATTTTTCGTTACCCGTAAGTTTGTGAGCTTCTATGAAAGCATAAACCATCGGTCTAATATTGTAAGCTATTTGAGAATATTTTTCCTCACTGATAAGACTGATTTTCCCATCGATTTTTTCGACTGTGAAATAATTCAAAAAGTTATCCTTGAGCAATTCTTCATAAAATTCATTAAGCTCATAAAGAGCTGAATTCAACAACGATTCATCTTTTAAAACCGGATAACATTTAAGTAATGCATACGATTGCAAATTACCCCAGGAGTGCCATAAATTCTGCCAGCTTAAAAATGCTCCATTATAATTGAACTCAGTGTCTTTCAATTGCATTGCAATTATACCGTCACATAATTTTTCCATATAATTATAAATTGTCGTGTCGTTTGTTTGTTCATAATATTCGAGTAATCCAAGTAATAAGATTGCCGCTTGATCCGATGCATATTTTTGCGGCAACCAAGCGGGAATCTTCAAACCATTCATTTCTTCAAATTCATATTGTGACGGAATAATCTCTTTTAGTGCGGAAATTAATTTCTCAACACTATTCCAAATTCTATCTGCAAATACCGGATCATTTTGCTTATAGTATTTATATGATTCCGTTAAAGACCACAAAGCTCTCCATGACCACCAATTCGGTTCTGCAACACTCGTTTTAAAATCTTGGTTGATCGAATAATCATCCCATATAAAATTGTTGAAGAATCCGTTGTCTGATTGCAAATGCAGAATGAATTCATTCAGCCTTTTATTTTTATTGATGTTCTCTTCATTTTTGGTTAATTGCCAATTATATAAATAATAAACAGCGGCACGTGCAACATCATCGACACATGCGATTCCTTCATCATCATCACCTACAAAAGTATAATCAGGGTAATCACTGTAAATGTGAATAATTGCCATCTCTTTACCTTCAACAACTATTTCTTCATAAAGGTAATCGAGATGAGAGTTATTAACTACAAGAACTTTATTGCCACCACAGCTTATTGGGAGGAAGAAGAGAAGAAATACAAGCAAAAAGTATTTTCTTATATAATATTTCATCTACACACCGAGATTAGATAATTAATTGATGTTTCCGCAACACAAATATTTGTATCAGCACCGCTGTAATAGATTTTTACGCTACCATCATCTTCTACAATCCATCCGTTTGAAAACACAACATTATTCACATCCCCTACTCTTTCGTATTCTGTTTCCGGTGAAAGGATTGGTTCTAAACTTTTTCCGATAACTTTCCATGGTTCATTTAAATCGAGAAGCACTACACCTAATTTATAAAGTGAAGAAATACCAAATCCTCGCACACCGTGATAAAGCATCAGCCAGCCTTTATCAGTTTTAATCGGATTACTTGAAGCACCAATTTTATCTTGTTCCCAAGAACCTTCTTCAGGCTGCATTAATACTTTATATCCTCCCCAGTGAATTAAATCAGGACTGCGGCTAATCCATATATCTCTTCTATTTTCGGCAGACGGTCTGTCAACTTTCCAATAGTAGCCGTTAATCTTTCCCGGGAAGAGTGAGCAATCTTTATTGGATGGTTCTGTGATTGGTCCGTGAATTTTCACTTCTTTGAAATCGGTAGTCTCTGCTAAAATAACTAATGGCATATACTTAGAATATCCTGTATATGTTAAATAATACTTTCCGTTTAATGAAGTAACTCGAAGGTCTTCAATACCCCATTCAACATAATCAAAACAGTCTTTATGATCTTCTGGAGTGAGAAATGGTTTTTCATGAACTTTAAAAGCATAACCATCATTACTCTCTGCGAGTACAAATGAAGATCTACCGTTCGGCATCTCAACACGGCAGACAAGCAAATACTTTCCTTTGTATTTTACAGCACCGGGATTAAAGATACTGTTTACTTTAAATAGCACATTTTCTTTTGTTAAAACGGGATTTGATTTGTAACGAATAATTTTCATAGTTTTTCCATAATTAATATGTTCATAATATTATGAGAATTTGTTAAGTAACTTTTTCACTTCAATTTTTGCAAAGCCGCAAGCTGAGTCGGACATTGCATAAGGAATTACAAGATAATTGTTATGAATAATTGAGCCGCAAGAATAAACAACATTTGGCACATAACCTTCGCGTTCAGTTTCATCCGGCTCCAGCAAAGGTTCATTTAATACACCAATAACTTTATAAGGATTTTCAAGATCGAGTAAAATTGCACTTATAACATACTTGCGAACAGGACCTACTGCATGCGTAAGCAATAGCCAACCCGCATCGGTTTCAATAGGTGAACCGCAATTGCCCAATTGCATTAAATCCCACATTCTTTTCGGTTGTAGAATTAGCTTTGATTTGTTCCACTTATAAATATTATCAGATTCCATCATGTAGAGATTTTCACCATCTTGCCGTGAAGTAATAAAATATTTCCCTTTAATTTTTCTGGGGAAAAGAGCCATCCCTTTGTCATTCACCATTTTACCGTGAAGAGTACCTAACTCAAAATTTTTGAAGTCGGTCGTTTCAATGATTTGTGTTCTGAGAGATTTACCGTTATATGCTGTATAAGTCGCGAAGTATTTTGAATCATTTTCATCATTAAATTTTACAAATCTAGCGTCCTCTATTCCCTTGCTTTCGGCAGGTGATACTGGAGATAAAACTCTTTCACTAATGATGGAATTATCATCGAACTTACATCTATAATTACTAGAGATGAAATCTTTCTTCTTATATTCGGTTGCATTATCCTTTCGTATTTTTTTTGCTTTTAATTCTTTGTAAGGATAAACGGTTCTTTTCGGAAGTAAGCTATATGGAGAATCATTAATCAATCTCACATCGCCGTTTGAAGAAATTATACCTTCGCGAAATTCAACCGAGGAGATATGACCTTCACCGGTTGCTCTAAGACTCATAACAAATTTAAATTCCCCGGGTTCAATACCATTTTGATCAGGGTGGGCAACCATAGACGGATTAAACAATGCAGCCGTTTCAATAGAATATTCTTTAGAAAAATATGCGCCAATTAAATGTTTTGTTTCTTCATTTAAATTTGCTTTAGCAGGTAAATATTCTTCAACAAGTTTATAATTCTCGTATACTAGTTCTTCAAAATTCTTATGACGTGCTGAAAACTGCTCATAAACTTCATTTAATTTATTCACAATTTCTTCGTCAGATAATGAAATAATTTTTTTTAGAATTTTTTTTGTTCTCTTTTCATTCATTCTAAGAAATTGAATGATAACTTTTTTCGGATCGGCGCTTAAGCGTAATTTAAGTTTTTGAATACTCATAAAGTTTTATTCCTTTACCCCGGTTGAAGCCATACTTTGAATAAAATATTTTTGGAAGAATATATATGCTAAAATTATCGGCAGAGCCAAAAGCACGGCTGAAGCAAGTTTAACACCTAATTGTGATTCGGCTCTTCCTCCAACGGCAAACAATGTTACCAACTGCGGCATCGTCATCAAACTTTCATCTCTAATCACAATTAACGGCCATAAAACTTCATTCCATGAAGCCATAAATGTTATAATACCGATTGTAACTAAAGCCGGTATAGAGTTTGGCCAAAGAATTTTAAATATTATTTGTAAATCGCCGCAGCCATCAAGTCTAGCGGCATCAATTAAACTTTGCGGAATTGATTTGAAATATTGCCTAAACATTATTATTCCCAAAGCATTAATAAAGTAAGGAACGATAAGCGCCAAGTAGGTATCGATCCAACCAAACTCAACCATAATTATGTATTGCGGAATCAATGTAATTTGAAAAGGAAGTGTCATTGTAAAAATGATTATATAAAATATTGTATTTCTTCCCTTAAACTCTAATCGAGAAAGTGCATAACCTATCATAGAACCAAATATTAAAACACCGGCGGTAACAGATGAAGCAACTATCAAACTGTTTATTAACGATCTCCCTATAGGAATTTTATCGACCATTTGCACATAACTATTTATTGAAACCGAAGAAGGTAAAAGAGTTAAAATCGATATTTCATTTTCAGGAGCAAGCGATGCCATAACCATCCAGTAAAACGGATAGATGAATACCAACGCCCCGATTAACAATAATAAATAGAACAATATTTTCTTAACTTGTATCAGATATCACGCTCAACAAATTTTTTCTGAATAACAACAACTGCCATAATTATTAATGCAAAGAACAAACCGAGAGTAGCCGAATATCCCATATGGTAATAGAAAAATCCTTGTTTGTAAATGTAAAGGACTGCAGAAATTGTACTGTTAAGAGGTCCGCCACCGGTCATTATGTAGGGTTCAATAAACAATGAGAATCCGCCAATTGTTGAAAGGATAACTACCATAAAAATTGTAGGGTTAATCATCGGCAAAGTAATCTTAAAAAATTTCTGCCATTTGGATGCACCTTCAATATCTGCTGCTTCGTAATATTGGACCGGTACGGTTTGTAATCCTACCAAGAAAAGAACAATATACAAACCAACATTTTTCCATGTTGCCATTAATGCAATTGAAGGCATTGCAATATTAGGATCGGTTAACCATCCGACTTTACCTAAGCCAATACTTACCAATAATCTATTCAGCAAACCGGTATCAAAACCGTATAATTGCTGCCAAAGAATTGTAACAACAACGCCTGAGACAATAACAGGTAAAAAGAATGCCGCCCTAAAGAATCCTCTGAACTTTATTTTTTGATTTAGTATTTCTGCAAGAAACAATGCGACAATAATTTGCAGTGGTATATGGATTACTAAAAAGATCAATGTATTCATGAGTGATTTAAAGAACACCTCATCTTTGAATAATCTTATATAATTATTCAAACCAATGTATTCCATCGGGGAAATGATATTCCATTTGTGAAATGTAAGAACAATTGAAAATACTACCGGGAACGCCACAAACAGCATAAAATGAGCTATATACGGAGATACGAGTAAATATGGCGTTATCTTTGTTTTTATTTTCATCTACTTATTTATTTTAGGAATAATAAATTAACCGCATCGGCTGCATCTTTAATTGCTGCTTCGGGTGATTTAACACCGTAAACAACGCATGCTTCATATTGCTGAGAAATTAAGTCGAATACTTCCTTCAATACGGGACTTGCATCAGTTCCTTTTACATATTTTGCTTGTTCGGCGAAGTTTTTCATTTTGGGATTTTGTTCGAAGTACCCGGTAAATAATGAACTTTGATCTATATTTTTTCTACGAGGAAGTTGGTTGCTGAATTCCAATAATTTCAAATCATTTTCTTCGCTTATCATTTCTTTTAAAAATTGCCAAGCAGATGTTGGATTTTTACAAGTATTAAAAATCACAATATTTTTCGGATCGCCGTAAGTATAAATAGGACCTTCATGATTATCGGGTACCGGTAAATGATGAAAATCATATTCAAAGCCTTCAGGTTTATATTTTTCCGAGTGTGAAATTTCCCACGGTCCCGTAAAACGTGTTGCAATTACTCCTGAAAGAAAAACATCCTGCCGTGCCGATAATCTTTCTTTCGAGAAATAATTATTTGCATACAGGTTTCTAAGAAACTTAAAAACATTTACGGCATGCTCATTGTCAAAAACTGCTTTGTCATTTTCTACAAGCGAAGCTCCTCCCGAAGCAGCAAGATATAACGGATAAAAATCAAAAAATCTCTGCCACCAGGTTACCTGAACTTCTGCATAACCGAACCATCTGTCTATGTAACCATCACCGTCGAGATCAGCTTTAAATTTTTCGGCAGCACTTGTGAATTGCGAGTAATTCCCGGGCACAGAATCAAGTTCTAATTCATTCATTGCATTTTGGTTGTAGATCAACATTATCGGATTAATTTTCCAGGGGATTTGATAAATATGTCCATCGGTAGAAGTAATCTCTTCAACAACGGCACTGTCACATCTTTCATAAATGAATTCGAGGAAACCATCCAATGTATCAAGCGGAATAAGAATTCCAGCTTGTGCATAAACTTCAACATCACCCTGCCACATATTGGAATAGATGTCGGGAGTCGTTTTACCCACAACGGCGGCAAGTATTATTTCCTCACTTGATTGTCCTTCCGGTACAGGCTGAAATTTTACTTTAACCGAGTTTTCTTCATTCCACTTTTTTGTTACGTAGGCTGCAAACTGTATCTCGTAAGTATTATTTGAACTCCAATACAGGATAGTGTTTCTATCAGCTTCACTCCTTCCGCAGCTTATAATAAGAAGAGATAATAAAACAGTGATGAGAGTAAAAAGAAGATTCAGTTTCATTTTGGTTATTCCCAATTAACCCATTCATTATCTATCGTCGGATATGGCGGACGAGGAATCAGTCCGCCTTTTTTTGCCGAATAAAAATCAACTACTTTAGGATCATTTTCTTCGGAAACTGAAATTTTATTGAGCACTTCATTGTTGATAACAACGTTATGCTTTGCTTTTGATGCTTGTATCATTCTGAACATTTTAGCAATTAATTCAATTGATAAATCATCAGGTGATGATTCCGTTTCGCTGCCGGTGTTTACTTCTTCATTTTCCAAAAGAATAGAATTAGCAAGTTTATTTCTCATTGCACTATAAGCAATTTTATCACGCCACCATTTGCTTTGAGTCTCAACCCAGCTATTTTCGAAATATCCATTCTCTTTTGCTCTTTGAGTTAACAACTTATCGCGAAGCATTAACCAAATTAAATTTTCCATCGATCTCGAAAATGAATTCAGATCACGCTTATCAAACTTTATATAAAGACTTCTGTTGCGATACCATGTAATAAATTCATCCAGCATATACGATTTGTTTTCAGTAACAACTATTTCAATTCCGGGATATTCATCTCCTCTAGATAAACCAAGATTCGACAAAGCTGAATCAAGTATTTTTTCTAATTCCCATTCCTCATATTGTTCTAATGGAAGGACATATTTACCAAGATATGCACGAAGTAAATTAAATGCATGTTTTTTAATTATAGGATTTTCACCTCGCAGTAAGTTATCAACATAAATATCGGATTCACGATCCATGTTATTTTTTATAAATGCTTGTTCAGATTCGTATCTCAACTTATTGAATTCCGTTTCGCTGGTAATCATGTTACGCCAAATATTTTCCAGTTTAACAATATACCATTCGTTATTAACATGAATTGGAGCAGAGTAATTCCCCGCTTTCATAGTATCAACTATTTGTGCTAACAGTGGATTGTTTTTTTTTAGTGAATAGAGACTTGTCTGCATAGATCTCATATCTACAAAAACGGAGTCATTAATTTGTTGATTAAACAAT
>OMKS01003871.1_pt1 | contig 11671 bp, 15 predicted proteins | sample 1674721 | NCBI WGS metagenome assembly OMKS01 (sample SAMN06264996, study PRJEB25208) | sediment metagenome | isolation source: hot spring sediment | place: USA: California | collected 2014-09-02 | reverse complement strand
CAACAAGCTGTAAGAACTCATCATCAATGGTTTTGAAGTCAGTTTTTTTAGGTATGTATTGTCTAATTAGACCGTTGCGGTTCTCGTTCGCCCCTCTTTCCCACGAATGATATGGCTTGGCAAAGTAGAAGCGAATCTGAAGTTCCTGCGCAATTTTTTGGTGGTCAGCAAATTCATTTCCGTTGTCTCCAGTGATGGTATGAAGAAACTCCTTCACCTCTTTTAGCAGATTAGCTGCATCGCGCACAAAAAACACTTATCTAAGTTCAAAATACAAAAGTCTTGTAGGAAGAAGAGGTAAAAAGAAAGCAGTAATAGCAGTAGGACATAAGATCCTATAGCCGCTTGTTGCATAATTAAAAACAAGGTTGCTTTTAACGAACTTGGAGAAGATTACCTAAACAACTTTAGGAAAGATAAATTGGTAGCATACTATAAAAAGCAACTTGAAAAATTAGAGCCCAATATCGATTCCGATAAAGGGGCTGCATAAAATATAGAAAGGTCGATTTTTACTGTATGCACTAGATGTGACTACGAGGATGAAACTGACCTAATTAGTTAAGGACAAAAGGGTATTGCCTTGAGCATGAGAGTGAAAATTTCAAAGCCCTAACTGATAAAATTAAAATATTGATTATTAATGTTTAACTAAAAATATATTCGAGTGAAACATGTATTCAATTGCACATCATCCAATAGGCCTAATTCGTAGTCCTTTTACTAAAACAAAGGATACACCCATTCAGCCATCGTCGGCAAAAGGGTTTGAAGCGCGAATTGAGGTTTTTCCTCACTGCGCAGATGGTAATAAGGATATTAAGCGTTTCTCGCACTTGATAATCCTATACCATTTTCATCAAACCGAAGGGTTTAAGCTACAAGTTACCCCTTTTTTAGATGAAGAACCCCGTGGGGTTTTTGCCACCCATGCACCCAAGCGCCCAATGTTATTGGGCTATCGGTTGTAAAATTGTTGAAAGTAGAGGGGAGTACCCTTTATGTTGACAATATTGATGTTCTAAATGGCACCCCCCCTGCTCGATATTAAACCCTATGTTCCACAATTTAACCGTGTTGACAATGTTAAAACTGGATGGCTTACCCGTAAAATGGATAAGATTGATAGCACAAGAGCCGATAGTTGTTTTAGCTAATCTTGTATTTTTCCAATAAAATTCTCAACAATTCTATCGAAAGCATTAACTGCTACTTTGCTGCTTTGGTTGTAAACGCTTAACCCTTTATCGGCTGCCTCACCAACTTCAGCAATTAGCGGAATTTGGCCTACCACTTCCACACTAAGTTCGTTAGCCAATCGCTCTCCACCACCTTCACCAAATATAAAGTACTTTTCATCGGGGTGAGGATTTGGTGTAAACCACGACATGTTCTCAATAACTCCTAGAATTGGAACGCCTAAATCCTTATTGTTGAAAAGCGATGCAGCTTTACGGGCATCGTTTAGAGCAACTTCTTGCGGAGTTGTTACTATTAGCGCTCCGCTAAGCGTAAGCTTTTGTACGGTGGTAAGCTGAATATCGCTAGTGCCTGGAGGAAAATCGATAATCATGAAATCAATATCGCCCCATTGGGTATTCTCTAATAGCTGTGTAAGCGCATTCGAGGCCATTGGTCCTCGCCAAATTAGCCCTTGGTTTGTTTCAATAAAAAAGCCAATTGACATAACCTTAACGCCATACTTTTCAATGGGAAACATCATTTCTTGGTCGCCGTTGTAGGCTACTTCGGGCTTTGCATCATCAATACCAAACATGGGGGGTATTGATGGGCCAAAAATATCGGCATCTACAAGGGCCGTTTTATAGCCATTGCGTGCTAATGCAATGGCTAAATTGGCCGAAACGGTTGATTTGCCAACGCCCCCTTTTCCTGAGGCTACAGCAATTATATGCTTTACAGTTGGCAGGCTGATTTTTTCAAAAGTGCTCATTTAACGTCTAAGATTTTATTAGTTTAAGCAGCTTATTTGATATTTGCTCAGCCGCTTTAATTAGCGGATAAGCAGCAGGCGATGCAGTTAAGAGGGGGTGCGTACCAATTTGCATGGTAAGTAGCGAGTTAACCGACATACGATTTTGAATTGCCAAACCTATAACGTTAGTTAGCTCACCTGCTTCGGTTCCGCCAATAACCTCTCCACCAATAATAACACCCGAATACTTAGCTGCAATAAGCTTTACAATTTGCTTGTGAGCAGTTGGTAAGCTTCCAGGATGGCGATTTACTCCCTCAAATACGCCAATCAACGACTCAATACCCTCTTCGTTGGCTCGTTGCTCGGTAAGCCCAGCCGTACCAAAACCAGTACTGTCGAGTGCGGTTGAGTAAATTGCAATGGTTCCGCTAAAGGTTTTTACCACATGTAAGTTAAACAGGTTCATACCAGCAATACGAGCCTCGGCGCAGGCTGTTGATGCTAGCATAGTTGCTACACGCTGACGGGTAACAAAATCGCGTTTTTGAGCGCAATCGCCTATGGCAAATACATCGGGGGTATGCGTGCGCATGTACTCATCAACGGCAATAAATCCATCTTCATCAACCTTAATGCCTGACTTTTGAGCCAATTCAGTATTGGGCTTGTAGCCCATTGATAAAACAACAGCATCCATGGGTAACCTTCTGCCATCTTCGAGCTCAATTGCCTCAACATTTCCATTACCAATTACGCTCTTTATACCCGTTCCGACAATAACGTTAACGCCACGCTCGGTTAGCATTTCGTGAATTTTCTCAGCAAAATCGGCATCGAATGCCAGATTTAGGATATGAGGAAGTTTTTCAACAAGAGTAACGTTATAGCCGTGCTTTTTTAGCTCGTCGGATAGCTCAACGCCAATAAATCCAGCACCAATTACGGCAACATTTTTAGCACCACTAAGTTTTTCCTTTATGCCATCGAGGTACTGCCTGTCTTTGGGGATAACAAAAACGTTACCTAAATCGGCTCCTTGCAGCCATTTAGGTTTAACAGGGGTTGAACCGGTAGCAATCATTAACTTTTGGTAGCTTATTTGCTCGCCACTTGCAAACGATACCACTTTCTTTTTGGTATCGATGCTGGTTGCTTCGTCAGCCAACGACTCAATGCCGTTCTTTTCCATTATGGCATCAACGGGCATAAGGTTCTTTTCGCTAATACCTAGGGTGCCAAAAATGTACGGAATACCACAGGGTACCATAACATCTTTTTGCTTTTTTACTAAAATAAACTTTTTCTCTGGCCAATTAGTCCTTGCTGTAACAGCGGCAACCATTCCTGCTGCGCTACCACCAATAATTAAAACATCTGTGTTTTTCATGTTATTCGCTTTTTGTTAGTATTCAATCCCTTTACGGGCTTCTATTCCTATATTGAAGTAGTGTTTTACTTCTTTCATTTCGGTTACTAAGTCGGCAATTTCAATAAGTTCTGGTGGGGCATAGCGTCCGGTTAGTACTATTTCTGTTTCAAAGGGTTTATTTTTAATTAGCTCAAGTACGCTGCTAATTGGGATAAGCTTATAGTATAGCGCTATGCATATTTCATCGAGTATAACAATGTCGTACTTTTTAGTGTTAACAATAGTTTGAATTTGGGCAAAACCTTTTAGGGCAGCGTCAATGTCATTTTGGGTTGGGTTTTGCTTTATAAAGCAATTGAGACCGTACTGTTTTATGGTGATACTTTTTATTGTCTTAATTGATTCGAGTTCCGAATAGTACATTCCTTTAACGAACTGCCCAACAAATACGCTCTTACCAGCACCAACTGCTCGTAATGCCAAACCCATTGCAGCAGTGGTTTTTCCTTTGCCGTTGCCTGTGTAAAGATGAGTGTATCCTTTGCTCTTGTCCATGGTAAACAGTTTTAGCTAAAAAGTTGAACACATCGGTTATAGGGTAGCCCAACCACAACATGATTATCCTTAACCCCGCCGTAGCTTCTCGATTCGGGACAGCCAAATGATACGTTCATATTGGCCGATTTAAACGTGCTAATGAAAACATTGCCGCAAACCGAAAGAAACGAGAAGGGTTTAACTATTGGAAACTCATTGGTTTTTAGGATGTAATCGCGCGAGAGATCCATAAACTCTTTTGGAGATATGTAAAGAATATATAAGTCGGGTTGAACTTCTTTTTCCAAATTCTCATCAATGCCCATTAGAACATTGTGAATTGGAGTGTTCATTTTTGGAATTTCATTGAGTGCCCGTTTGGCTGTCTGCAATGCTATTCCGCTTTCGGCTGAGATGTGCTGGGCAAGTTCTTTATCGTCACGTAGCAATCCTAGGCTTCGTCTACCTCCAATGCATATTAGGTTTTGGGGATCTAATAGAAGAGGAGTTTTAAACGCATCGTTAACTGCTTCGCAAAATCGGATAGGCTTAATTGGCGAATAGGCAATATCCTTGTTGTAGTTTACCTTTAAGCCAAGGCATTTTGATCCAAATCTTCGCTTTATAAGTGAGATCATTGTTGATACTTGTTTTTGTATGCTGAAATAGATTTGCTAATATTGGACATAGTAAAGCTGTACTTTTTTACGGAGACGCCCAAGCCTTTCGTTCGATAAATGCTGAAAAATGCAAAGCTCATTACAAAGGTGTGAACATGGTATGCTATACTTGTTAGCAACAAAATTCAGGGTATAAGTGTTTAAAACTTCGATTCAACAATAGCAGTTTGATTCTTGTGCTTTTTTTTTGGAATGCTCAGTGCTTTCATTCGCAGTTGTAGGTGTACCCTTATATTTATCGGATGGTGCAAAAGCATTTTTTTGCTTCATTTGCAATGGCATTACATTTACGGCTCTGTTTCTAGAAATATTCTGGAGGTATGCTTGTTCGGGTATAATAAGAAATGCAAAGAAGAACAGAATAAATCCAAAAATTGGTACCGAAACATTAAACCACGCTCTTACCGTATTACTTGGAATAGGCCTTTTTATGAGGCAAGTAATCATCTTCCAATGAAATACAATGTGTAAAACCAGTAGCAGCATAAAGGTTAGGCTTACAATTAGGTGTATGGTACCCCATTCGTGCCTATCGAGCCCCCAAAACAACAAGTTTATGTTTTTGCCGGAAACAAGCACGTATTTAATGAGCACGCCAATGCCTGCCATGGCCATAAGTAAACCGAATAGAATAAAATCAATGCAAATATTCAGCTTAGGCCTATGGAATACTATTGATTTTTTTGTGCTCATGGGTTCTAGCTTCTGCTATTTTGCTGTTTTGGCAATGCGTTTTAGCTTGCTTGCAAGCATTCGGCGTTTTATTGGGCTAAGCTTGTCAACAAACAAAATTCCATTGAGGTGATCGAATTCGTGCTGAAAAATTCTGGCTTCTATCCCCAGTATTTCTCTCTCAATGGGTTCTAGGCGTTTATTCAGATATTTAACAATTAGTTTTTCGGGCCGGGCAACATTCTCGTATATGCCAGGAATGCTTAGGCAACCCTCGGTATACCATGTTTCGCTTTGACTTTTAAAAAGAATTTCGGGGTTAATAATTAGTTGTTTAAATCGATTGAACTCGCTATTGTCATCGGCAAAAGGATTCGAAACCATTACAAAAGCCCTTTTAAGCAACCCAATTTGAGGTGCAGCAAGTCCAATTCCCCCTTCCTGCGCTAGCGTGTCGAACAGGTTTTCGCTCATATCCCGAATATCTTCGTCGGTTTGCACTAGCGTTGAGTGCTTTCGAAGTACTGTTGATCCATATTTCTTAACTTTTTTAAGCATGCGTTACTGGTGTTTTCGTAGATAAAATTTTTTCGACTGAAAAGTTAGCTCCTCAATTTTTTGCTCGTTAATGAGTTGCTTTACTACCTCGAACGTTGCGTTATCCTTTTGAAGCAGCTCATTAAGTGTATCTGCTCTTAATGGGTGCACTGCGCTTATGTTGAGGATATCATCGGCGGCATTTCCCGTAAAACCGGTGTTCGTTCCTTCAAATCCTAGTATAAGCTCAGCGTTAAGCCCTTTGTTAATGAAAATTTGGTATGCGTGGTTTATTGCTTCGGATGATGCAGGTTTAACCGTTTTTACTGAGGGCGGACGGGTTGGAATTGATATGTAAACCCTTGATGGGTTAACTTTAAATATGAAATCGGCTGTTCGAACATGGTTTTCGGGTAAATCGTTAACGTTGCTAACGAGCATGGTTTCGGTAACCAAAAGTCCTTTATATTTTTCTGCAAAGCTTACTATACCCTGAAGTATTCTGTCAAGTTTTAAATCGGCATGCGGTTTGTTCAGCTTTTTCCATATTAATTCTTCGGTGGTATCAATTTTAACCGAAACCCAGTCGGCTTCCATTAAATCATTTGCTACGCTTTCGTCGTTTAGCAGCGATGCATTTGTTATTACTGCAATTGGGATATTGAAAGATTTTAGGAGTCTGATCGTGTTTCCCAGTTTTGCATCGAGGGTTGGTTCACCGTTGGCAACAAATGTTAAGTAATCGGGTTTGCTTTTATCGTCGAGTTTTTCGAGCAGGTTTGCAACCTCATTGTGAATAAGCCAAGGGTCGTAAAACGATTCGCGAGCAATGCTATACCTTTGCTTGGCTCCAACCTGGCAATATATGCATGAGTAGGTACATACCTTTTGTTGAGGGATATTATTAATTCCTAAACTCATGCCTAAGCGGCGCGATGGCATGGGGCCAAATGTAATCATTGTGCACTGTTTTCAATTTTCTTCCAAATTGAGGCAATTTCTTTGCTTAATGCCGAATCGGGTTTCCATTCAATAATACTTTTGCAGCCAACCATTGCATCAACTACATCGGTGCAAAAAGGGAGCTTGCCGGCAATTGCAATGTTTAGCGAGTTGCATTTTGCCTCTATTTTTGTTGTCATTTCAGGGTTTAGGTCGTACTTATTAACCAGTACCCACGCTTTTAGGTTGAACTTTGAAACCACCTCTAACGTTCGTTCCAAATCGTGCAAACCCGATATGGTTGGCTCGGTAACAATAAGCACGTTATCAACACCTGTTATTGATGATATTACCGGACAACCTATGCCCGGGGGCCCATCAATAATAATATGGCTTAGGCCATTTTCCTTGGCTATGGTTTTTGCTTTCTCGCGTACCATATTTACCAACTTCCCCGAATTTTCTTCGCCAGGAGCCAAACGACCATATACCATTTTGCCGTTTCGGAATGATCCTGAATACATGCGGCTTTTGTCGTTGTTAACCATTGTAATTGCTGAGTGGGGGCAAACCCTTGAGCAAAGCTGACAACCATCGCATGAGGTTTCCGATATTTCTATTTGCCCATTTACAAGGTGTATGGCATCGAAGCGGCAATACTCTTTACATATTCCGCAATTTGTGCAAATTGAATAATCGATTACAGCAGTTTGCCCAGCAATATAAACCTGTTCGTCTTGTTGAGTTGGGTTAAAAATAATGTGTAGGTTGGCGGCATCCACATCGCAATCGGCAAGAACAATATTCTGGTTTAGCGTGGCAAACGCTGCACTAATACTGCTTTTACCAGTTCCCCCTTTTCCGCTAATTATTGCTAATTCCATACTTTTCGTATATATCGTTAAAAATTTCAAGTAGCTTTTCCTGAAGCTCGGGTTTTCCTTTGGCCACAATTTCTCCTCTGGAATAGCTGGCTGCAATATCTTTATCGAAAGGAATTTCCATTAGTAGAGGAATGCTATTCAGTTTAAGATAGGCTTGAACTGAGCTGTCGCCCAACCCGGCTCTGTTTATAATAACGCCGTAGGGTTTGTTCATTGTTTTTAGCGTTTCAACCGATTGGCGCAGGTCGCTGAGTCCAAAGGGTGTGGGTTCGGTTATTAGTATTACATAATTTGCCCGTGAAACTGTTTGAATAAATGGACAGGAAGTGCCTGGTGGCGAATCGAACAGTACAATTTCATTCTGGTTTGCTTGGCTAATGCCTTTTTTTATAACCGAAACTGGTGAGTAAACGCCAATCCGCATTCGGGTTTCAATTAGCGTTGATGTGCTGCTAACACTGTAGCTATTAACCTTGCCGAGTGAAACATCTTTTTCGGTTATTGCCCCGAATTTGCAGGCTTCGGTACAAGCACCGCAGCCATGGCAAAGGTCTTCCATTACCTTAATTATTTTTGATGGAGGAATTATAAATATTGCTTTATAGCTGCAATACTCGTGGCATTTACCGCAAAATGTGCATTTAGCCTCATCGATTATTGGAACTTGCTGCGTTACATCGGTGGTATCAGTGTGCTTTCCCTGAATAAAAACACTGTCGTTAGGTTCCTCGGCATCGCAATCGACTAGGGTAACCCTTTTGTGGTTTTGCTGTAAAGTGTAAAAAAGGCTTGTTGATAAAAGCGTTTTACCTGTGCCTCCCTTGCCACTTGCAATGGCAATTTTTATGGATTTGCTATTAGTCATATAATAATCGGGTTGCCTCATCGGTAAGCGTTTCCTTAATTGCTTCTTTCATAAACGATGAGTTCCAAGTGTTTAAATTAGTATGGGTTGTAAAGTATTTCTGTGGTATTGGATGTGTGCCCAATACAACCTCTAAGCCAAACTTTTCGGGGATAAACTCAGTGAAATGTTTTAACCTAGGGCATGGAGGATAGCCAACAATTAGGCCTGTTGCCAGATGAACATGCGTTACTCCGTTTTTCTTCATCTCTTCAGGAGCGTATTCAATGTTTCCACCTGGGCAACCGCCACATGTAGTGTATGAAGCAATTTCAGCGTCCATTCCTTTGTATCGAGCAAATGCCCCTTCGCGGTTTCGGGAAGAGCGAAAGCATTTACCTCCTGCGCAGGTATGGTATCGATCGCAAATTATTATTCCAATTTTTACCTTTTCCACGGGAGTATTTTTAGTTTTGTTTAGCAAAGCTATGCACTACAAAATCGCCTTTTTTAACGCCAAGTACTTCAGCAATAACATCGCACTTAACCATTAGCAAAAAGAATATACGCGGATCGGCCTCATGCATTAACCCTTCGAGGTTTCCTTGGCCTTTTGCAATAATTACATCGGCATTGGCGTAGGCTTCACGAAATTCATTGCTGCACCTTTCGAGGATGGTTGACGGTGCATCGTAGCCGTTGGAAATCACATCGGCAGCATAGTGCATTCCAACCTGAACGGTATCGTTAATTGTAACATCGTTAAGTATTGGGCCACCTTTAACTACATAGGTAATATTTCCGTGCATTAGGGTTTCAATGAACAACCTGTCAAACACTATTTCGCCAGCATTATCGCCAAGGTATAGCACCTTTTTAGCATGGCTTAGCCTATGCTTAAGCTCTTGGGTGTGGTCAATGGCAAAGCTGCTTTGCAGCACGTTGGTAATTGATTTGTGGATATCGAATGAATTGTTTGCTCCATAGTCCATAATATTTCCAGCAATGGCTAATCGGATAGCTGTGTTGAATGGGTTTTCGGATTCGATAACCTTTGGTTTCCATTCGTTGTAAAGCTCGAGTGCAATTCTATTTGATTCTTCTTTCTCCTCCTTAAACGGATCATCAATATTGATAAGCCGACAAAAGGTTTTGCTTAGGATGCGCTGAATTTCAGGTGCAAACTTGGAGTAGTTGCCCCTAACTACATGATCGGAAAACGTATGAAAAAGCCGTTGCTGGCTTTCGCTTACGTTATACTTGCTAAAAAGGCGTTTATAAGTTCTTAAGAAACAGGATACGCACCTCTCGTCAACCATATGGCATTTAGTTAATGGCTGCAACCATGGCTATGGTTTTCGTCGTGATTACAATAGTTCGCGCTAAGTTCTAGTTTGTCTTCTATGAAGCTTGTAACAAGCTCTTTTGGGTCAATCATGGGAGCACCAATAAAAACGTTAATACTTTGCTGATGAAACAGCTGGATAGCTTTTTGTCCCATGCCTCCTGCAATTACATCGGTTGCCCCAAATTGAGCAACCCAACGGGGGTAAAGGCCAGGAACGTGCTCGGGTGGTGTGTACTCCTTAATATCGGTTATGGTGCCGTTTTCAACCTTAACAATAGCAAATGTTTGGCAGTGCCCAAAGTGAGCACATAAAGTCCCGTTTTCAAGTGGGATAGCAATAGTTTTATTCATAAATGATAAATGATTAGTTAATCAAGTAAGGACATGGAATACCAATGGAATAATATTCCCAATGTCCTTACAAGAAATTTAGTAATTACATATTTCCTCGAAATCGGTTCTGTAAACCCAATCCGCGACCAAATCCTCTTCCGCGACCTCTTCGGCCAAAGCCGAAACCTCTTCCTAAGTCATCGTTTTGCGAGGTATTCTCGGTAGGTTGCGATTTTTGTTTTGCACCATAGTTTGTGCATTTTCCCATTTGGCGGCCAGTCATCGGACCTTGTCCGACTGGTCCTTTTTGATCAAATCCTGGCATAGTTTAAAAGTTTAATGTTAGTGTAACTAGTTTTGATTAATTAATGCTACCTAAAGCATTTGTGCGGTTTACTTTTCACCGCTTCTCAGTCGTTTACCTAGCCCCTCGCCACAACCAGCTTTACGTTTTTTGCCCATCCCTTTGCCTAGCTTGTTCAGCTTTTCATTATCGGATGTTTGGCTGCATTCGCCTAAACGGCGGCCTGTTTTAGCGCCTGTGCCATCGGGTCCAGTTCCATCTAGTTTAGGCATAGTTTAATTGTTTAATGGTTTAACATTTCAATGATATCAGCAACTGTTTTGTTTTGCTCTTTTACTACAATCATCTGAATTTTTAGGCTGTCAACAAGCGATTTAATCTTCATTCCGAATTCACCCGATACAATTTTCTCAACATTTCGCGAGGCAACAAGTTGAACCGATGCGGGTCCAGCACCATTTTCGGCCTCTTTATTTGGGTTTGGAATAAATTCGGTGGCTTTGCTCTCAGTGTCGTAAACTACAAAGTAGGTGCATCTACCAAATCGTTCGTCAATTTTTGAGTCTAGCGTGTTTCCTGTTGATGTTATGGCAATTTTCATTATTAAAAAATTTTATGTTTTATTAGTTTCTTCCTTTTCTTCGCATTTTAGCATTGCAATTTGGGCATACCTCAGTGCTGCATGGTGTTCCTTGCTGATGGGTAGCTTCGTATCCGCAGCTTGGGCAAATACACTTATCGAAACAGGAATCAATTTCCCTCGTATCGGTGGTTGTGCTAGCGATATAGAAGCTGCTAACCTTAGCACTACCGCATAGCGGACAGGATGATATTTCGCTTTCTTTAAAAGGGTTGTTAAAGTAGCATTTGCAGCTTAAGCACTGATAGCAGTCGCTATCGAAGTAAACTTTACCACCATCAATGGCAATTTGTTTGCCTTCGGCAAAAGCCATGGCGATTTTTTGCCTTACCAATGCGTATATTCGGGTGAACGTTGGCCTCGATACGCCCATTATTACCGATGCTTGGTGATGGTTATATTTGTCGTAGTCGCAAAGGCGAAGCGCTTCGTACTCCTCAAAATGCAATAGTATTGGTTCGTTTCCCGATAAATCATTAACCTCAGGGCCATAAGGCTTAAAACCCTTAATTGGAGGAGGGTTAAGTACTTTTCGTAGTTTCTTGTTGCGTGGCGACATGCTTTTTTATGACCAAATGTTCACTGCAAATATAATGAACATATGTTCATTATGCAAGAAAATTTCAGTATAATTTTTCATTG
>OMKS01003870.1_pt1 | contig 11675 bp, 6 predicted proteins | sample 1674721 | NCBI WGS metagenome assembly OMKS01 (sample SAMN06264996, study PRJEB25208) | sediment metagenome | isolation source: hot spring sediment | place: USA: California | collected 2014-09-02 | reverse complement strand
GTCCGGGCCGCCGAGTTGTTCAGTCAGGCCGTCGTATCGACCGCCACCGGCCACGGCATTCTGGGCGCCCAGCGCGGTGGTGGTAACTTCAAAAGCGGTTCTCCGGTAATAATCGAGACCCCGCACCATGCCGCCGTTGACGACAAACGGTACGTCGAGTGCTTCCAGGTAGCGCTTCAGCTCATCAAAGTGCGCGGCGCATTCATCACAGAGGGAATCGAGAATCACGGGCGCTTTTTCGACGAGGCGGCGGCATCCCTCGTTCTTGCAGTCAAAAACCCGAAGCGGATTCGTGTCAAGCCGCCTGCGGCAGTCATCGCAGAGTTCGTCCCTGCGGGCATCAAGAAACGTGATCACGCGTTCCTTGAAAACAGGGCGACACCTGGGGCAGCCCAGTGAATTAATTTCCAGTTGCAGCCCCGGCAGTCCCAACTCGCCAAGAAAAAGAACGAGCATGAACAGGAGCTCGGCATCAGTCCGTGGATCGGCCGATCCAAAAACCTCCACGTTTATCTGGTGAAACTGGCGGTAACGGCCTTTCTGGGGCCGTTCGCGCCTGAACATGGGACCCATGGTATACAGCTTCGATACTGCTTCATGCTGGTGAAGGTGGTGCTCCAGATAGGCCCGGACGACCGATGCCGTCGCCTCAGGTCGCAGCGTCAGTGAATCACCGCCCCGGTCATCGAAGGTATACATCTCCTTTTCCACGATGTCGGTTGTGTCGCCGATGCCCCGGCTGAAAAGTTCCGTCTTCTCGAGGATGGGAATGCGGATTTCCCGCAGGCCGAACGAAGAAAAAATCCTCCTGGCCGTGTCTTCCACGTGCCGCCACCGGCCCGTCTCGTCGGGCAGAATGTCTTTGAACCCCCGAACGGAGGTAATCAACCCCATGGCTCCTGCTCTCCCCTTTGATTACAAGGCGAACCTGATACCATAGATCGTGGTGAAAGGCAATCAAAGATCGCCGTTAACGCTCGACTTTCTCAGAGATTGACACGTGAGTTAATCCGGCCGCGAGGAATCTTTCGAAAGAAACGGAATGACCCGGACACGGCGGCCGTCGGAGGAGACTGTCACGGCGCCGTCGAGATCGGTCCGATACAGGGAGGTTCCGGCTTTCTCGTAGCGTTTTATCACGTCGGAGCGGGGAAAGCCGAAGGGATTGTCGAATCCGGCGCTGACCACGGCGATGTCGGCTTTTACAGCATCGAGAAATCCGGGGCTGCTCGACAGGCCACTGCCGTGATGAGGGGCCTGCAGGACGGTGTTTTTTAAAGAACCGTATCGTTGGACAAGCAACGCCTCGGTTTCTCCCGGTATGTCGCTCGTGAAGAGGAATCCCGTATCGCCGAAGCGTATTTCAAAGACAAGGCCGCGGGCGTTGAAATCATGGTCTTCCGGCTGAATTTTGCCTGTCCGGCAGGGCCGGTCGGGATGCAGTATTCGGACCACTGCGCCGCCGAAAACATGGTCGTCTGTCCCGCTCCACATCACCTCGTGGAAGATATTTTTCCGCTCGATGATCCCGGCGAAACGGCGGTAGCTCTCGCTGCTGTTTGCTTCCCCGTTCGACCAGACTTCACCGATGTTGAATGTCTCCAGTATAAAGGGCAATCCGCCGATGTGATCCTGGTCCGGGTGAGTCAGGACCACCACGTCGACAGTCCTGATTCTTCGGCGGCGCAGATAGGGTCCGACAATATTTTTCCCCACGTCGAAAGCCGGGTCGAAAAAGCCGCCTCCGTCGACCAGCATGATCCGCCTGTCGGGAAAGACGACAACGGCGGAGTTTCCCTGTCCCACGTCGAGAAATGTTACTTCCAGCACTCCCGACGGGATTCCGATCCTGTCCAGGTAACGGCCGTGGGCGATGCCGCAGAGCGCGACGACAAGGCAGGCTGCTGCAACGGCGGCGGGCAATCGCCGGTTTGACCCGTTTCGAAGGGTGTCGATACATTTCAGGGCCAGCCAGAAAGAACCATAGAAGCAGCAGATACCGGGAAGCCCGGGGGTCGAGAGATGAACGCCCGACCATGAAAGATCGGCAAGAGTGGAGATGATCGACAGCGCAGGCGCGAGAACGACGGCCGACGCCTTGAAAAGAAAAAGCGACAATCCCGGGAAAAAGGGGGCCGCCAAGGCCGCCGCTATGCCCGCGGGAAGAACGCCGAATCCGATGAGCGGCACCACGAGCAGGTTGGCGATCAGGGCAACCGTTGAAACACGGTTGAATGAATAGGCGATGACGGGCGCCGTGGCGAGCGATGCGGCGACGGTGACGACGATGAAAAGTACGATTCCCCTGGCGATCCTGTTTTTTTCGAGAACGGCGGGAAACGGCCGCACGCGGGGAAGAACCATGAGTATGGCGGCAACGGCGATGAAGGACAGCTGGAACGAGATGTCGAAAAGCGACGAGGGAACGAGGACGAGAATAATAATCGCCGCCATTGCGAGCGCGTTGAGCAGGTTGTTCGACCGTGACAGGAGCAGAGCGCAGGCGAAGACGGCGATCATGATCACGGCCCGCTGCGTCGAGACGCCGAAACCGGCCATGAAGGCATAGAACAGCACCACCGGGATTGCAAATAAGGCGGAGACCTTCTGCAGATTCATCTTCAGGAGCAGGACGCTGTTCAGGCTCATTATGGCTCGTACCGCCAGGAAGGTGAAAAACGCGGCCATTCCGACATGAAAACCCGATATGGCGAGCAGGTGGGCCACGCCCGCCCGGTTGAACCGTTCCCGCATGTCGGGGTGAATGCGCTCCTTCTCGCCGAGAACGAGCGCTCCCAGCAGTTCCCGCAGGGGCGGTTGAGTCGCATCGGCGATGAGATTCCGCACCCGGCTTCGAAGGGTTTCAATTGTCGCCGTCAGAGGATTTCCTCCGCCCCGTCTCAGTATGACGATATCGATGGGACGGCTGACCGAGGCCGTAAGTGCTATGTGGCGACGCCGCAGATAGCTTTCATAATCGAAGCCGCCGGGATTATTAAAATTTCTTGGTTTCTTCAGCCTGGCGGTGAAACGGATATAGTCGCCGTAACGGAACGTATCGGGAATGTTGCGAGCCGTCAGCAGGACCGTGCCTCGAACAGGCCTTCTTTTCGTTTCATCGAGAAGCGCGGTCACCGATACGATGAATCTGGATTTGGCCGGGACAACGCGGGGGTTTTCGACGATGTATCCTTCCATTGTGTAATAATTTCGTTCCGCGGCAAGCGCGATCAGGCCGTCATCGCCGGGCCGCTCCCGGAGGTGCGCCGAATCCTGCGCAGCGACGAATCCCAGGATGAACCAGGCCGCGGCGAGAACGCCGACGGCGGCGATCCGGCGGAGGCCGATTCGACAAACGACCGGGACAAGTATCACGGGAACGGGCAACAGAAGCAGAGGCATGATGCCGGGCAGGGGCCACCGGTCGCCGGTCGCTATGCCGGCCATGAAGAGTACGCAGATCACCGCGAGGGGTGTTTTCATGGCGGAATTCCCACACTATTGTTGTATCTGGAGGAAATGAACGGAGAAGAACCTGATCGCCGGTGTAGAAGTCGGACCGGGATGAGTATGACAGCAGATTGTCTACCGATTTCACTCGAGGCTGTCAAGTCGCGGGTCCGAAATCCGCGATATTCAGTGCCCGGTTCTTTGAAGTCCGGTCTATCCTTCGACGAGGCTCAGGATGACCGGATTTGACCACACCGTTCGGCCTCGTGTGCCCCCTTCAGGGGGTAAAGCCCTTCGGCATAGCTCAGGACAGGCCCTGTCGAAGGCCGGCGCCTTCTCCCGTTGGTCCTTTGATTTTTTCGTGCTGATGACCCCAAAACCCGCTCTATGTAAAACCGGTCGCGGATTGTGGGGGCTGGACGTTTTCTGGACATGGTGCGTACGAAAGTGTACTATCTTTTGAGTAAAAACCTGTAAACAGCCAGGCAAAGGGGACGAACGATGACGACGGAAAAAGCGGCGCCGGGCGACGAAGGGGTCGCACGGCTTCGGTGGCTTATATTTCTGCGTCTGTTCATCTTGTCCTTTCTTCTCGGGATCGCCGCGCTCATTCAGTCCAGCGGTGACGAGGCGGTCTCCGACAGTTCCCTGTATCTGGTGTTCGCCATCATCGGCGTCACCTACGTCCTGTCAATCTTTTATATCGTGCTGCCCCGATTTCTTGCCGGTGCCGCGCTGAACGTATCACTCCAGGCGATCATCGACGTGACGCTTATAACAGCGCTGGTATACGTGACGGGTGGCGTGGGAAGCATCTATTCTATTCTCTATCCCCTTGTCATCATCTACGGAGCGCTCTTCATGGGCCGAAGGGGCGCCCTTCTCATCGCCTCTCTCGCCGCAATCTGTTACGGCGGTCTTCTGGACCTGGAGTATTTCGGGTACATTCATTCAATGTACGGCGACACGAATCATTACAGTTTCACCGCCGGGTATGTCTTTTCGCGGATGTTCATACATATTGTCTTCTTTTATATCATCGCGGTCCTGGCGGCGTTCGTGGTTGAGCGCGAGCGCAGAGTTACATCGCTTCTCACGGAACGGGAAGATTCGTTCAGGCGGTTGGACCTGCTTCACAAGAGCATCATTGAATCGGTCAACGTGGGAATAGTCACCATCGACCGGGAAGGCGCGATACGTTCATTCAACAGGGCCGCCGAGGAAATAACGGGACGGCGACGGTACCAGGTAATGAAGAGAAACATCGAGGAAGTGGCGCCCGGCATCGCACGTATTCTGGCCGGGAGGGACACGGAGAGGCGGATGGTGGAAACGACGGAAACATCGGCTGACGGACGGGAGATGATCGTGGGATGTTCCCTTTCTCCGCTTCTGGATTCTTCCATGCAGCAGGTGGGAAATATTATTATTTTCCGTGACCTGACGGCGATGAAGACCATGGAACGTGAAGTGGAACGCAACAAAAAAATGGCTTTCCTGGGGGAAATGTCGGCCGTGCTGGCCCATGAACTGCGGAACCCCCTGGCGTCGATCAGCGGGTCGATTCAATTGCTTCGCCGCGATCTTCCTCTCGATGAGGGAGACAGAAAACTGATGGACATTATCGAACGGGGAAGGAACCAGCTCGAAACACTGGCGGGCGATTTTCTGCTCCTGGCCAGGTCGCGGGCTGCGATTCCCGAAGACGACATCGACGCGTCCGTCCTTGTCGACGAAGTCCTGGATTCGGCCCGGATGGGAAACGACTGGAACGGTGGTATTAACCTCGTGCGACGATACGACGAGAAATGCCGAATACGGGGAAATCGGACCGAGGTGCGCCATGCCGTCATGAATATCATCAGCAACGCCCTTCAGGCCATGCCGGAGGTAGGCGAACTTGCCGTCGAGACGCGATCGACCGGAGAATCCCCGTCCGGAAACGGCGGCTTTATTGAAATCGAAATCCGTGATACGGGGAATGGCATTGACCCGGGCATTCTGAAAAACGTGCGGGAACCTTTTTTCACCACCAGGGAATCGGGAACGGGACTGGGACTTGCAATCGTGGACCGGGTTATGGCAAATCACGGAGGTTATTTTCGTATAGAAGCCGCGACCGGACGGGGAACACGAGCGGTGCTGGGATTTCCCGTTCATGATGACGCGGTCAACTCCGGGGAGTAAACAGATGACACGCATAATGGTCGTTGACGACGATCAGGGCATGAGAGATTTTCTGGAAATTATGCTCGACCGTGAGGGGCACGAGGTCACCGCAGTCAAGAGCGGTCGCGAGGCGCTCGCGTGGTGCGAAAAACAGGTATTCGACCTGGTGATCACCGATCTTCGCATGCCCGGCATGGACGGCATCGGCCTTCTCAGGGCCGTCAAGGAGCGGTCGCCGGAAACGATGGTTATACTCATAACCGCCTTTGCTTCAGGGGAAACGGCGCTCGCCGCCATGAAAGAAGGCGCCTACGACTACCTGGAAAAAAATTTTGATATCGACCGCCTGGAAAAGCTCATCAACGACGCACTGAAAAAAAAGGGCGCCGGCGAGGATGAAGCGCGTTTCATGAAGGATCTGAAACAGGCCTCCGGGTTCGGCCCCATGGTGGGAAAGAGCAAGGGCATGCTCAAGGTCTATTCACTGATATACAAGGTGGCCGGTACGGGGGCCAACGTCCTTGTTCTCGGCGAGAGCGGCACGGGCAAGGAACTGGTGGCGCGGTCCATTCACGAGAACAGCCAGCGGCGGGACAAGCCATTCGTGGTCATCAACTGCGGCGGCATACCGGAAACGCTGCTGGAGAGCGAACTTTTCGGCTATATGAAGGGATCATTCAGCGGCGCCTACGCCGACAAACCGGGCCTGTTCGAGCAGGCTCACCGGGGGACCATTTTTCTCGACGAGATCGGCGATCTCTCGCCGGCACTCCAGGTAAAGCTGCTGCGGGCGGTTCAGGAAAAGACTTTCAGGCGCGTGGGCGGGGCGGAGGACATCACCGTCGACGCGAGAATCATTTCCGCGACCAACCAGGATCTTGAAGCGAAGGTGCGGGAGAAAGAATTCCGGGAGGACCTGTACTACCGGCTCAACGTGATACCCGTACGTATTCCGCCCCTGCGGGAACGGCGGGAGGACATACCCCTTCTGGTGGACCACTTCATTCGCAAATACGGCAGGGAAACGGGAAGAAGCGTCCGTAACATTTCCGATTACGCCCTGGAGTTGCTCATGGACTATCCCTTTCCGGGAAACGTGCGCGAACTGGAAAATATTATCGAGCGGAGCGTGGCCCTTGAAACATCGACCATTATTCTGCCGGAAAATCTTGTTATTGCAACTCCTTCAATTCCCGATTCCGGCGGGTACACCGTCGGGTCGTTTCCCGATGAGGGTGTCGATCTGAACAGTTTTCTGGCGGACTGCGAGCGCCGCCTCATCACGGCCGCCCTGGAAAAGGCCGGAGGTTCAAAGACGAAAGCCTCACGTCTGCTGAACATCACTCCCGATTCCCTTCGTTACAGGATGGAAAAGAACGGCGGTGAATCGTCCTGACGGCCGACGACCAAGACCGTGAAAATCACGGCTAGATCCGTGAAAATCACGGGAAATGGTGCGGACGCCCCGACGATCCGCCATTCCGGAGGTGGAACAACCCCTGTAACTATTTAAATTTACTGGATGGTAATAAATCACACCGGGGAACACGCCTGCTGGTACGATGGTTGCTCACATAATTAATACATGACGAGCGGGGAAGAGCCCTGCACTAATAAACTAAAAAAATTACAAAACAGAAGGAGGTACCAACCATGATGCTTACAATTAACGAACGAAAGAACCAGAAAGGTTTTACCCTGATCGAGCTGATGATCGTCATAGCCATCATCGGCATCCTGGCGGCCATCGCCATTCCGCAGTTTAATGCGTATCGGCAGAGAGGCTACGACGCAACCGCCCAGTCCGACGCAAAGAATTTTTACAATGCGGCCCAGCTGGCTTTTTCTGACGATCCGACTCAGACAGTAACATCGGCAGTAGCCGGATTTAATGCGTCCGATGGTGTCACGGTAACCGTGACTGATGGCACAATGAGTGGCCTGACAGCAACATTTACACACAGCAGCGGAAGTAAAACATACACGGTATATGCTGACGGTAATATTACCAGCGCGGCGTCTGGATCCTAAGGGGGACGTAGTTAACTTATTAACTTTTTAACGTCAGTGGATCCTAAGGGGAATAATTAGGGACGTAGTTAACTTATTAACTTTTTAACGTCAGTGTTGGACATTTGACACTGGGGAGCGGGAACGGATGATTCGTTCCCGCTTTTTTGTGAAAAGTCGGTTTTTGTGCCGCTGGCAGAAGATGACGTTTTGCTGCCGGGGAATGTGCGACGGCGCGTTCAGATGATTGCTTGCAATATGGGTGGTCCTTCATTAGTATCTGACGATACTTTCGACAGGGAGGGCCGCCGCGTGCATGCCCGCGTGGACGATTACATACAGCATCTCGCCGTCGAGCGGGGGCTGGCGCTCAACACGCTCGAGGCTTACAGCCGTGACCTGAACCGCTACGTGGCGTTTTTCGAGGAGCGGGGCGTCAGAAAACTCGACGAGATCCGTTCGTCCGACGTTATTAATTTTCTCGAAGATCTCCGGGAACGGGGACTTGTTTCAAATTCGGTCAACCGTGTCCTTGCCGCCGTGCGGGGGTTCAACAGGTATCTCCTCGGCAGGTCGCTCATTGCCGAAAATCCCGTGGCGCAGATCGAACTGGGCCGCGTCTGGATGCGACTTCCCGATACCCTGACGCAGGAGGAGATGGCCCGGCTGCTTGACATGCCGGGCGCCGGAAGCGACCTGGGCGTGAGGGATCGAGCGATGCTCGAACTCCTGTACGCCACAGGCATGCGCGCGTCGGAACTGGCGGGCCTGTCGGTGTCGTCGATCAACTGGGACGTGGGATACTGCATCGTTTCGGGGAAGGGCGGCAAGGAGCGCATCGTGCCGATGGGAAGAAGCGCCCGGGAGTGCCTCGAACGGTACCTTGAACGGGCTCGCCCGAAGCTGTTACGGGGACGGGCTGAAAACGCCGTTTTTCTGAACCGCTCGGGAAAGGGACTCACCCGGCAGGGCATCTGGAAAATCGTGCAGCGGTACGCCCGCCAGGCGGGACTGGAAAAGAGGGTTTATCCCCACACGTTCAGGCATTCCTTCGCCACCCATTTACTGGAGGGGGGCGCCGATCTCCGCTCGGTGCAGGCGATGCTGGGGCACGCCGACATTTCGACCACCCAGGTTTACACGCACGTCACGAGGGAGCACCTGAAAAGCGTGCACCGGACGTACCATCCCCGAGGATGACATGGATTATTATTTCAGGCGGGACGAGAAAAAGAAAGAAAGCACAAGAGGGGAACCCTATCCGCGGCGCGGCCGTTTTCTCGCGGTTGTCGCGGTGCTGGTGATCGTATTGCTGGTTGGCGCCGCCGCCTTGGCTTACGTGGCGACGCGTTCCGGGAACGAACGGATCGAACGCGTCATCGATCAGGCCGGGCGAATCGTCACGGTCAACATCATGGACGAGCTTCCCCGTCTTCACGCCCTGATCATTGAGAAAAACGGCGAAATTCTGCGCCTGGGACCGGATTCGAAGCTGGAGATCACCTATCGCGACGAATTCATCATCAGAGGGGTTGAAACCGACGTGTTTCTCGAACGGGGTGTCACGGCTGATCTTTCAGGTTCAGGCCGCGACAACGACATCGGCGCGACATTCAGGGGGGAACCTTTCGTGGACCAGGTAATGGCCGACGACGCGAAGGAATTTTATATAACCATGCGCCGGGACAAACGCGAGATTGCCAGGATTCCGATTCACGTGGACGTTCTTCCCCAGGACTGGCTGAGAATGGCACGGGGTACGGAAAGCACCGAATCCCGGATCGAGTTCCTCACGGAAGCCGTGAAGATGAAGCCCGATGACGTGAATGCCCGCAAGATGCTGGCCCGTCTTTACGTCGACGCCGGCAAAATACAAGACGCCATAGCACAGTACCGGGCCGTGCTCGCCGGGAAACCCGATGACGTGCGTGTCCTTGGGGAACTGATCAAGCTCTACGAAAAGGCCGAACGCTACGAAGAGGCACTTGAGGTGTACCGCAAGCTGATCAGCCTGGACTCGAAAAACGCCGAAGCCTACGCCGGTATAGCGCGCGTGTACGAGTACCTTGAAAACTGGTCGAGAGCGGCGGCCAATTACGTGGTGTCACTCAGGCTCGATCCCGACGCCGTCGCCGTCAGGTACCGCCTTGCCGGCGTCTATGAAAAAACGGGAGAAAAGGAAAAGGCCGCCGCAGAATACGAGGCCGTGCTCGACGCCATGCCGGGCAACGATGGTGTGGCGGGTATCCTGGCTGGTCTGTATCTTGATCTCAACCGTTATGAAGAAGCCATTGATCTGTACAGGACATTTATCAGAAAGAATCCCGATAGCGCGGGGGCCTATGCCAACATCGCTCTTGCCTACGCGAAAACGGGCGAAACGGACCGGGAAATAGCAAACCTGGAAAAGGCGTTGTCCCTGGAGCCGAAAAATCACGTTATTGCCTTCAACCTGGCCGTGGCATACGAAAAAGCCGACCGGCGGGACGACGCGATACAAAGCTACCGGCGCGTGCTGGAACTGAAACCTGATGATTCCGACACCCTGGAGCGGCTCGCGGGACTGAGCCTGGCGGCGAAGAACTACAAGGAAGCCGTTTCATGCTACAAAAAAATCGTCGCCGTCTCGCCCAGTAACGCGGAGGCATACAGCGCCCTGGGATTCGCTTACCAGGAATTGAAGGACCTTGAAAACGCCGCCGACTCTTATGAAAAGTCACTGCAGCATGGTGCGAAGGATGCCGATATTCATTACAATCTCGCCGTCATCTATGGCAAGCTCGGCAAAAAGGAAAAGTCCATAGCCGCTTACGAGGCGTACGCAGCGAAAGAGCCGACCGTTGACGTGCTCGCCATTCTCGGAGACGCGTACCTGCGTGACGACAAGTATGACAGGGCCGTTTCAACCTATGAACGGCTGATCACGATGAAACAGGACAACGCCACGTTTCACCGTGGACTGGGACGGGCGTTGTACCTCAAGGGAGAGGTCGACCGGGCCGTGAAAAGCTACAAAACGGCGCTGAAGTATGACCGGGAGGATTACCGGCTGTACCTGGAACTGGCCGAGTGTTACGAAAAAAATGGCCTTTACGGGGAAGCGCTCAAGGAATATACCAACGCGTACCACTTGAACCCCGAGTCCAAACAGGCCATGAAAAAAATACCGGAGCTGCGTATCAAGATGTTGCAGTTGAAACACAAGAAAGGGTGAAAATCCCTGGTTAAAAAACCGGCGTCGGCAGCCGGGCTGAGCCGCCGCGAAGAAAGGAAAAAAGGCATGACGTCGTTTTCACTGGGTGGTTTTACGATCGGGGGAGGGAACCCCCTGTTTCTGATCGCCGGTCCCTGCGTGATCGAAACCAGGGAAATCGTTTTCAGGACCGCTGATTTTCTTAAGGAGCTCACGTCCTCGCTGGAGATCCCGCTGATATTCAAGTCTTCCTACGACAAGGCAAACCGGTCGTCGAAGGATTCTTACAGGGGGCCGGGGTTATACGAGGGACTTCGTATTCTTGACGACGTGAAGGAACAGTTCGAGCTGCCCGTTTTGTCGGATGTTCACCGGTTCGAGGAAATCGACGCCGCCTGTGAGGTGCTCGACGTGGTACAGGTTCCCGCTTTTCTGTGTCGCCAGACCGATTTTGTCATTGAGATTTCCCGCAAGGCGGCGACCGTCAACATCAAAAAAGGCCAGTTCATGGCGCCCTGGGACATGGAAAATGTTCTGGACAAGGTGACCGGCACGGGCTGTGAGCGGGTGATACTCACCGAGCGGGGCTACTCTTTCGGATACAACAACCTGGTCGCGGATATGCGCTCCCTTCCCATCATGCGGCGGACCGGCTGGCCCGTGGTGTTCGATGCAACGCACAGCGTGCAGCTTCCGGGAGGACGGGGAAGCTCGTCGGGTGGCGACCGCGAGATGGCGGTGTCGCTGGCACGTGCCGCCGTGGCCTGCGGCGTGGACGGACTTTTCATGGAAGTACATCCCCGGCCGGATTCCGCCCTTTGCGACGGGCCCAACTCATTGTCCATCGATACAT
>OMKS01003869.1_pt1 | contig 11676 bp, 10 predicted proteins | sample 1674721 | NCBI WGS metagenome assembly OMKS01 (sample SAMN06264996, study PRJEB25208) | sediment metagenome | isolation source: hot spring sediment | place: USA: California | collected 2014-09-02 | reverse complement strand
GACGTGCTTCATCAGGATCGCCAGCGGCGTGTCGGCGTCGAAGGGCGTGCGCTGCGTCAGCATCTCGTAGAAGACGATGCCGAGCGAGTAGATGTCGCTACGGGCGTCGCTCACCCCTTGCATCCCCTGCTCCGGAGCCATATAGTGCAGCGTGCCCATCAGCGCGCCGGAGATCGTGTAGCGCGTGCCGCCGATGATGTGCGCGATGCCGAAATCGCCCAGAACGGCCTGCCCGCGCCGGCTCAAGAGGATGTTGGCGGGTTTGATGTCGCGGTGGATCATCCGCTCGCTGTGGGCGTAGGCCAGCCCGTCGAGCAGGTCGAGCATGATGCGCACGATCTCGCCCCAGGCCATCTGCTCGCCGCGCACGCGGTAGTCGTTGAGACGGGTCTTGAGCGTGTCGCCTTCGAGCAACTCCATCACCATGTAGTACACGTCGTCCTGCACGTCGAAGTCGAAGACCTGGACGATGTTGGCGTGGCGTAGCGCCGCCACCGACTGCGCCTCACGTTGGAAGCGCGCGTGCCACGTCTCGTCGCCGGAGGGCGTATCCTCGAATGCCTCGTCCTCCATCAGCTCGGAGCGCAAGACCTTGACCGCCACGTAGCGGTCGAGTTGCGGGTGGTAGGCGCGATAGACGCGCGCCATCCCGCCGCGACCGAGCGCCTCCAGGATGCGGTATTTGCCGAGCGTTTTGCCTTCCAAAGAAGCCACTGCCATTGTATTGTTTTCCCCCTCGAAGCTTAACGCCGCCAGAGCCTCTGCAGGGGAATGAGATTTTATCGCATTATTTATCATCATTCACCATCCTGCAGATAGGATAGCAGACTCGCGGCGGCGTTGCCTATTCGTTATCTATCAATTGACTATCCGCGCCCCACCAGTTTATAACCAAGCCCGCGCACAGTGAGCAGCAATTGCGGATTGGCGGGATCGGGTTCGAGCTTGGTGCGCAGCCGCCGCATCAGATTTTCCACCTGGTAGTCGTAGACGTCGGCGTGATATTCGGGCCAGACGGCGGCGGCGATGTCGTCTTTCGAGCAGACCTCGCCACTACGTTCGTGGAGGTACGCCAACAGGACGAATTCTTTGGAGGAGAGCGTGATCGCGCGCCGGTCGAGGCGCACGACGCCTGCTGCCACATCCACTTCCAGCGCCGGCAGGAATGTGTCGCGGTAGGTGATGTCGGGATCATGAAAAGCCAGGGCCACGTCGCCAATCTTGATGCAATCTCCGTCGTGCAAGGCGATAGGCTCCAGCACGCGCTCGTCGTTGAGGAACGTGCCGTTGGTGCTCTCCAAATCCTCCAGGACCACGCGCCAGCCGTCACGCACCAGACGCGCGTGCTCGCGGGAGACGCGCTTGCTGGTGATGACGATATCATTCTCCATCGCCCGGCCAATCATCGTCGTCTCGTCGCTCAGCAGATGCTCGCGGCCCGTTGGATCGGTCAGAAAGGGAACTGGTCTGGTTGTCGAATCCGTCATGAGGCCCACCTCCAATCCCCTAGTGTACGCCGACTGGCGCGCCTGTCAACTGCGCGCTTGCCGCGCCTTATCATTCTTGCTCCGAGGGGAACGCCAGTTCCCCGTTTCAAGTTGAGATAGGGCACAAAACGCGGATCTGACGATCCGCTCGAAGCAGAATGAGGGAACTGTGACGAGAATGATAAAGCCCTAACTGCGCTTGCGACACTCCGGTTTGCGTCTATAATCGCCATATATGAAAAGCCTGATGCGTCTCGAAAGTTGGATCGAGCAATTGGTCGAAGCACCGTTCGTGCGACTCTTTGCCGGACGGCTGTTCGCGCAGGACGTGGCGCGCCACCTCGCGCGGGCGTTGGAGGACGGCGAACGTTTTGGCGCCGACGGCACGCCGGAAGTGCCGGGGCGCTATCGCATCGCCCTCAACCCGGAGGATTTAGCGGCGCTCCAACGCCATCACCCCGACCTGGACGCGCAACTAGCGGTCGATCTGCTGGCAGTGGCCGAAGGCATGCAAGTCCGGCTGATGGAGTCACCGGTGATCCTGCTGGAATCCAGCGCCGACCTGCCACTGCGCGCCGTGCGCATCACGCCGGCCAACCACGCATCTATGACACACGAGCCTACCCGCGACATGGACCTGGAATTGATCCGCCAGCGCGCCGAACAAGAGCAAGCCAACGGACTACGCGCTTACTTGATCGTCCAGGGCATGCACACGTTCGACCTGACATTGCCAACGGTGCGCATTGGGCGCGCCTTCGACAATGACCTCATCCTCGAAGACGCGCGTGTCTCGCGCTATCATGCCCAACTGCGCTGCCGCTATCGCCGCTATATCCTGCAAGACATGGGCAGTCGCGGCGGCACCACGGTCAACGGCTTCCCCGTGCAGGAAATCGTGCTCCGGCCCGGCGACGTGATCTCACTCGCCGGCGTCGATCTCATCTACGCCGAGGAGATCGGCGACCGGCGCAAAGACGCAGCGGACTCATCTGCTATGGCAGACACACCCGCCACGGCGGAGACACGCGCTTATCCGGCGACGAGGCCCTGATATGGAGAACGTGACGGCGGAACTGCTGCTGGCGCTGCGGTTGGGATTGGCCCTGCTGCTCTACCTCTTTCTGGGGGTAGCCTTCTACATCCTATGGCAGGGATTGCGCCAGCACGAGAAAACGCCCGTCATCGCCCACACGCCCGCTCGCATCGTCATTGAGGAGGGCGAGGAACAAGGAAGACGTCTATCCCTACGGCCTGTGACAGCCATCGGACGCAGCCACACCAATATCCTGATTGTTGCCGACGCCTTTGCCTCCAACCATCACGCGCTGATTCTCTGGCGCGACGAACTATGGTGGCTGGAAGACCTGGAAAGTCACAACGGCACCTTCCTCAACGAACAACGCATCGCGCACCCTATGCCGCTCGCCTCCGGCGACCGTATTCGCATCGGCGCGACCGTGCTGCGCTTTGAGATGGAGGAGTAGGGAGTAGGGATTAAGGAATAGGGAGCAGGGATGGCACAAGTTACCCCATCCCTAATCACTAATCACCAATCCCTCTTCAACCTGCAAAGATAAGAGGTATATGATGGACTTGATGCTAAACGGAAAAACGGCGCTCGTCACTGCGGCGAGCCGGGGATTGGGATACGCGGTCGCACGCGCGCTGGCAGAAGAGGGCGCTAACGTCGCGCTCTGCGCCCGCAACACAGCGACGCTCCAGGAGGCCGCGCACACGTTGGTCCAGGAAACCGGCGCGACGGTACTGCCCGTAGTCGCCGACATTACACAGCCTGCCGACATCCGGCGACTGGTCGATGAGACCATCGCCCGCTTCGAGCACATCGACATGCTGTTCATCAACGCCGGTGGGCCGGCGCCGGGTCACTTTGTGGACTTGACCATGGAACAGTGGGAGACCGGCATCCAACTCACCATCCAGAGCGCGCTGCGGCTGGCCTACGCCGTTGTCCCACTGATGCGCGCACAGGGCGCAGGCAGCATCCTCGCCAACACCTCCGTCACCGTGCGCCACCCGCTGGATGGGCTGACGATCTCCAACGCGCTGCGCACCGCCGTCATCGGCCTGGTGAAAACGCTGTCCATCGAACTCGGTCCTGACAACATCCGCGTCAACGCCATCGCGCCGGGCTGGACGCGCACCGAGCGCGTGGACGAAATCCTGCGCGCACGCATGGAACAAAACACCAGCAGCATGGAAGAGGAAGCGGCGAAAATCACCACGGAAGTCCCGCTGCGCCGTATGGCCGATCCCGTCGAATTTGCGCGCGCCGCGACGTTCCTGCTCTCCCCGGCAGCCTCGTATATCACCGGCGTCACCCTGCTCGTCGATGGCGGCATGGCCCGCGCGGTTTTGTAATCCCAACACGAATCCTCACGAATCTACTTTTTCCAATTCGTGAAAATTCGTGTAGATTCGTGGTTTCGCTTTTGGAGCAACCCATGAAATACTTTCATACCACATGCCTTTTTGTTGCGTGCCTGCTGTTGGCGGCGTGTGCCGTCACGCCGACCGCGTCGCCATCACCTACATCTTCCCCTCCCACAGCGACACCTGAGCCGACCGCGACGGCAATCCCATCGCCCACCCCCACGCCCAAGCCGCGCGTGCTCACCATCTGCCTGGGCGCGGAACCGGATTCGTTGTACCTCTACGAAAACGACGCACACGCTGCCCAGGTCATCCGCGAAGCCATCTACGATGGCCCTATCGACACCGTAAGCTATACGTACCGGCCCGTCATCCTCAACAAGCTCCCTTCGCTGGCGGATGGCGATGCCGTGATTGCCGCAGTCTCTGTAGAGGCGGATGCCCAGGTCGTCGATGCCAACGGCGACGTCGTGAAACTCGCTATGGGGACGCGCGTCCGGCCGAGCGGCTGCCGTGCCGACGACTGTGCAATTACGTTCGACGGGCAGCCCATCACGATGGACCGGATGCAGGCCACGTTCACCCTCAAACCCGACCTGCGGTGGTCCGACGGCAAAGCACTCACGGCCCAGGACTCCGTCTACAGCTTCGAACTGGCCCGGCACACCGACACACCCAACTGGAAATGGTTGGAACTGCGCACGAGCAGCTACACCGCGCCGGATGACCGCACCATCGTCTGGACCGGGCTGCCGGGCTTCCTCGATCCCGCTTACGCCACGGCGTTCTGGACGCCGCTGCCGGGCCACGCCTGGAGCCAGTACGCACCCGCCGAGATGACGACGCAGAACGCTGTCACCCGCGCGCCGCTCAGTTACGGGCCTTACGTCATCGATACCTGGACGCCGGGACAGTCCATCCGGCTGTCGCCCAATACCTATTACTTTCGCGCGGCGGAAGGACTGCCGTTCTTTGAGACGCTCACCTTCCGCTTTATCTCAAACCAGAATGTAAAAACCGCACTAGATGCCCTGGCGCAGGGTCAATGCGACGTGTTGAGCCTCGACCTATATATCGAGCGCGATCTGCAACGCTTGCGTAACATGGAGACATCCGGGCAAGTCAAAAGCTACACCGTCAGCGGCCCTATCTGGGAGCACCTGACCTTCAATACCGACCCGCCCCCCGATTACGAGCAGCCGGCCTTCTTCCAGGACGTACGCACGCGACGCGCGGTCGCCCACTGCATCGACCGCCAGGCCATCATCGAGCTTGTCACCAGCGGCCTGGGCGCGGTCTCCGATGCCTACCTGCCCCTCGAACACCCGCTCTACGCCGCCGACGCCATCATCCCGCATCCCTACGATCCCGCCCAGGGCCAGGCCCTCCTGGAAGAGGTAGGGTGGCGCGACATGGACAATGACGGCATCCGTGAAGCGCACGGCATCCCTGGATTCTTCGACGGAGCGCCGTTCCACATCCGCTACAGCACCACCACGGCAGATATGCACGCGGACATCGGCGCGCTCGTCGCCGCGGACCTGGCGGCGTGCGGCATCCAGGTGGAAGTGGAACAGCTCGAACCGGCGACGTTCTTCAAGGACGGCGCGGGGATGCCGCTGTACGGGCGGCACTTCGACCTCGCCGAATTCTCCTGGTTGACGGACGTTCAGCCGCCGTGCGGCCTGTACCTTTCCACGGAGATCTCATCCGGGGAGAATCAGTGGAGTGGGCAGAACTTCGGCGGCTACGCCAACCCGATTTACGACGCGCTGTGCGAGCAGGCGCTCGCGGCGCTATCCGGCGAACCGGCCTACGTCACAGCCCACAGTGAAGCGCAGCGCCTCTTCAGCGCAGATTTGCCGGCGCTGCCACTCTTCTTCCGCCCGCGCATCTACGCGGTACGCGCCGATTTGACCGGCTTCAGCCCGGACGCCATCGCCGTGGAGACGTGGAATATCGAGGGGCTGGCGTGGGGAGAGGAGTAAGAAGTAAGAAGTAGGGAGTAAGGTTGGGCTAACCAGCCCTTACTCCCTACTCCGTAAAAGTAACACCGGCGGGGCATCGTAGACACGAAAGCTCTCGTCGAGGCGCGGGAGGCGCAGGGCGTAGGGTGTACCGCAGCGCTCCGCCAGCGAAAGGGGTGACGCGAGGCCCGCATCGGCCAGCGGATCATCGGCGAGGGCGAGCGGCCCCACGCGCGGGCAGCGCCCCAAGGCGATGACCTCACGCTCGCGCAAGACTTCTTCGTACCAGGCCAATGCCAGCGCATAGCGTTCGGGTTGGCGAGCCAGCGCCCCGTAGCCGCGCTGGCTCGCCAGCACGATCACATCCGCATCCCGCGCGATCTCCGCAAGCTGCGCGGCTTTTGCCCCAGCCTTCGACGCCGTCTCTTCGTCGTAGACCGGCGCGATCAACGCTGTGTAGCGTCCGGCATCCCCCTCGGACAGCGGCACGGGCAAGGCATGATCCCAGGCTTCCACGGCGACGGTTGAGCCGGCGGGCACGTTCGCGTAGAGCCACTGCGAGGCGGCGATCCACGGGTGCGGCTCGGCGTAGATCGAGACCTGCGCCCATCCCAACAACGCCGTCGAGACGAGCAGCGCCATCCCCACAATTCGCCGCGCGACCGGCGAGGCAAGCACTTTGACGCACACCAGCGCCGCCCACGCGGCCCATACCGGATACAACGGCAGGAGATAGCGCGGGAACTTGACGTACAACCCGGCGGTCATCAGGAAATAGACCAGCGTCCAGACGCAGGCCAGGCGCAGCGTAAACGATCCGCGCCGCCAGTGCCATAGCACCCACCCCACCCCGATGATACCTAGCAGCGTCGTCGCCGGGCCAAGTCCCCAGAGCGCCATCTGTGCCAACGGGTAAAGGAAGGGCAACGTGCTCGCGTATTGGCGCGTGTACGGGAAATCGAAGCGCCCCGAAGCCATCATTGCCTGAATCGCTGGGCCGCTCCAGCAAGCCGCAGGCCGCAGCAGCGCCCACGGGGAAGCGAGGGCGAAGGCGAGGGGAATAGACAGTAGACGGTAGACGGAGCGCGAAGATTCGCGCGACGGTAGACGGGGGGGGACTCGCTTGTTAGTCGTTACTCGTTGCTGGTTACTGGTTACTCGTTTCTCGTTACTCTTTACTCGAAACTCGAAACTCGCAACCCGCAACTTGGTACTTGCAACCCACAACCCATACCCCATAACCACCACCACCGCGCACCACGCCAGCGAGGCTTTGCACGCGAACGCCAAACCGGCGAGTGCTCCGGCGAGCGTCCAGCGTTGACGGGTGGCAGCAAGAACCGCGCCGGAAGCGAGAAGCGCGCCGAGAACGTCCACGGTGTAGAAGCGCGCTTGCTGGATAGGGAAAGGGGCGAACGTTATCAACGCGGCGGCGAGCAACGCGGCCCACGTCCCGGCAGGGCTGCGCCACCCGGCGAGTGCGCGGCCCCATGCGCCGGTCAATGCCACCAGCAGCACACCAAGCAGCCCGGAGAAGAGCCGCGTCACAAACAGAGGATCGGTGTTGGGCGCCGTCATCACGAACAGGCGCGCCACGTAGACCGGCAGATGTCCATAGGGGAAATCCGGCGACGTTGCGCAGGGATCGCCCCACAACGGCGTCGCCTGCGCCACACCGAGCAGGAACCGCTCATCCGGGTGCGCGGCGATGGCGAGGCGCACGTCCGGCGCGGGGGCGTCCCAATCGGGCGCGGGCTGTCGCAGGGCTGTCGCCAGCAGGAGCAGGATGATCCATAGACAGGGCGCGTGTTTAGCGCGTATTGTTTTGTCCATTTGAGACTTCAAGCCACAATACCCAGAATAGCAAAGGCGGTTGCACGTTTTGACGCAACTATGCAGCAATGCCAGGCAGTCCGCGTTGAGAATCAATTAGCATGTGAGTATGCAGGAAAGTCATCGACCGCAACTCCAAGCCTGCTCGCGCAATGCGCGTGCTAAAATTGAACTATCGGGCACATCGTCACGCTCACGCCACATGCCAAAGAACTCAGTTTCTAAAATGTCTCCAAGTTTACCGGGCGGATTACTATCAATAGCAACCTTTTATGACGGATTCATCTTCATCATCAAATACTCTGTGACGCCGTCTCTGTACAAACTCGGTATCGCACCGACCTGTTGGTATCCCAGACGCTCGTACAGCCGCCTGGCCTCAGGGTTGAAATCCGCGACGACAAGAAAGACTTTCGAGTGCTGCGCGAATGCGGTCTCCTCGAAGAAGTGCAGGAGTTGTTGACCAATGCCCCTCCCGCGATACGCTGCTTTGACGGCGATGATATGCAAGTAGGGGAAGCTGTGAAACGCGCCTTCTGGAATAAACCAGACAAATCCCAGACATTGCTCTCGCTCATCGATGGCAACGAAGACCTCCCCTTCGGTAATGCCCTCCGTGAGTGTGGAGACGGCGTTTTCCTCCACGGTGAAGTAGACTTGCCCAAGTTTCGACTCAAGCAGGGCTTCTTTGCAGTCTTCCAGATGCCGCATGTGCGCCTGTGTGATTGTTGCCAGCAACGTCTCACCTTCGCCTTTGCCATTTGCGCGCGCGCAAGAAAGAAACGCCTAAGGCGAGCAAGAAGAAGGCGCTGCCCCCAAACATCCCGTTGGAGAGCGCGATTTCGCCGTTAGTGTGCGCCACATAGCCAAGCCCGGCGAAAAACATGACGAACATCCCATAAAGCAATTGGTGGCCTAACGTGTAGACCAGGTTGGCGCTTTCTGCCAGCCCTTTGACTTTGACTTCCAACTCCCCATGATTGGCTTTGGTCAGGAGCGTCTGAACATTCGCCGGGAAGGTAATGACCGAAAGGGCGATATCTTTGACCGCCGTTTCGATCAATTTGACCCAATTCTTATCTTTGCCGAAAACAAATGTCTCCAAATATGGGCGAACCGTTTTCAGCGGATTCATGGTGGGGCTGAGATGCGTGCATAAGCCCATCAATAGTAAAAGCGTGCGGTTCAACAGGATCAGGTCTTTCGGGATCTGAAACGTTGCCATAAGTTCACGAATGGAGATGCCCATATTCGAAAAATCTACCATCGCATCCAATTTGTCTTGCATATCGACGTGAATATCCGACAAATTCCAGGACTCAACGGTCATCTGTCTCAGGAAACGGCTGTAGATATAGTCGACGAGCTGTTCGACCGGATACGTATCTTCGTGCAGGGCGACCAGCCCTATCTGTTGCATGGCCGCAGAAATCTGATCGCTGTCACGCTTCAGAATGCCCATCACAAATTGGAGGATACCTTCTTTCACCTCAGCGGACAATCTGGCGACCGCCCCAAAATCCAGAAAGACGATGCCGCCATCCGGCCGCACGAGGATGTTCCCCGGATGCGGGTCGGCGTGATAGATGCCATCGACGAAGATCATCTGGCAATAGGCGGCGACGACGCGCTCGGCGAGGGCCTGCCGGTCGATCCCAAGTTCTGCCAGTTTCTCCAGATCGGCGATGTTGACCCCGTGCATGTACGCCGTTGTCAACACCCTTTCCGACGACAGCTCGTGAACCACCGTCGGAAAAAGAACCTGAGGATCACCGGCAAAATTGGCGGCGATGGTTTCGATGTACTGCGCTTCCAGGCGGAAATCCAGTTCTTCCTCGATCATTGCGGCGAATTGCTCGTGGACATTGCCGAGGCCTTTGATGCGGAAGAAAAAGCCGTAAAAGGCGAGCAAGCCTTTGATCGTCAGCAAGTCCTTTTTAGCAATCACTTCTATATCGGTATACTGCACTTTGACTGCGACCTGACGCCCATCGTGGAGCCGGGCCAAATGCACTTGCGCCAGGGATGCGCTGGCAATAGGCGTCTTTTCGAATTCTGCAAACAATTGCTCCGGGTCCGCGCCAAGCTCCTGGCGGATTCATCCGGTAATTTCACTCAATGGGCGTGGGGGAATTTTGTCCTGGAGTTCTTCCAGTTCCTTCCGAAAGTAATCCGGCAAGAAGTTGCTCAAGATGCTGATCAACTGTCCGGCTTTGATGAAAATACCTTGTAATGAGAGCAACAAGCGCTTCAAGCGTTGGGCGTTTTTGCCGTAGACCGCCGCCCTTCTGCTGTTTTCCCATTCCATCCCAAAGACTTTGCCCAAGAGATGGAAAATGCCCAAGTTGATGACGATCCCCAAAGTCACCCCGAACACCCGGAGGAAACGGAATTTCGCGGGACGATTGTTCGCCAAAGCACTCGTGTTCTCAACAGCATCACTCAAAACCGTTTTCTGAACCATTGTTCTCCTGCCTGCACTCCTGTTATGTGCGCTCCACCTACCGCCGGTCTTCATCTCAGCGGATGCGGGCGTTTTTATAGCGTCTCTTGAGGGGCAACGTAATGATTATATCTGCTCCTAACTCAGGTGTCAATGGCTCGTATCCATCAAGTGCAAGTGTCATTCCCAAAAATGCGAATCATCCTCAGCCCCTGGGGCCAACGCTTGCGGATGGATTCGTCTTCATCATAAGATACGCTAACCAAATTTTGTATTGCACTTTTCCCCACTTCCCGCTATACTGCTCATGCAGCGCAGATTCGAGGGGTTTCAGCCAACACAACTGTTCAGGCGGGTCAGCCGACCTCGAAATAAAAACGAATAAACGAATGGACGTCTCGACTAACGCGCATTTTTCGTTTAGCCGACATCTAAACTCATTTATTCGCTGCTCCATTCGCGGTCGGCAAACCAGCCACCTGAATGTTCCCAGCCAATTACGAAAGAAAGGAGAAAAACGGTGAATGCTCACAAGATCATCGTCGTGACCGATAGTTCAGCGTATATTCCTGAAGCTGCCCTGGTGGGGCTTGACGTCGCTGTCATCCCGCTTTGGCTGTTCTGGGACCAAGACCGATTGCAGGACGGAGTAGACATAGACCCGCCGGCTTTCTACGACCGGTTGAAACAGTCGAAGAGCCTCCCCACTTCATCGCAGCCATCGCCTGCGGAGTTTGTGCATTTCTTTGAACAAGTAGCGCCGGCAGGGGAAGCCATCGTGGCCGTGTTAGCCTCGTCCAAGATCAGCGGGACGGTCGCCAGCGCGCGGGCGGCCCAAGAGCAACTTCCCACAATGAACATCCGCGTCGTGGATTCACTATCCAGTTCAATGGGACTGGGGCTGGAGGTGTTGGCGGCAGCGCGGATCATAGCAGCAGGCGGATCGGTAGACGAAGCGGCTTTGGCAGCGGAAGAAATGAGAGAGAAAGTGCATTTTCTGTTTGTGGTGGACACGTTGGAGTATCTACAGCGCGGCGGGCGCATCGGGAGGGCCAAACGGCTGTTGGGGACGGCGCTCAACATCAAGCCAATCTTGCAGTTCAGAGAGGGAGAGATCGAATCCATATCCCAGGAACGGACAAAGCGAAAAGCGTTAGCGCGGATGATGGAGATAGCGGAGGAGCGCCTGGCAGGTAAACAGATAGCCGAGGCCGCGATCGTCGATGTGGCTGCCGAGGAAGAAGGCAATGAAATCGCGGATATGGTCGTGAGACGATTTGGAACTCCGGTGATCCATCGCTCTCCGGTAAGCCCGGTTGTGGGGACCCATGTTGGGCCGGGCGCGATCGGTCTGGCTTTCTACAGTGAGGCCGTTCCAGGAAAGTAAACCAGCTAGACTATGGCGCTAGCGCAGGAACTTTCCTCTTCAGAGTTTTTTTCTCTGTGACCTCTGTGTCCTCGGTGGCTATTTTGAGAGGAGTCCCCATGTGGGATACCACACCAACGAGGATGAAAATCTAAGCCACAGAGAGCACAGAGCACTCAGAGTTTT
>OMKS01003868.1_pt1 | contig 11677 bp, 10 predicted proteins | sample 1674721 | NCBI WGS metagenome assembly OMKS01 (sample SAMN06264996, study PRJEB25208) | sediment metagenome | isolation source: hot spring sediment | place: USA: California | collected 2014-09-02 | reverse complement strand
TTAATGATACGGCGACCACCGAGATCTACACTATCCTCTTCGTCGGCAGCGTCAGATGTGTATAAGAGACAGAGGCATAGTAGCACTCCCAAATGTTGCCAAACCCTGATTCTTATCCACTTGTATTTCAAATACGGTTCTGGAATAAGGATAAATGACCACATCGTCTATTTTTCCTTTAAAATAATTGGGTGTATCTCCAGCCTTTCCCACGGCAGTTGCCCCTTTTGTTACCGACCATAACTCCAAAGCAGGACTTGAAATAAGTCTTCCATCCTTAAAAAAGTAAGCTGTAGTGCCGTCATAACTAACTGTTACATACTGCCAAGTATCCGCTGTAATACCCGCCCCTGTTGTAGTAGCTGTTGTACCTCCTAACGCACCAAAGACCATTTCTCCTGCAGTTGTAATGTAAAAAGTGTAACCATTGGCATGAGGCTGAGAAACAACTGTATAAGTAGCGGCTAAATCCGTGGGGTTTATTCTGGCTGAAATAGTTATGCCAGCTCCAAGTTGCAAATAATCTCTTTCGCCAAGGTCTATATAATCATCCGTACCGTCAAATTGAATGGCATAACTACTAGCAGCTCCTGTTACCCAGTGGGAATCATCCGTTGGGAAGTTGACTAAAGCCCCCCAATGAGATTGTTGCAACCTTTTTTCTTCATAGTAAACACCATTGCCTGTGCCTTCATTTAAAGGTAAATATGCAGCGGGGCGACCTTCTTCATAGGCTTGAGATAAAGATCCTGTTGCTCTTGTTCCTGAAAAGACACGGACTTCGTCTATCATGCCTGCGAGATAGTGGGAATAAGTGGAAGCGCCGGTTTTTGTGGCGCCTAAATAAAAGCCAGCTGTTGTGTCTGTAAGAGAAGTCCCCACAGTGGCGGTTTGGGCGTTTAATACTCCGTTTACATATATGTAAAGTGTACCTGCTCCTGTAGCATCAAAGTATCCTGTAAGTTGGTACCATTTGTCTGGAAGAATTTGTGTAGTGGCGGTTACAGTTTGAATTGTGGCTGCCGTACCATCGGTGGAGATTTGGAACTTAGGAAAAGCCCTTCCAGTGGCGTCTGTTTGAACAATGAGCCGATACATTCTAATGTCTGTGGTTTCATCCCATTTAGCAAGGACCGTTTGAATGGTGTCTTCTGTGGTGCTAACAGAGTCAAGTTTAATCCAAGCGTCAACGGAAAAGCTACCAGTTTGGGAGGCTTGGGTAGAGTCTGAGGCGCTGGCGTAGGCGGTGGTGCCGTTGAGTTTTAAGCCATGACCATATTTGCCAAAACCGTTTATTTTGGAGTCGCCTAAGGTAAGGATTAATTCGCTTTCGCCTTGATTGCTACCTGAATGGGTTGCTGATAACTCGTTGGAGAAGCGGTACCAAATGACGGGGTCGCCTAGTTCGTTGAAGGAGGCGTGGACGGGGGTTGGACGAAGGAGGGGGGAGATTGGGCGAAGGAGGTGGGAGATTGGGCGAAGGAATGTGATGTCAACTGAGAAAGTAAAGAACAGAAACATAATACTGATTAGAAAAAGTGTCTTTCTAGACCTTAATGAAAAGAACAAAGGTGTTGGCAGTATGTTTTGCATAAAACAATTTTAGCAAATTTCTGGGTTTGAGGATTGGGTTTGAGGATAATCCTTGTATAAACTTATATATAAATGGGATTTTTGATTGTTGTAAAGGTTTAAGGTGACTTTCCTAGGCAAGTCTGAGCAAGGACTGTCCTTGGGTGTGATAAATCCTGAATAAAATAAACGCATAGCTAAGAGTGATAAACTTAGCATGTAAAAAGTTTTAATCAGGATTTATCAACAATTACGCCCGAACCCGACGCCAAATCCTCCAAGACATGTACGGTGACTCTCCAGGGCCACATCCCATCGCTAAATGGAGCTTTGATGAAGGGACTGGCCAAACCATTAGTCCTTCCCATGGAAAGAAGTTAAAAATAACCAACTCTGCATTGACAGGCACTCTTGGCGGAAGTGCAGAAAATACTGACAATGATCCCACACGGGTGACAAATCCTGCCAACTGCATGCAAGGAAACTGCTTAGAATTTAATTCTGCCAACCCAGAATACGCAAATGTTGGCGATACAAACTTGGACATAAATTCTGCCTGTATCTGGATAAATCCTTCCACTACAACTCAACCTATTATGTCATTTGACGCAACATCCACTTATTTGAGGTTAGTTTCTGGGGTTGTAACTCCAACTGGATTTACCAGTCCAACCGTGTATGTTAATGGCAAAGCTACTACGGCAATTTCCACTGGATGGAGCTATGTCTGCGTAACCTCTGAGACACCCATAACGGCAAACGCTGTAAGGTTTGGAATTGCTAATGGGGCATATTTTACTGGCAAAGTGGATGTAACAGAGTTTTTTAATTTTGTGCTTACTCCCAGTGAGGTTGCTTCTCTTTATAATTTGGGGGCGGTTAGTTTTAGATAAGAATTCCAAGGACAGTCCTTCCTTTAATTGCCAGTTCAGCCTGTAACTACAAGGACGGGGCTTACTCCCAGTAAGGATAATCCCTCACCATACTAGCCTCCTACCCCCTTGCACCAACCAAAAGCCCAACTCCTTCCAAGGATAATCCTCAAACCCATCCTCAAACCCAAAACCCTTGACTCCCCTTCCCCTTTAAAGTAAACTCCTCTTGTTAGCCGTAGACAGCAAGGGCTTTTAAGATGTTAAGGGATTCTCATTTTAGAGCTTAATCATCTTGCCGAGGTATTAAATTAATCTCCTATTCTACGGCTATTATGCAGAACTGTTTTCAGATTTCTGCAGAAGGCTAAAATTATGCCAAGTGAAAAAAATATAAAGTTAGTAGAAGAACTACAAGAAAAGCTTTCCAAAGCCAAATCTGTTGTTTTTGCAGAATATACAGGGCTTGATGCCAATAAGCTTAACTCCTTGCGAAAGGAAATAAGAGCTGAAGGGGCAGAGATTTCTATTGCAAAAAACACTTTAATGAAGAGGATTTTGGGAAGGGAAGATCTTGAGGAAAAATTGTCAGGACAAATATGTACAATCTTCTCCTACGAGGATGCTATTGCACCACTAAAGAAATTGGTGGAATTTGCTAAGGCAAATGAGCTTCCTGTGGTGAAATTGGGTATATTTGACGGCGTTTTGACTTCTGCAAACCAGATTGAGGCTTTAAGCAAACTTCCTTCTAGGGAGGAACTTATTGCCCAGGTTATTGGGGGCTTGAAATCTCCATTAACTGGATTAGTAAATGTTTTAGGTGGTCCCCAACGAAAATTGGTGTACACACTTTCAGCTATTGCTGAAAAGAAGGAAGCTTAATATACCGGCAGATTAATTGCGGGAAAGTTAGGCATTATAGAGAAGGAGGTGTATGACAATGGTAGATGAAAAAGTACAAGATAAGACAACTGATAACACTGTGAAGAGAGATGAAAAGGCTGATATAAAGGCTGACGCAACCTCAAAGGAGGCTTCTTCAAAAGATGGAGCCGCAAATTTAAGCAAAGACGCACAAAAAGTAATGGAGATGGTGGAAAAAATGTCCGTTTTAGAGCTTAGTGAGTTGGTTAAAGCTTTGGAAGACAAATTTGGTGTAGTTGCAGCCACCCCCATGATGATGGGAGGTATGGCAGGCGGAAATGGCGCAGGTGCAGTGGCTGGGGAACCCGTGGAGGAACAAACCGAATTTGATGTGGTTTTAACAGAAGCAGGGGCCAACAAAATAGCGGTTATTAAGGTTGTAAGAACTTTGGATCAAGCTTTAGGATTGGTGGAAGCCAAGAATTTGGTGGAATCCGCTCCTAAAACCTTGATTGAAGGTACTGACAAGGAAACCGCTCAAAAAGCAAAGAAAGACTTGGAGGAAGCAGGCGCAAAGGTTGAATTGAAGTAAGAAAGAATAAGAAGGACAGTCCTTCAAAGGCTCTAGGGAAAACTATGAAAAACCCCGCTGTTGCGGGGTTTTTTGTTGGTTTAATCAAGTTTGGTCAGGACAGTCCTTCAAAGAAAGAATATTCTATTTAAACTAGAACCTTACCTAAAGCATTTTCATCCATTTCAATGGAAAAAACCCAAGGACTGTCCTTGAAAATTCTTGAAAATTCTAGTCTAAATAGAACCTCCCCCATTTACAAAAATTCTATCAAACATATAATTCGTGCTATGCCTTCCCCTAATCGCACTAAAGAATACATCCTTGGGGGCTATTATCACTTATACAACCGAGGCGTTGAGAAAAGGGAAATTTTCCTAGACGAAAGGGATTATCGTTTTTTTATTTCCAGATTAAGAAGGGCATTATTTCCTGTGACGCTTGAAGAACAACTAATGGGACACACGAAGGGCTATAAGAAACATTGTAACAATATATGTCTGAATGCATATTGCCTTATGCCAAATCACTTCCATTTGATAGTGCAAAATTTGAGTGACCGAGGCATAGAAAACTTCATGAGATCCGTAATTACCAGTTACAGTCTTTACTTCAACAAAAGGTACAATCGGGTGGGACCTCTGTTTCAAAGCTGTTACAAGGCCAGTCAAATTAAAAGTGACGTAGAGCTCGTAGTAAAAGTAAAATATGTACATAAAAATCCACTGGAACTGGGGATTGGGTTGGCGGATTTGAAGGACTATCCCTACTCAAATTATGGAAATTACATTTCAGGAAAGAAAGAACCTTGGTTTAACACAAGGACTGTCCTTCAAATGTTTAATAATACAACCCACAACTACAAGGAGTTCCTAGAAATGGACTAAGGACTGTCCTTCAAAGACTTCAAAGGCTGTGGGTTTTTATCACTCTTTCATACAATTTCTTATATTCTATTGCGCTTTTTTTCCAGCTAAAATCCTCCCGCATAGCATTTTGCGCCATTAAAGTAAATCTGGATTTATCATTGTAAACCTTCAAGCCTCTCTCAACACAAGCAATAAAGTCCTCACTAGAATATTTTTCAAAAACAAATCCTGTAACACCATTCTTTACGCTGTCTTTTAAACCACCCACTTCTCTTACAATAGGCAATGTTCCATAACGCATTGCCATCATTTGAATCAAACCACAAGGCTCATATTTCGAAGGAACAAGCAAAAAGTCACTTCCTGCATAAATGTCCAGAGCCAAGTCCTCATCAAAAGCTATGTTCACAGAGACATTTGCCATATCTAGTTTTTTAAACTTTTCTTCCCAACTGAATTCCCCCTTACCTAATAGCACAAAGATAGCCTTAGCAGAGTCGTTTGCATAGTGCTTAAACAAATCCTCTAGCAAAGCAAGTCCTTTTTGACCAGAATCTAACCTGCCAATGTAAGAAAAGACAGGACAATCAATCAACTCATCTATTTTCCCAGAAATCTTCAAGGATTTCCTTACCTCTAATTCTTCGAAAAGTTTTTTCTTAGCCTTTAACTTACCTTCAATCACACTAGAGATGTCGTAATTTATAGGAAGAGTTTTATAATCTATGCCATTTAGAATACCTAACAATCTTCCTTGACGAGCTTTAAAAATTTCGCTTAATCCCCCTCCAAATTCAGGAGTTAGTAGTTCACGGGCGTAAGTGGGAGAGACCGTACTAATATAGTCACTTGATGTAATACCCTGTAACATCATGTTAATATCACCGTCAGCAATATCCCAATCCACTAGGGAATGATCTCCAGGCAATAACCCTACATTCATAACTGATTTAGAATCCCCCACCCCTTGATACATTACATTATGTACTGTAAACAGGGTGGCAGGTCTTGTCATGTCAAGCTCATCCTTGAGTATATGTGTTATTAAACCTGTGTGCCAGTCATTACAATGGACTAAATCATATGTATTAAACTGAGATTTAATAAACTCCACAACACAGCGATTAAAGAAAGCAAACATGTCTGTCTCTGACATTGTCCCAGCAAAAGCCTCTTGGCCACCTCCTCCAAAAAAAGTATCATTCTTTAAAAGAAAAGTGTCAACAGATGACATAGGTAATCTAGTTTTATAAACTCCAACAGGATAGTTTTCGCCGCCAAAAGGAACATTTAATTCTAAGCTTTTATAAATATTCAAGCCTTGGGTATTAGCTGATAAATAAAAAGGAACAATAACATCAATGTTTACACCTAACTCCTGTAAAGCCTTAGGTAAAGCACCCATTACATCCCCTAGCCCACCTATTTTAATAATTGGAGATACTTCAGATCCCACTAAAAGTACTTTCATATAAAATTCGAAACCGAAGAAAGCACAGAAAAAGAATAGATACATTGCGCAAATATGGGCATACTTTAACTAGCTTTCTTCCAAAACACTTTTAATACGAGCAATCTTCTCCTGTACCAAAGCTAAATCTTTCCCCCCAAAATACAATTCCACAAAATTCTCAATCACTTGCAGACCCTTTCTTATCATATTAGGATCATACAAAAACTCCCCTGCAGGTAAGGTCTTTTTTGAAGCCCACCAAAACTGGTCACTGTGTAAAGACTTTTGCAACAAAACTTCCTTAGCCACCTTTTTTCTTAAAACCGAATTTGAAATCTGTGACAAACCTTCCGCTTTCCAAATGGGAAGGGTGGCGTAATCTTCAACTTCTGTCATAAAATAGTCATCTTTGTAAAAACTTAACACAGTGTCGATCAGATCCCATTGTAATTTATGAATCTCATTACTTGGGTCACACCACATAGGATAATTGGTACCTTCTGACATATCTTGGTCACTAGCTCCCCAACTAGCTTCTACAAAATCTTTTAACAAAACTGGTGCTTCATCTTCTACATAAGAAGAAACTGTAGAAAATTCAATATCCAAGACCTGGCCACTCTCAATTAGCTTATCAAAAACCAAAAATCCCTCTCCATAATGATGACCAAAAAACTCCCCATCCATAACAACAGCAAAAGACTTGTCATTTGCTTTAAAAAATCTTAAGGCATCTGTAATTTCCTCAACATCCAAATCTCTTTTAAAGGAAAGCATGTTACTAAATGACCTATTACGACAAACGAGCTTAGCACTGTAGTCTTTAAATTGATAAACCCCATGTTTATGTTGATAATTCAAATCAAATGGAATAGAGCTTTCATCAATTATCATCCATTTATACCCAAGGGAATCCAAAACTGATAAAACCCGTTCATTAACAGAGACTTCTGGTGGAAAAAACCCTACCACATCCCGTAATAATACCGCAGACTCACCTTCCAAGTTTTGAAGATCCCCAAAATAATACCCAATACCATATTCGTTTAAAATAACTTGTTTCTCTATGATATTTTTAGGAAGTTTTGAAAGTAAAGGATGATATGCAGCACTTCCAACAATCTCCAACTTCTCCAACCTCACCAATTCCTTTACATCGGCAATCCAAGATTGGTATCCATATCTATCCATTTGCTCTAATAGGCTTAAAGGCAAGTCAATAGACACGCTAATATTTTTTGTTTTGGAAATCTTTTTTATAAGCGGAGCATAAGAATCAGCATATACTCGCCTAAATACCTCTTCAGACTGAGTAACGGGTTGATATAGATGGAGCAGTAGTGCAATTTTCACTCTCAAATTATAGGGAAGTTTTTGAAATTATACAACCCAACCCAGGAAGGTGGAATTCATAGTCTCCTGCCCAAAGACTAGGAATAACCTTCCCGGATTGGGTTGTACAAAGTATGTCAGAAGTATAGCAAAATAATATAGGATTGTCAAACACCGCCTACCAAGACCTAGAGTACTTATCAGAAAATCTGGTCTTCTACCTTGTGAACATGGGGATTTTCCTTATTCTTAAAGGATATAGCCCTATCGTAAAGCTTAATGTACTCTTCTGCGGAATGATGCCAGCTAAAGTCACATCGCATGGCATTCTTTTGTAGCTGAGTCCATAAGTCCTTGTTCCTGTATAGCTCATAAGCACGGGCAATTTGACCAAACAAAGAGTACTCATTAAAGTTCTTGAACACAAAACCGTTTCCAGTTTTCTTTAAGGTATCAAAGTTTTCCACGGTATCTGCTAAACCTCCAACTTTTCTAACCACTGGAATAGAACCGTATCTCATGGCTTCTAATTGGACAATTCCACAAGGCTCAAATCTGGAAGGGTACAAAATGCAATCAGATCCAGCAAAAATCAACCTAGGAAGCGTAAAATTAGGATAAGGGTGAATCCCTACATTACTGGAGAAATCTCTCTTTAGATCCTTTAACATTTGAGTTAATCCCCCATCTCCGCCTCCTACTTGCACAAATTGAATGTTATAATCAGGAAATACATGTCTTAAAGTATTTACCATTAAATCAACGCCTTTTTGATAATCCAATCTTCCAACAAAACCAAATAACAAGGCATTTTCATCTTCGGGAAGGTCAAATTCCTTTTGCAGTGCTACTTTATTTATTGTGCGTTTCTCTAAAGAATCTATATCATAATTTTGGCGAATTAAGTTGTCTGTAGCTGGGTCAAACTCTGTGTAATCCAGCCCATTTACTATTCCAAATACCTTTCCTTTTACCTCCAAAAGAAGTCTATCTAAACCTTCTCCATATTCTGGAGTAAGTATTTCTCTAGAATATGTGTTTGAAACAGTATTCACAGCATCATTGTATAAGATACCGCGACGCATAAAGTTAAGTTTGTTGAGACGAGGTGAGAAAAGGGATGACACGACAGACTTTCCATCGTCATAATCCAACTCTGTGGTATTCTGGTGGTCAATTGTACCTTGAAATTTAATGTTGTGAATAGTAAAAACGGTAGAAATGTCACCCAATATATCGTCCTTTTTATACTCTGTCTTAATATAATTAGCCAAAGTTCCTGTATGCCAATCGTGAGTATGAATTACATCTGGCACAAACTCACCTGTTTTGATAAACTCTAAAGCTCCCTTAGATAATAAAGAAAATCTCGTAGGATCATCCACATATCCGTAAACATTGGCTCTTTTTTCATAGTATTCCTTATTCTCAAGAAAATATGTAGTGGCACCGTATATATCTTCAGTATATTTCACATTACATACTAAATTAGGGTTCTGTTCATCTCCAGTGGGAACATTTAGACCTTCTTGAAGCATTTTAATATCATACTCAGCCTCATCAATAAAACCATACTTTGGCATAAAAAGGCGGACATCATGTCCAAGACTATGTAACTCTCTAGATAAATAACCCAAAACGGAAGAAAATCCACCTACCGTAGCGTAAGGAGCAACTTCTGCACCTACCAGCAAAATCTTTAACTTGGCACTTTTGGACTGAGGTATTACTTTTTTCCTTGCGGTCATGCAAAGATTGTACCATATTTATATAAGTGAAGCGTATTCATCGGCTAAACCCATTTGTTCAAAGTCTTCACGCATCTGAAGCATATCCACTACATATAGCCCATGCTTCTCCACTTTATTTGCAAAAACGCTAGAATCCTTGGGAGTCATTATGCAAAGTTGCGCATTAGCTTGATCCGATTCTTCCAATTGAAGCATCTTTTGAAATAACACTTCCGTCGCGGGATCCACATAGACATGCAACATAGAAAAAGGTTTTTTCAAAGGTTTCTCCAAGGATAATCCTGCATGTAATGTAAAAGCATAATCTACTGCAGATTTTCTGGCGACCTTATCAATGTTTTGGGCGATTTCTTTTAGCCCTCCTAAGAGACTTTTATAGTAAGTGCATTGAACAGCTGATTCTTGTTCTTTGGAGCTATTACTAATGGAACTGAGGGAGTCCATTTCTTCAGCTTCCACAACAGGTACCGTTTCAACTGGCTTTTCTTCTTTTTTGTCCACGGAATATTCTTTTGCGGCAGCTCTAAATTTTGCTAACCAATCTATTTCCTCTTCTTTTTCTTCGTTTTCTACGGGAGATTCCAAGGAAGGAGCCACAGGCGCAGGGACCTCTTCGGGTTTCTCATCATAGACCTCTTCAGAAAACTCTTCAGATTCCGCAGACTCTTCTACCTGAACTGGGGATACTTTCTCCTTCTCTAAATCTGAGGTAACAGATTTTTTTGGAGACGAGGTTACCTTAGAGAAGTGAGAATTCACAACATCAACATCAATGTCGCCATCAGGATACAAAAAGTTTAGGATGTCCTGCTTTGTGAACCTAAGTCTGCCTGTGGCAGTCTTTATCTCGGCGTCAAGTTTTCCCTGATCCAAGTAACGATATACAGATCGTAGGCTTACGCCTAACACTTTTGCAACTTCCGTAGAAGTATATAATCTTTCTTCTAAATTCATACTTACATGCTACATATACTGAATATGTGTGTCAACAGTTTTGTTAAAAAATGGCTTGTCTTAAGGGATACTTATATAATTACAAAAGGATTTATAAAACCAAATTACATACTATTTCATAGCAAGGATACGATTGTACTTTTATAATAGATAAAGAATCATTTAACTATTCTAAAGTACTTTGAAAGAGCATCTCTCATCACAAAGTATGAAAAAACAAGCGTAGAATTAAAGATTCTTTTAATTCTCCATGGTTGGGTTAGTAATCTATGAAACCACTCCAGATTATGGTCGCTAAAAATAGAAGGGGCTCTCTTTTGTAATCCAGATACATAGTCAAAAGTTCCTCCTAAACCAATACCCAGTCTTGCAGGAATTTTTGTCATATTTCTTTTTAACCACTTTTCCTGTGAAGAATGGCCATAGCAAACAAACATAATGTCTATTTTTTGCACACCTTTTCTTTCCATAGCATTCTTTATAAACGATATCGTTTTGAAATCATCAGTATCTTTGGGACCAAAACTAGAAGTTGCACCAATGATATTAAGATCAGGATATAATTCCTTTAAAAAGAAAGCCGTTTTTTCTGCCAAATCAAAGGAAGAGGCTTTTACTGGCTTACCCCAATAATCCTTTGGCCACCCACCTAACAAGAAAACATTCCATCCATTTTTTTCACTCAAAGAACAAAGGTCATAAATTAAATCTGCGCCACTTATTCTTTTTTCCAAAGAAATTTTATGTAAGGAAAGATTAACCAAGAACTTAATTATTAAATAAACATTAAACACAAAAGAATAAATATTTTTAAGAACTGGGACTTCAATAGGGGTAAACTCTTCTTTATGCAAAGCATAAAATCTAAAAAAGAATTTTTCCAAAGATTAGAATTACTAATGGATTTAGCAGCTGAGTCATTGATTAAAAAACGTGAAATACTTGAAAAGAATACAAGTGAAAATTTATATCCTTACATCAAAATATTCTTAGGTGACATTAAATTAAGAACTAATAAATATTGGACTAATCATTTTAATACTATTGGTCTAATTGGCATGAATGAATGTTGCTTAAATTTCATGAATAAAGATATCACTACCCAATCTGGTTTAGATTTTTCAAAAGAAGTTTTAAATTTTATGAGAGATCGTATCACTAAATACCAAGAAAAATATGATTCTCCATTTAATTTAGAGGCTACGCCAGCTGAAGGCACAAGTTATAAATTAGCAAAATATGATTCTGAAAAATATAAAAATATCATTACTGCTGGGACTAAAGATAATCCATATTATACTAATAGCACCCAAATTGATGTCAAAATGATGGGTGATTTATTTAATGATTTGAAACATCAGAATGAGTTACAACCCTGTCTCTTATACACATCTGACGCTGCCGACGAAGAGGATAGTGTAGATCTCGGTGGTCGC
>OMKS01003866.1_pt1 | contig 11679 bp, 12 predicted proteins | sample 1674721 | NCBI WGS metagenome assembly OMKS01 (sample SAMN06264996, study PRJEB25208) | sediment metagenome | isolation source: hot spring sediment | place: USA: California | collected 2014-09-02 | reverse complement strand
GATTATATGCTTTTGCAAAAGGGGATATAAATCAGGTAGATTATGATAAAGCAACGCTGATGCCGAACGCCTCAAAAAATACAAAAGATCTAGAAGATATAAAGGAATACTATTTTGGTAAGCACCAAAGTCTAGTCAGAGAATGGTACAAGCATTCAAAGAAAAAACAGGAACTGTGTTATGTCATCCCGGGAAGATTAAAGGAAATAAAAACAAAGCCAAACACCATACTCCAAGAAATGCTGACCCCTTTAGTAGACATGGTTGAGAGGGTGGGTATTGTTGAAACTCCTTTCGGCGACAGGGAAGTTGTTCTTGATTTCGTAGACCCAAAATCTAAATTGTATGCAATTCATGGTTTTTTTGCAGTTGAAACTTTGGATAATGAAAAATATTTGGAGGCTCGTACGTGGGAATTAAAATAGAAGTTCTAACAGACCTATTTAAAAAACCATTTACTAAAAAGTATCCTAAAGAGAAAGCCAAAGTATACAAAGCATTTAGGGGAAAACTTGAGATAGATTGGGAAAAATGTATTGGATGTGGAAAATGTGCAAAAAACTGCCCGGTAAATGCAATAACTTTGGATTCTAAAACTAAAAAAATAATAAAGGTTGACTTCGGCAAATGCATATTCTGTGGAAGGTGTAAGGAAGTGTGTCCGGTAAAAATAATAGATTATGGTAACGAATTTGAGCTTGCTGACAACAACCAAGACAAACTAAATATCAAGAAGAAATGATAAAACTTGTTTTGTGATAAAATCTAGCTTATTTTTTAAGTCATCGGACAAATTTTCACCAAATTCAACTTTAAAAGGCTGTATCCCTATAATTTTGACCTCGGAATTGTTTAAAAATTTAATAACATACTCAAGGGGCATGCTGTGCGTTGTCATCCCTGAGAGTTTGATATCTCCAGGTTCAAAAATCCTGACTTCACCAGCAGTTCCATTAAAGTCTACAGCATCAACAATTACAACAAGATTATATTTTTGAATCTTCCCGAGAAAATTTTCAGGAGCTGACCCGCACAGAATTTTGTCAAAACCTTCAATATCAAGATTGCTAACAACAACTTGTCCTATATTGTCATCCCCTCTAAGAGGATTTCCGATTCCTAAAATCACTTTCATATCCGCAAATCACATTATAGATTTTTATAAAAAATCTTTTAAAACTCTGAAATCATCTTTCAAAAGCCCAATTTTAGTCGGGCTGTAAGTGGCGACAGCGGGATGATAAAAAGGGATAATTGTTAGTTCTCCGAACAAAGTTGTAACCTTGAACACCTGACTATGAACCCTGCTGATCATCGGTTTTTCTTTTATCCCGAACTTCTCAAAAATGTATTCCATTGAATGACGCCCAAGGGTAGCGATTACTTTTGGCCTGATTAACTCAATCTGCTTGTCAAGATACGGCGAGCAAATTTTCTTCTCCCTGTCTGTCGGGTCCCTGTTTTGAGGCGGTCTGCATTTTACAATATTGGTTATGAAAACATCTTCGCGTTTGAGCCCAATAGACCCCAGGAGTTCGTCAAGAATTTTCCCAGCACGCCCCACAAAAGGCACACCCTGCTGATCCTCATTGAACCCGGGCGCTTCCCCTATGAACATTATCTTTGCGCTCCTGTTCCCAGCCCCAGGAACTGTATTTATTCTGGTATCTGAAAGTTCGCACAAATAACAGTTCTTTATCTGTTCTTCCAGCTCTTCAAAATTCATATTATTCGCCAATCAAAATCTTCATCCCTAAAAGGAATATTATTCCAATCAGGAAAATGGAAAAGGATATCAGGGATTTTTTTAGTTCCTTTTGCTTATGCAGCTCAGGTATCAAATCAGAGGCTGCAATGTATATGAACCCTCCTGCTGCAAAAGGCAGAAGGTAATTGCTGAAGTCTGACAGACCGGACAAAAAGAAAACAAAGAGCCCTCCAATAACACATGTCAGTTGAGAAATAAAGTTCCAAAACAATGCAGACTTAGCTTTCATTCCGCCGTAAACCAAAACGCCGAAGTCCCCAAGCTCCTGAGGGAGCTCATGGGAAATTATAAGAAGTGTAGTAAGGACTCCAAAAGGGATATTGATTAAAAAGCTTGCGCCTATAACCATCCCATCTATAAGGTTGTGTATCCCATCTCCGAACAATATCATATATGTAAATGTATGCGTGTCGCATTTTCCCTGGTGGCAATGATGCCACTTCAAAACACGCTCTATGAAATAAAATAAAACAAATCCAAAGATTACAATTCCAAACAATAAATCAGCTTCAAAAAATTCCAAAGATTCTGCAATCATATGGAAGAACGCACCGCTAAGCAATGTGCCTGATGAAAATGCAACCAGCCCAAATATCAGATTTTTTACTTTCTTTTTTGAAAGCAGGAGCATAAATGCCCCGACCAAGGCAACCAAGCTGTTAATTAAAGTCGCGCCAAGTATCCAAATCAGTGCAGTGTTCATAGCCAATCTAATTATAACGGATTAATTAAGGTTTTCTATATCAAAACCTTGTAATCTTCCTTGACAGTTCTGCCCTGCGCTATCACAGTGTGGACTCTCGGCATCGGCTTTGAAAAAGGGGTCCAGCCGCATTTCATATATCTTTCAAGCGACAGCTGCATGTTCACAGAATCAGCGCCAATTCTCAAGTTTAATTTCAAATCGCGCGCCCTTTGCTCCAGATATTCAAAACAAGAAGATAGCTCAGGATTCCTGCCGCGTTCATCAAAGGGTATTCCAGATTAAGTTTTCTCATTTTTTCACAACTTTAGGGAAGCCGTGTTTTTCTCCCCAGTTCCATGCATCTTTTCTCCAGTCTTTCAGCATTTCAAATTGCTCATCAGTTATCGTGCCTTTTTGTTTTGCAACTTTAATCAGCGTGTCATAATCCAAAACAGGGCTCAAAGTATATCCGCGTTTTTCAAACTCTGCTTCAGCTTCAGGAAAGCCAAATGAAAATATTGAAAAACACTTTGAAACATCTGCACCTAGTTCTTTGTATCTGTCCATCTCTTTAACAGTGCTTCCGCCGGTGCTGACCAAATCCTCTATCTGGATTATACTTGTATTTGTTTCATACTCCTGAAGCTCACCCCTTTTTTCTATTAAGAATTTATTTGAAAGACTGTTTGTCACGTTCTTGTACAAGGAGGAATCAAGCGAGAGAATGCTTACTTCTCCAGCTCCCGCGTAAATCAAGGCCTGTCTGGCGTTGTCCGCATAAGAATCTTTGCCCGCGATATCAACCAGTAAAACATGCTCTCCCTGGCTTATTACACCTTCAATTTGCTGCTCAAGCCCGTGATCTTTTGACTTTTGACGGACATAAGAAAATGGAAGGTCCTGACGGTTTGCAAGATGAACTCCAAAAGGAATCGCAAAAGGACATGTTGAAGAAACAGAGTCTACTTCATAGATACCGGCATCATAAAAAGTTCTGTCTCTCTGGGAAAACTCAAACTCAATATCATTGGGGTTTATCATGAAAACTTCATTTTTGTTCTGAAAAATAAACGGCAGCCCAACTAACTGCGCGACAGAATATCCCGGAGCAATTCCTGATGTTGAAGTTCCGGAAATATACTGTTTTTGCATAGCAAATCCTTCTACTTCTCTTAAAATAGGCAGCATCAAGGTATGAGCAATAAAACTGCGGTTTTTTGAAAAGCTCAAGTGTTTTCTATTGTCATTATAAATTGGCATTCTGTACCCAGATGCCCAGGTATACGGATCTTCAGGACTTAGAGTGATTGCTCCAATACCCAACGCCATCTCAGCAATTTTTTCCGCATCTGTCTGAAATTCTACCATTTTATTTCCCCATCCAAAACGCCTGCAATATCCTGCAGCACTTCATACGCCGCTTGTCTTCTTTCATCTGCAGTACCATATCCTGTTATTGCGCGCCCTATAACCAGTGTTGTCGAGCCTCTTCTTACAGCTTCAGCAGGAGTAAAGACTCTTGCCTGGTCTGCACCGACCACTCCGCTTATTGGAGCTTTTATACCTGGAGTTATATATTTGAAATCAGCTCTCATTTTCGGCCTTACAAAATCCAGCTCGCCTGCAGAACACACAATACCGTCAAGACCTGCCTGGTCAGCCAGCTGTGCAAAATGAAGAACTTGCCTTCCGAGTGGATCCTCATGCGGTTTGAACTTCCTTATAATAGGACTATATGTGTCCTTCAAAGAATTTAAATTCAAGCTCGTGAGAACTGTAACTGCATAGACTTCAGGTCTAACAACATCAATTTTATTTGATTCCCAAAGATAAGACATCGCTTTGTCAACGCCTTCAACTGCAGCTTTCATCATGTCCAGTCCGCCGGAAGCATGGACATTGAACATTCTGACACCGTGAAGTGTCGCTTCATAAGCATAATTTTTGACTGTATTCGGAATATCATGATACTTCATGTCCAAGAAACAGTCAGCTCCGCAGTTTGTGATTGTCTTTATAGCTGCAGGCCCGGATGAAGTAAACAAAGAGTTTATTTTGAAAAGACCCACCAAATCAGAAAGTTCTGAAATTCGCTCTCCTGCATCCTCAAGAGTTATGCCATCCAAAGGCAGGCAGACCATCTCCCTAGCCTTTTTTTCTTTATTCGTTAAAGAATAATTCTCCATAAGTATCCCCCCAATACTAAAAATCCCTTAAAATATTCAGCAATTAATAATTTATAACACTTTGCTGTTAAAAATTAAACTTTATAATATTGGTCGTGCTTTAAAAATTGTGGAAAACGCAATATTAGAGCTTGAAGATGCCTGGAAGATTTACACCATAGGCGAGGATTTAAAAGTCCCAGCAATCAAGGGAGTCAGCATCCAGATAAACAAAGGACAGTTCATCTCAATTATGGGTCCAAGCGGAAGCGGAAAAAGCACGCTCCTCAACCTTTTAGGAACTCTTGACATCCCAACCAAAGGAAAGATATTTCTAAAAGGGAAAGATATATCAAAATTGACTGAAAACGAGCTTGCTCAAGTGAGAGGAAAAACCATAGGCTTTGTGTTTCAGGCTTTTAATCTTCTTTCAGAATTTACTGCAATAGAGAATGTCATGCTTCCAATGATGTTTCAGAATATTGACCCTGAAGATCAAAAGAAAAAGGCAATGGAATTGCTAAAAAAGGTGGGAATTGCAGACCGGGCAAAACACAAGCCCAACGAGCTTTCAGGCGGACAGAGACAAAGAGTCGCAATTGCAAGAGCACTCGCCAATGATCCTGAGATAATACTTGCAGATGAACCTACAGGCAACCTTGATTCCAGAACGGGCCAGCAAATAATGGATTTGCTCGTCGAGCTTCACAAAAAGGAAGGCAGGACTATTATAGTAGTAACGCACGACCCCAGAATCGCGCAATACACTAAAAATGAAGAGGAATTCTTGCTTGAAGACGGAAAATTTACCAAAAATAATCATCACTCAAAACAAAAGTTCTTATGGAGGGGCGAAACCAAATGAAAAAACTATTAATCGCAATTTTACCGCTGTTGCTATTAAGCGCAGCTTTTGCACAAACATCTTCAATGATAGTTTCAGTTGACAAATATCAACCATATCCTGCTGAACCTGGAAGATACATCGACGTATGGATGAGGATACAGAACAATGGCAATGTAGAACAAAAGAATGTGGTTCTTGAACTCACACCAAAGTTTCCGTTTTCATTAGATGAAAACGAAGAAGGAACAGAAACAATACCTGTTTTAGGCGCTGGCCAGACTGTAATAAGAAACTTCAAGGTAAGGGTTTCGGAAAATGCAGTAGAAGGCGACAATGAGTTCAATTTTAGATACAAATCAGGCTCTTTTGCATTTGTAGAAACTGCAAATAACATTAAAGTCCAGACTCACGACGCAATAATATTAATCGCAGACGTTGAAAGTGATGAAATTGCACCAGGACGAACAGGCAAGCTTAGGATAACGCTGGAAAATTTGGCAGACTCTTTTGTTAAAGGCATAAGTGTCCAGCTGAACTTGTCTCACCTTGCACTGGCTCCAATTAAAACTGGCAGCGAAAAGAGAATATATTCTATAAATGCCAGAGAAAACAGCACAATAGAATTCGAGTTGATAGCTGACTCTAATGCAGAGGGGGGAATCTACAAAATCCCAGTCACAATAAGATATTCAGATTCTGTTGGAAATGAATATGTAAAAGTTGATTACGTTACAATCAAGATAGGTGAAAAACCAGACATATTTGTTTCAATTTCAGAAGAGACCTACCTCAAAAAAGGAACTGCTCAAAAAGTGGTTTTTGAAATGGTAAATCTAGGATTAACAAAGGCCAAATTTCTAAAAGTTGATGTAACTGACGGGGACAATTATGTGTTCCTGCAGCCAACACATTACTACATAGGGGATCTGGATTCTGATGACTTTGAATCTGCAACCTTCATGATAGTTCCGGATAAATCTGGAGATTTAAACATTCCAGTTGAACTAAGCTATATGGATGTTAACAATAAGGAATACAAAGAAACAATAAATGTTCATCTGAGAGTATACAGCAGTTCAGAGCTAAAAAACCTTGGGATTGAATCCGGTATGAGCTATGGATGGATAATTCTGTTGCTGCTTGCAGCAGGAGTGGGGTATTATTACTGGAAAAAGAAAAGGCTTAAAAAATGAACCCCAGTGAGTATCTCAGAATAGTATTCACCTCCCTTAAAAACAGAAAGCTTAGAAGCTGGTTGACAATTTTAGGGATTACAATAGGTATTATAGCAATAGTTGCGTTGATTTCGCTTGGCCAGGGAATGGAAGATTCGTTCAGAGGTATTTTTGCAAACATCGGCAGCGACAGAGTGATTGTAACACCTGGGGGCGCTGCAAATCTCGGCGTAGCGCAGGTAAGCACTTCCAATTTAGACAATGATGATGTAAAAACTATTCTAGACACTAAAGGAGTTGACTATGCATTCGGCGCAATTTCCAAAACTAGCCTGGTAACCTCCCACGGGGAATCCAAGTCACTGCTAATAGGAGGAGTCCCAACTGACAAAGAAACCACCAGAGTCATTGAGAATATAGACTACTACAAGGTCCAGAAAGGCAGGCAGTTCAAAGAGGACGACACATATAAAGTCATTATAGGCGACAGGATTGCGTATCAAACATTTAAAAAAGATATAAAGATTAATGATAATATTGAGATATTCGGAAAAAAATTTGAGGTTGTGGGGATCCATCAAAAAAGCGGAAACCCCATAACAGAATCCGTGATAAGAATACCTCAGGAAGTTTTCAAAGATCTCACTGGAAAGGAAAACTTTTTCTCCATTTTTATAAAAGTAGACAAAAACGCAGACCCAAAAGAAGTTGCTGAGAGAATAGAACATAACCTAAGAAAAGCCAGGGGTTTGAAAGAAGGCAACGAGGATTTCACAGTTCAAACCTCAAATGAGATGATTGACGGCGCAATGTCAATACTTAACCAGGTTAAACTTTTTGTAGTTTCAATAGCAACAATCTCTCTAGTAGTTGGAGGTTTTGGGGTAATGAACACAATGTACACTGCAGTTGTTGAGAGAACTAAAGAAATAGGGATAATGAAAGCAGTGGGTGCCAAAGACACGGATATTCTTGTAATGTTCGCTATAGAATCCGGGACAATAGGACTAATCGGCGGCACTATAGGAATAACAATGGGAATAGGTTTGGCAAAACTGGTTGAGTTTGCAGCGTTTCAGGCAGGATATCTAAGTCTAAAAGCAGTGATAAATTTAGAACTGATTATCTTGGCGATGGGCATCTCTTTTGTGTTTGGGATGATATTCGGGATAGTTCCTGCAATAAAAGCCGCCAAGCTAAAACCTGTGGAGGCTATAAGGCATGGATAAGCTGGTGGAATATCTTGAAGTAGAACTCCTAAAACTGGCAAAATATTCCAAGATAGCATGGACCAACCTAAGCCGCAGAAAAACACGCAGCATATTGAATTTTATATCAATTTCAATAGGGATTGCTGCAGTAGTCACAATGATATTTGTTGGCATGGGACTGCAGACCAGTGTTGAAGACCAGTTCTCCCAAATAGGAATGGACAAGATTTATGTAATGCCTGGCGGCGGAGTATTCGGTCTGGGCGGGACGACTTTAAATGATAATGATCTGAAAATTGTTAAAAACACTGCAGGAGTTAAAGAAGCCGGAGCAATGACCTACCTGTTGGCAAAAGTAACGTATAAAGATGAAATGTTTTATCTTTGGGTAGCAGGGCTTGATTTGGAATCAATGAGTCTTGTTGAAGAGGCCCAAAGCATAGATCTTGTTGAAGGCAGAAATTTCAAAAAGGGGGACAACCGAAAAGTTATAGTTACTTATTTAATACGGGAAGGCGAAATATTTTCAAGCGAAATCAAGCCCGGAAAAACAATTGAAATCGAAGGAATCAAATTTGAAGTTATTGGAAGCATAGACAAAATCGGCAGTCCAGACGACGATTCTGCATTGTGGATACTGCTGGAGGATTCTCAAAACGTCTTTAATATAAAAGACGAATACAATTTCATATTGGTTCAAACACTGCAGGGGCAAAACACATCAAAAGTTGCCGAACGGATATCCGAGAATTTGCGAAAGGCGCACGGACTCAAAGAAGGGGATGAGGACTTTGCAGTTCAGACCTCTGAAGAGCTTCAGAAATCGTTTGGTCAGATATTGTCAATTTTGATTATAGTTCTCACTGGAATAGCAGCAATCTCACTTTTTGTCGGAGGAGTGGGAACCATGAATGTTATGTACACCTCAGTATTGGAAAGAACAAAAGAAATAGGGATATTGAAAGCAGTTGGTGCTAAGAGATTTGATATCATGTCAATATTTGTTCTGGAATCCGGTTTCTTGGGTCTTGTTGGTGGAGTATTTGGAATAATCGTGGGCACAGGACTTAGTTATATTGTGGGTTATATTGCGGAAGCTGCAAACTTTGGATTTTTAAAAGTCACATTCCGAATTGATCTGGCACTGGCAGTGCTGGCGTTCTCATTCCTAATTGGAGTCGTTGCAGGTTACCTTCCTGCAAAGAGGGCTGCAGATTTGAAGCCGGTTGACTCTCTAAGATATGAATAGTTTTATAAATTGAATTGTGTTTCTCCTTAAGAGTAGGGAGGGGGTATTTATGAGAGACAAGACAGTAGTACCTAATATAGACGAAGAAATTTCAGATTCGGTAAGAGAGCTGGCTGCTTATGTTCAGGACAGTCTGCATGCAGATGTAACTGATGTGGGCTTGAGGTTTGTTCTGGCTGAAAAAACAGACAGAACTGATTTTAAGAGGTTGTCAGACAAAAACAGGCTGGCTGAAATAATAGGCCGTCCAATAGATTCTGTGGAGCTTATAAGCTATGAAAAAGACAGAACCCAGATAGGCCTGATTGCAGAGATAAAAACAAAGATAGGCACATTCAAAGTGGGTGTTTATAACACAGACCATACTTTCGGACAGTCAATGCTTGAGCTTTTTGGATACCAGGACCAGTCATGGATAAATGAAATACGTGCATTTGAGGAAAGCAATTTGGGAATATTTTATTAAACTGCTTGGATTAAATCGCACCTTTCAGAAACCTCGACAAAGTGAGAGACATTTCCGTCAATGAATTCTTTGCAATTATTTTCAGAAACATAGCAGACCCAGCCTTTAACCTTCCAATCTGGATTGTTATCGCTCAAACACAGCTCGCCGCTTAAGTCAATTCCAGCCATCAAAGCGTCATTGCATAAAGTAACACAGCTGGTCATCGCGACGCTTTTGCTTGACTGCGCATCAACCACTGCAGTGCATCCAAAAACAGATACAAGTAAAAACAGCCCGATAAATGCAAAAAGTTTAATAGTTCTCATCTGAATATTTTTTCTCCTTTATTTTTAAATTCTTTTCTCCAACTTTCTAATTGCCTGACAGAGTCAATATGAACAATATTTCCCAAGAAAACAGTTTCATGTCTGCCGGAATCAGAAAGCCATTTGCCGATGGCTTTTATGTTTTAGCTTTCATCATACAGTTTTCATATCAAAAAATAAAAGCTTGAAGTTTAAATTTGTTTAGTGAAGCCTTTTGTTATTTTTGGTTAAGCTTTTTTTAATAAAGTTCAATTCTTTGGTCAAGCTTTCTTTTTAAGAAAGGTTGAATGGGATCGGGGAGATTCGAACTCCCGACCACACGCATTCTGGAACCTTCTTTTGTTTTCTTTGATTAAGCTTTCTTTTTCAAAAGAAAGGTTACCCCAAGCGCGCATTCTACCAAGCTGAACTACGACCCCGTTGGATTTGTTTTTGGTGCAGCTTTTTTCTAAAAAGGTGCCTGTTAGCTACGACCCCATTGGATTTGTTTTTTTGTGCAGCTTTTTTTAAAAAGGTGCCTGCAACTACGACCCCATAAGTGCGTCATCCAACAATTTAAATAATATCCAGTATTTAAAAACATTGATGGTCGAACCTTGGAGACAAAACACAAAAGAGTTATACAAAGAGCTAAACTCTGGAAAACACGGACTAACAACTGAACAGGCACAAAAAAACTTAAAAAAATACGGCAAAAACAAGATGTCTGAGGAAAGGATTGAAACCCCTTTTAAAATATTCTTAGACCAGTTCAAATCGTTTCTTATCTGGATACTAATCCTTGCCGCCGCAGTCTCTTTTGGATTGGGATGGTACACAAAATCCATTGAAGAAATAATAGATGGAATAGTCATACTGGCAATTGTAATACTTAATGCAGTTCTGGGATTCGTCCAGGAGTACAAGGCAGAAAAAGCGGTTGAAGCGCTCAAGAAGATGGCAGCACCAAAAGCTCTGGTTCTTCGAGACAACAACCGTGTTTTAATCCCTGCAGAAGAAGTTGTTCCTGGAGATATTTTAATCCTCCAGGAAGGGGAAAAAATACCTGCAGACGCAAGAATTATCGAAAACCATAGTCTTCATCTTGACGAAAGCACATTTACAGGCGAATCAACGCCAGTCAGAAAGAGCATAAAAATAAGCAAAAAAGACGCAGCTTTGACCGAAAGACATAACATAGTATTCATGAACACGCACATCACATATGGAAACGGAAAAGCTCTTGTGATTAAAACTGGTATGAATACTGAAATGGGAAAAATTGCCGGAAAAATACTCACAACCCCGGAAGGCAAGACTCCCATGCAGGAAAAACTGGAAGACTTAAGCAAAAAATTGGGGTTGGTTATTCTGGCAATAACTATCGTAATATTCGGGCTGGAGATATATTTCAAAGAGTCTTTAATGGATGCATTTTTGCTTGCAGTCTCTTTGGCAGTTTCAGCAATACCTGAAGGGCTTCCTGCAGTCGTTACCCTTGCAATGGCAATAGGCCTGCAGGCAATGGCCAGAAAGAAGGCCTTGGTAAGAAAACTTTCAGCAGTTGAAACCTTGGGGATGGTTACCACAATATGCACGGACAAAACAGGAACATTAACCAAAAATGAAATGACTGTTAAAAATATTTTTCTGAATAACCAGCTCTTTGAAATAACAGGCGGTGGCTATGAACCTTCAGGAAACTTGCTGTTAAAAAATAAAAAGATAAATCCAAAAGAAATTTCAGGATTGGAAAAGTTTTTGGAATGTTCTGCATTATGCAACAACTCAACGTTGAATTTAAAGGACAATATGTATTACATAAC
>OMKS01003862.1_pt1 | contig 11681 bp, 13 predicted proteins | sample 1674721 | NCBI WGS metagenome assembly OMKS01 (sample SAMN06264996, study PRJEB25208) | sediment metagenome | isolation source: hot spring sediment | place: USA: California | collected 2014-09-02 | reverse complement strand
GATAAATAACCGTTATAGTGGCGATACTGTAAAGAAGGACGCGCACCATATTGCGTCGCGAAGAACGCACTTCCGCGGAAAGAAATGCCGCCTCGTTCCATCCCCCGTAAGTAAGCAAAACGAAAATCATCGCCGTTCCCAAAGCCGCTTTACCGGGAATAATTTTACCTACTTGCGCGGCATTTTCGTTACCGGTCAGGAAAAATCCTGCTACCGCAACAACAAACAAACCCAGCATAATTGCCGTAATGAGTATCTTCTGCGTCCATTTTCCCTGCCGGATACCGGCAATATTAACCGCCGTGAGAAGAAGTACCGTAAAAGCCGCGTATAACGACGTGGAATAAGGCCCAAGACAAAAAATCTGCGAAGCATAATCACCGATAAGAAAAGCAACCATTGCTATGGAACCGGTCTGAATCACCGCCATGCGCGCCCAGGCAAACAAGAAAGCAGGCATGCCGCCGAAAGCGCGGCGCAGGTAATGATAATCACCGCCGGCATGTGGATACGTGGAAGTCAATTCGGCGTAACACAGCGCCCCAATAAAAGACGCCACGCCTCCCAACAGCCAGAAAAACATAATCATAGAGTCACTGTCGGCGCTCGCCGCCACAATGGAAGGCGTTTTGAAAATGCCGATACCCACGACCATGCCCACGATAATCGCCACGGCATCTATAATAGAAAGTGTTTCTTTCGGTTTTGAATTGTTTTGCATTTAGCCTTTCTTTTTCCCACACAAAAAAAAGCATTTAGTTACTCTTGCGCATTTACCGTGCTTCCGGATTGTAACTTTGAGATTTGATTATTACTATAATCTGCTTTCAGTGTAAAAGTATAGGTAAAAGAAAAATACCTGTCAATGAAAACAGAGTTTACTTTGAAAAAGTGTTTAAGGGCTTTGTCTACTTTATCTTCAGTATTTTTTGTACCTGCAGACTCAGGCGCCACTGCGGATGTTCGATAATATAATCGATTGTTTTTCTGAGATTTCCTTCATAGTTTGGTCCATGGAGGGGTTGGAGATAGAAATGTTTAAAATCAAGCCCGGCGAACTTTGAAGGCCGTGCCTGTGGTTGAGGATAAACCAGCTTCAGCTCATTGCCGCTTTTCTGTTTTAATATTGTCCCCGTTTTCGGGCTGACGCAAAGCCAGTCGATTCCCTCCGGCGCTTTTATCGTGCCATTAGTTTCGACGGCAATTTCAAATTTTTCTTTTCGCATAACGGAAATCAGCTTATCGTCGAGTTGCAGCAGTGGTTCTCCCCCCGTGAGCACGACAAACACTTTGGCGCCGCGGGCATTTACCGGCCACATCCGCGCGATTTTTTCCGTCAGCTGCCGCGCGTTTTTATAAATGCCGCCGCCGGGTCCGTCTGTTCCGGCAAAATCCGTATCGCAAAATTTGCAGATTGCCCGCCTGCGGTCTTCTTCTTGTCCCGACCACAAATTACAGCCGGCAAAACGGCAGAAAACAGCCGGGCGTCCGGAGTAATATCCTTCTGCCTGGAGGGAGTAAAATATTTCTTTAATCAGATAAGGCAATTTTCGACCGCGTCAGCTGTATTTGACGTATTTTATGGGGTCTTCCAGTCCCGCTTCATTAAAACCTTTTAAACGCAGGAGACAGGAATCGCATTGGCCGCAAGCCAGTCCGTATTCGTTCGGGTCATAGCAGCTGAAGGTGAGGCCAAAATCAACTCCCAGTTCCCTTCCCTTTTGTATAATCCGTGCTTTACTCATCTCGATGAGCGGCGTATGAATTTTTAAACGGTCCGCTCCGCTTACGGACGCCCTGGTCGCTAGATTCGCCATGTTTTCGAAGGCGGCAATATACTCGGGACGGCAGTCCGGATAACCGCTGTAGTCAACCGCGTTCACGCCGATAAAAATATCCGAGGAACCCAGCACTTCCGCCCAGGCCAGGGCGTAGGATAGAAAAATTGTGTTGCGTGCCGGAACATAAGTTATCGGTATATCTTTTGCCATTTGCGCCACGTCCCGGTTTTTGGGAACATCGACATCCGCGGTAAGCGCGCCTCCTCCGAAAAGACGAAGGTTAATGTCAACAAATAGTTGTTTGACAACGCCAAAATGCTGCGCGACGCGCGATGCCGCCTCCAGTTCCACGATGTTTCTCTGACCGTACCGGAAGCTCAGCGCGTGGGCATCAAAATCCATTTGTCTGGCAATTGCCATTGTTGTCGCTGAATCTATGCCGCCGCTCAGCAATATTATCGCTTTTTTCTGAAGCGTCATGTTTTCAGTATCCATAATTTTTATTTACCAGATTTTTGGAAAAATAACAGCAGCTATTTGGAGGATACTTTATCAAGGGCGAATAGTTTTTTCGTGTTTTGCGACGTGGCCGCGGCAATTTCTTCCCATGACAAATTTTTCAGCTGCGCCACTTTTTGGGCAGTATGTTCTATGAATGATGGCTCGTTTCTCTTCCCCCGAAAGGGCGCAGGCGCCAGATAGGGGCAATCCGTTTCGAGAAGAATAAATTCCAGGGGAACTTTACGCACGACTTCGTGAATCATTTTCGCCTTTTCGAAAGTCACAGTGCCGGGCGCGGAAATAGACAAACCCAAATCGAGGCATTTCGCGGCCATTTCATAATCACCGGAAAAGCAATGAAAGACGCCGCGGCAAACACCGGAGGACTTTAGCAACTGCAATGTCTCGGCGTGTGCTTCGCGGTCATGGATGACAACCGGCAGACCGAGCTCACGCGCCAGATCGAGCTGTCTGGCAAATACTTCTATCTGCTTTTTTTCCGGGGAAATATCGCGGAAAAAATCCAGGCCGATTTCACCGTAGGCGACTACTTTCGGCTCTCGCGCCAATTTTCTGAATTCATCGAAATGTTCATCATCCGCCCCCGCTGCGTCGTGCGGGTGAATACCTATGGTGGCGAAAACATTTTCATATTCGCGGGCAAGGGCAAGCGCTGCACGACTGGCGGCAAGATTTGTCCCCACTGTTATAATACAATCAACCCCTGCCTTTTGCGCGCGCGCGATGACTTCGCCGCGGTCGGAGTCGAATTCTCTCATTTCCAGATGCGCGTGAGAATCAATCAGCATTTTTATTCTTCGTTATCTGCCAGAGAAACTTCTTCGGCGTTTTCCGCTGAATCGGGCAGCTTCATCAACAACATCTGCACCTCATTTTCCAGATATTCACCCGCCAGCAGGCGGCGTACAAGAATTCTTTTGTCCATTTCCAGTATGTGGGCGCTTTCCTTTTTCGACATGTTTTCTTCTCTCCTTGCTTGCTATGAATAACCGGACGGACATCTATTATATTTTCCCAATTTTATCAAGTATGAAGACGCTTATCGGCGTTTTCATGCCCGGAAATATCTTGACATTGGCAAATATTTCCAGTAGTTTATGCATGTTTTTTAAACGCCCGCGCTTTTTTCGCGCTTATTTTTTTTAAGGTGCGTCTGCCAAATGCGCTTGACCATTGAGCCAAAAAAAGAAATTTATGTGCTAGTAAACGGTAAAAATATTATTAAATCCCGTTTCCACCAGACGTTGCCGAATGATTTTTTCTCCATCGAGCAGACCAAGCCCCATCTGGAAGAAAACCACGTCAACGAAATTGTTCTGGTGAGTTATTCGACAAACGGTGAGAATAAAAAAGGCCGTTTTGGTTTTGAAGCCAGAATTAAGGCGATTACATCTGACCGGCTCGTTATCCTGCACAAACTCAATGATCCGGCCGCCTGCGAATTAAGAAGCTGGCCGCGCATCAGGCATAATTTGCTGCCCAACATCCACGCCAGCTGCCAGAAAAAAGAATCCCAGGTGGTGGATGTATCCTGCAACGGCGCGCACATGATTCTTTATGAGTCCGACACTTCGTCCAAGATCGGCGCCGCGGTCAAACTGAATTTTGTTTTTGACGACGGCGAAGTAAATATTGAAGGCCAGATTCTGCGCAAATGGAAGGATAGCTTTCACAGAACGCACATCGCGATTTCTTTTTCCGAAGACAACGATATCAGCAGGTTCATTTACTAATTAACTTGGCCGGATTTATTTTTCGCTTTTGTCCGCGGCCGGTTGTCATTACCTCACGATCTTAAGCAAAAATTTCCACTCATCGGGTAATTCCTTCTGTATGTAGATAAAAAAACACCACGTCGTGATCTTGCTGTGATGTGGTGTTTTCATGATCTAAAATATTGGCCTAATTTGACTTACGCCTGCTGGTCTTTTTTTACCGCCTCTTCAATTTCGGCATCCTTAATGGAGAGGTCGCGGGAATAATCGGGGCAGCGCACAAAACCCTGGGAATCCGTGGAGACGCTGAAGCGTTTCTGGCAGCCCGCCCGCCAGGCGCATATCGCGCAATATTTCTTTTCCGAGCTCATCTGATAATAATCCTTCCTGTTTTAGCTTTCTGCTTCGCGGGCAACATTATAAACACATAACGTTTATGTCAAGAAATATCGCTTTTTCCCGACACGGTTTTAACTCGTCTTATTAATTTCCTATGCGCCGATCTTGCCAGAAAATAACGCTGCCGCGCGGCGGCTCGTCTTCATCATCGCCCGGTCGGGGCAGTCTTTCCGGGTCACCGCCGGCTGACGTGGTAATATAAAGGTCTGCCCTGCCTCCGTCAGGGGGCACGGAAACAATCACGGCTGAAGCCACGCCGCTTCCTGCTCCGAGACTGACTGACCGAGCGCCACCATCCCACTGGCCTTTGCCGCTGATGAAATCCAGACTGTAGACAAATGCCTCACCCGCGGCGTTACAGGGGTCTCCCCCCTGACCCGTAGTCGGCATATAAGAAGTATAATAGACCCTTCCCTCATATACGGTGGGTTCAGCCAGGATTTTTTCATGTTTGGGAAGCTGGATATACCAGCCATCATGCGTCTCAGACTGTTGATCCGTGAATGTACTAGTTTCACCTAAATTATACAAATCGGCGATAGCGTAAGTCACTTCACTGTCTCTGCCCGAATCTCTAATCGCGTAAATTCGCTCCTGGGCATTGGGCGCGGTGGGGTTGGTTACATCACCCGTTCCCGCGTATATCCACAGATTACCCTCATAATCGATACTTACATCTACCGCAGTATAAATAGGCCTTATACCTGACGCGGATTCGTTATTAAAGAGCATGCTGCCGCTCCAGTTATTAACAACGCAACCATCATTGCTTTCGCCCTGTATTTTTTTGCAGAAATTAAAGCGCCAGATATTGCCGCCCACATCTCCGATATATGCCGTATCCATAAAACCATCGCTGTCATGATCGACAGCTACCGGCTCAGCCAACAAATCCCATTCCAGAGCGCTGTTATCAGCGTTAGTATATGACCAGAGAATCGAGCCGTCGGCTAAATCAATAACGAAAAAACCCTTGCCGCGCGTATCGCATTGCCCGCCGACTTTACCGCATCCGGAATATCCTCCTCCGATAAGCCCAACCCATTTTTCCACGCTTATTTTCTCTTCGCCCACGGTTTGAGTTAATCTCACCCGGCCGATAAACATTTTACTCCAGGGCTGGGCCAGGTACGGGCCGTGAGATGACGACAAGCCCGCATTGGCTCCGATGCGCCACAAAAAGCCAGGCGTATTTAAATTGGTATCGGTCACATCGAAGGCGTAATAACCGCAGTAATTATTATAATCGGCGGAGTAATCGGCGCTGAAGCCGGAATCACAGCCGGTTGACGAACTCCACAAGGTCGTAATTCCTCCGCGTCCCAGCGAGCTTACCATGATAGTTTTCCATTCATCTATTGTTTTTGTGGTATTGTAAATATCCGTCGCAGCTGTCTTTTGTACCCAGATATCCGCCGCGCTGGTCGGGCCGTCAACAAAATACTGGCGTAATTGCGCGGTCGGATGAGAAGTATGAGCGATAAGCTTGAGTCTTCTGAGCTGGTTGGGCGGAATAAAGCTCCATACTTCCTCCCCGCCTCCCTGGCCCAACTCTCCGGCACGGAAAGCGTGGAGCTGGCCGTCATTGGCGCCCAGCATGATTATGCGCCGGTATTCGCCGTCCCCGGGCGTGGACTTGCGAATGTATTCTTCCTGAAATTGTTCAAACGCTTTCGGCTCTGACTTGTCGTACCGATCGTAAAACATCGGATTGGGCGAAGTGATGGCGCGGGGTGATGAATGGAAAATATCTCCCAATCTCCAGTATTTTAAAGGATCGTCCGAAAGCTTTTCTCCGTCACGGAAATAATTAATAATCATGGTTCTGTTGTCCGCATCGTCTGCCCCCAGATGCGCTTGTGTTATAGCTGTTGTGTCCGTTTTGAATTCGACAAGCGTATTTTCAATCAATGTATAAATTTTTCTTGCCGCCGCGGTTTGGGTATTAGATAAAACAGCGCCACCGTCCCAGTCCGCCGGGGTTTTGATAGCGCCTGCCACAGTGCAACCAGCTACTTCATTGGCTACGTCATCTGCGCTGCAAATGCTGTATCTTTTCAAATGACCGTGCCAGAAAGGACAGTAATCAATGGGCGTAAAGGAAGCCTGATAAATGTAGTTTTCATCGGCGGTACGCACGGCCTGAATGGAAGCGGCGGTAAATGAATATGACATTTCCGTTATTTCGGAAAAGGCGCTCTTGAGGGCCGCTGTCAACTGCTGGGCATTTGACGCCAGAAAAGCGTAACCGTTCAAAGACAAATATCCCGGATCGTTTGAACCTGCCTTAAAAGTGTCCTCGGTACTGCAATAAGTGGCATCGGCGGAGGTTCCCGATATTTCCTCAAAACAGCTTGAGGTCACACCCGAAGGATAGCAGGCGGAGGCGGCGGATTTCAGCTGGCCCACACCCGGAGAGCCGGTTTCGCCCAAAGACCAAAACTTACAGCACGATGCCTCATTGGTGGCACAGTCAATCGGCAGACTGTAGGCCGACAAATTGCCCGTATTTTCCTGGGCGGGGTTGTTCGTGCCGCCGTAATAGGCCATCCAGTTGAGAGTTTTTAAAAGGTAATCAGGCATGTCCGCGCCGAAGCCGATTACAAATACTTTATAACCGGCATCGTTGAGAGCTTTAACCGCGGCAACCTGCTCTCTGCGGCGCTTATAAGAATGCGCCTGGCATTCCTGACCATTACCGCCGCAGGCGTAAGTATCCGCGCCGTCGGATATCAGGATGACAAACTTAAGGCGGCAGTCTTTCGCCGGATCCGAGGCTTTATGCGCGTCCAGATACGTTTTGGCTTCCTTTAAGGAAGCGACCAGCGGTGTACCCCCATAGGCTGTTTCCTTGCTTAAACAAAGTTTATTGACTCCACAGGTGTCTGTAATAACGCAACTATTTTCTTTATCGCAATATAGCTTCTGATAGGACGTTCCCGTAGTCTGGCCGAACTTGCTTATATCGACAATAACCCTGGCGTTGCCTTTTTCGTAATCCCCGGCGGTGTCGTCGTCGGTTTTGAAACGCATGTAGCCTACTCTGATACTCAGCGATTCGGCATCCAACTTATCAATTTTGCCGTCGTTATTGTCATCCAAAACATTAAAGACAGCCCGCTTGGCGATTTCCACGCGGCGGCAGTCGGTAGTGTACGAACCAGTTTGCGAAAAATAAAAAGGCCCCGAGCAATCTTCGTTGGACCAGTATGGCGTATTCATGTCAAAGCCGGAAGGAATTGTTCCCGTATATGGATAAGCCTTGCACAGTTTATTGATTCCGCCGGTTGACTCCGGGTAATATGCAACGTTAGCGCCGCAGCTATTTCCTGTTAGAGTATACATATTTATTCCCGCGGGCGTCCAGAGCATGGAGCCGGAAAGGTCGATAACAATGAGCGCGTCGGAATCCATGGGCGCGAATGTGTCCTGTTCATCGTTGGCCGGCGGTATTTCGTCGTCAATCGGATCGTCCGCCCAAGCTCCGCACGGAAAGCTCAAAAAAAACATTACCGCCATTATACAAACAAATGCCAGAAAGCGTTTTTTGTTTGGCATACTCTTATCCTCCTGACTTAAAAAATAAACACCTGAACAGATTCTGCATAAGTGGGCAACGGCTCTTTCTCCGGCGGTCTTTCCTCATCATCTTTTGCCCAAAGTAGCGGCACACACAAAAAAACAATTATCATTACTACACTGACCAGGGTTATAAGGTTTTTTCTGAAAAACATTACCTTTCTCCTTGTAAAAATTTAAACATCAAATAACTTCTTTCTCCGGCGTTCGTTTCACGAGATGACTGAGTCTCGTTATGAACGCCCCGCCGGCCTTCCTAATACTGAGTATCCGAAGGGCTCGGCGAATAGGCAATGCCGACGCTAATCCTTGCCCGCGATTTATAGTTTCTGTCCTCGCCGGTTACCGTTGTTGAAAAAACAGCGCCGGCCCAGTCATGGCGCAAACTGTAGCCGGGAAAATCGATACTGGGAAAATCAAGGTACCTGTCAGGTGTACCGGCTTCAAATCCAACTCCGGGATTGTTGTCCGGGTCGTACACTGTCCAGGGAATCGGCTGCAGGTCTATAGGATTCAGCCTTCTGCTGGCTTCAGTCACACCCGCTTCCGCGGCAGAAAAAGCTTTCGTTTCACCGACCATGCGCGAACTGATGCGGATGTCCTGCGTGCTCACCGTCAGAGCCAGAAACCCCACGGCAATCATAATCATTACGGCGATAACGGCCACAACAAGCACGAAGCCGTCCTGCGATTTCAAGCGCCTTTTTATTTTATGGTATGTATACAGCATGGTTCCTCACCAAAACATCCGTGGAATTAATCATTTTTTTGGACACACCTGTGTTAATGTCTATTTCGTCCGTTTCCGCAGCAATTGTTATTCTGACGCGCCGGATATTCGGAATATTAGCATTGGGATTGGTTATTTGGTTTCCGTCTTTGTCGAAATATTCAAACACGTCAATACCCAACTGTTGATTTATCACCACCGTTCCCGGCGCGCTTCCGCCTAACAGCGCGGCATTTCCGCTGCAGCTGACGTTACGCGTAATCTGGTCTCTCGACGCGCCCGCCGCCGCTGATGACGCGCTATATGAATAAAATATGTATTCATTGGTACCGCCATCGTTGGCACAGGCAGGCGCCGGAACGGCGACGCAGTCATTCGGATCGGTACAGCTGCAATATTTACCGATGACGCCGTCTGCGCTTAAATCCATTGCGATGTAAATATTATTCGCGTCCGCGTAAAGAATGCCTCTTTTCGCCGCGCTTGCCGCGATTGCGCCGGTAACAACGGTTACCTGGCCGCAATTCAGATTATTTAGAGTTTCTGTATGTGTCCACGTAGCTTCCGTCATCGACGGGTTGAAAGACGCCATCCTGATTTCCGCGGCCATGAAATCAAGCACGGCCCGCGTGTCCTGCTGGGTAATGACCTTTTTCCCCAGACCGGCCGTGGTGCGCTGCGCCATAATCATCGCTCCGTAAATCGCGGTCATGAGTATCGCACCCACCGCGATTGCGATTATCAGCTCCAACAATGTAAATCCGTTTTTTTTCATTTTTGTCAAACTTCTTCTATTTGTGAAAATTAAAAATCCTCGTCGCGACAATGGAACTGTTTATGCCGCCAGCCGGCCCTCCAAGCCAGGTGACCCGCACATTCACCAGCCAGGCGTTTACCTCTCCGTCATAGGGATTAATTGACGTGCAAACCTCAAAAGTCGCGTCTCCCTCCAAGCCGGATGAGCCGCTGACCGTGATTGATTGACAAACCGGGTTCGTCCCCGTTACATCCACGTCAATGTCGCGGTTCATTATCTTGTATTGTTCGGCCTCCAGCCTGGCCTGCATTATCAGGGCGGCCCGGCCCAGGTAATCCGCCTTAAAACCGGTTCTCACCGACATGCTTTGCATGGGCATCAGCGCGACAATGGCAACCATCGCCAGGAACGCGGCAATCAGCGCCTCCACCAGGCTTATTCCCCTGTCATTTAATATTTTTTTACATCTTATCATAATCGACTCTTATTCTTCCCATGATGTTAACGGTTACAGTCGCTGTGGCCTCGCCCAGCCGCGCGTGGCGCAACTCCACCGTGCCGGGAGGATTTATTGTACCGCGTGGCTGGATGTTAATCGTTGGCGGTGTCCCGGTAAAAGTTGTAGAATTAATGCTCACCAAGGGGCTTTTATCGGCAAAACTCCTGGTGCCCAGTGTTATGAACGTACCAAGATTATCCGGATCTTCTGCTTGAACAATGTAGTTATTGTTAGCGTCACTAATTACTATCTGATAACGAATATTTTCCGCTATCGCTCTTTGACGGTACAGGGCGATTTCCGAGGAAAAATTACGCGCCGCTTCCCTGAAATTTACCTTGTGACGGTAGTTGTTAAACGACGGCGCCGCTATTGCTAAACTAATGCCTAACAGCGCTACTGCCACTATCAATTCTATTAAAGTGAAACCTTTATTTCTCCCCAGCTTCACGTCATACCCATTAAAACGCATTATACCACAAAAAAAATACGCAATCTACATGCCAGTTTCTGTGATATTCCCCCCTGTGCCGTACCTTAATAAATACCTTTTTTCATTATATTTTAACCCTTAAAACTTTTTCTGTTACTTTTAACCGGCCAATGATTTTTCCCCGCTGCTGAAATAAACCGGTTTTGTCCGTAATTTTCACTATTTTTAATACCCTATCAAAATAAAACGCATAAAGGTGTCTCCCCAAAAAATACAGGCAACGGCCGCCGCCGCCAAAAAAGGTCCGAAGGGCACGGCATATTTCATATCCTGCTTTTTAATAATCATTGCGCTTATCCCCACCAGCGCGCCTGTCAGGGAGCTAAACAGCAAAATAAAAATGAGCGCTTTCCAGCCGAAAAAACCGCCGATCATGGCCAGCAGCTTGATATCGCCGCCGCCCATTCCCTCGCGCTTCGTGATTACCTCATACCCGAAGGCGATAACAAACAAAATCCCACCGCCGATTATTATGCCCAACAATGACTGCTGCCAGGGCACTTTTACAACCAGAACAGCCAACAGGAAAAAAACAGGAATGCCGGGAAGAGTTAAAACATCGGGAATAATTTGATGCTTCAAATCAATAAAAGCTATGATAATTAATACGCATGTAAACACAAAATGAACGAGAAACATCCAAGAAAGACCAAACTGCACAAATATAAGCAGGGAAAACGCTGCTGTAATCAGTTCCACCAGAGGGTATTGCCAGGATATTTTCTCTGAGCAGTCACGGCATTTGCCTTTTAAAATGAAAAAACTGATTATGGGAATATTATCGTAAAAACGGATTGATTTTTTACAGTGCGGACAGCGCGAAAGTGGCCGGACAATCGACTCTTTTTCGGGCAGGCGATAAATGCATACGTTGAGAAAACTGCCAACAACAGCGCCGAAAACAAATGAAAAAATATTTAAAATCATGGCTTCCTTATCTTCATTTTCTGGAATTAAGGAGACAACACCGGCGGATTTTGCTTTTTATTTCGGCAGTTCCGCCGCCTTATCCCAGTAATTCCAAGGACTTAGGCCGTAAACTTTGCGTCACGCCTTTTCAGGCGCTTTGCCTCTTTTCGATAACTTAATTTTACTCTTTTCATATACAAAGTCAAGAACATTTAGATAAGCGAATTGCCTCAAATAAAATGTTACCGAAGGGGTTGATAAAAGAGGTTCGTTGCCTCAAAAACCGATGTTACCGAG
>OMKS01003861.1_pt1 | contig 11682 bp, 5 predicted proteins | sample 1674721 | NCBI WGS metagenome assembly OMKS01 (sample SAMN06264996, study PRJEB25208) | sediment metagenome | isolation source: hot spring sediment | place: USA: California | collected 2014-09-02 | reverse complement strand
TTATAATCTTGATGATAGCAGGTGGATTGCAGTCCAGCTTCGGTGTATTTTTCAAACCAATGTCAACTGAACTGGGATGGAGCCGTGCTTTAACGGCAGGTGCTTTCACATTGAATCTGGTCATGCAAGCTGTCATGTCTATCGTAATAGGCAGGTTAAACGATAGATTCGGCCCCAGAATACTGGTAACAGCAGCAGGTGTACTGCTGGGTACAGGTTATATACTTTTATCCCAAATTGATTCAATCTGGCAAATATATCTATTTTACGGGATATTAGTGGGCGCGGGTTCGAGTACGTGGGTACCTATATTGTCGACCCAGATGAGGTGGTTCGTAAAATACCGCGGCTTGATATGCGGGCTGGTATCCTCAGGCATTAGTGTCGGCATGGTAGTAGGCCCTCCGCTGGCAACAAAAATAATTGAGATGTCCGATTGGAGGAATTCCTATTTTACTATAGGTTTGATTGCATTGTTACTCAGTGTAACAGCGGCACAATTCTTGAAGCGTGATCCTTCTCAGATCAGTGAAACTGCATACGGCACGAAAACGTCAAATGCTAATGGCGCAGAACCTGTGCAAACCGGACTGTCGCTTAAAGAGGCAGTTAGGACATCAAATTTCTGGATATTCGGTATAGCTTTCTTTTCGTTAAATTTCTGTTTGCAGACAATGGTTGTTCATATCGTTCCTCATGCAACCGATATCGGGATCGAGGCAACTGTAGCCGCTACCATCTTATCCGTACTCGGCATAGTAAGCATTGCAGGCAGGTTATCAGTAGGATTTATTGCCGATAGATTAGGCTGCAAAGTAGTAATGGTAACGGTTAATGTTTTAATGGTAGTATCTTTTATCCTATTGTTGACGACAAATGGATTAGGAATGATTTATCTGTTCGCCGTTATTTTTGCAATCAGCTACGGCGGATTCTCAACGATTCAATCTCCGATAGTTGCCGATTCTTTCGGGCTTAAATCTCACGGAACAATATTGGGATTAATATTAGTCGGCAATTTTGTTGGGGGAGGACTGGGGCCGTTCATAGCCGGGCGGATATTTGATACCAGCGGGAGTTACTATAGTGTATTCACAATATGCGCAGTGTTGAGTTTTATTGTTGTTTTAATATCACTGCGCCTGAAATCTTCCGTTTCAGCTAAATAAATTATTTGAAAAGTATAAATATTCCGCATCTTATCGTTTCCGTCATTGTTCTAAAGGGAATGCCCTGCCGCAAAGTAAATATTAAACTTCCCTGCCGTGTAATAAAACTGGCTGAAACAGCAAACGAATGATGGAGCGGCAGAATGGAGATTTAACTCTCCTGAACAGCGTTTCTTTCAGAAAGTGATCTGGTATAAGCATTGATGATGTCGCTGCGTCTGAGAATTCCGACTAGACGCGTCGGCTTTTTGCGGTCGGCTACCGGTATACGCGCCAGGTCGCGGATGCCGAGCCTGTTCATGACTTCGTGGAGCGATTCATCAGGATAAGCAACTACCAGATTACAGGTGGTGCAGATATCGGAGACAGTCAAACATTGCGAATCTCCGGAAGCGCATGATTCGAGGTCTTTGATACTGACCATTCCCTTGAAATTTTTATTTTTATCGATTACCGGCAAGCTGTGGAATTTGTTGTCCCTGAACATCTTGCGCAGTTCTTCGATGGATGTTTCAGTATTGACGAAGGGATATCGTCTGGTCATGATTTCGGAAACAAGTATTTTTTCAAGCACATCGATTTCTTCACGACGGGAAATATTGATTCCCTGTCTGGTTAGTTTTGTAGTATAAATGCTTTCCCTGTAAATTGTGCGCGCGATAAAGGTACTTGCTGCTACAGCGAGCATGACAGGCAATATGATTGCGTAGTCGCGGGTCATCTCAAAAACAATGATAATAGCCGTAATCGGCGCCCGGGCGGCTGCCGCGAAAACCGCAGCCATGCCTACCATCGAATAACCGCCCTGCGGTCCCACTATATTGGGCAGAAAACGGTTTGCCAGGCTTCCGAAAACACCTCCGTACATAGCTCCTATGAAAAGGCTTGGAGCAAAGATTCCCCCGCTCCCTCCGCTCCCGATGGTGATGGATGTAGCGAGGAGTTTAAGGCCGAGCAGTATTAGCAGAGAGATCAGTCCGATGTTGCCGTGCAAGGCTTGTTCTACTCCTTCGTATCCTACGCCGAAAATATACGGAGCATACCAGCCCATAATGCCTATCATTAATCCGCCGATAACAGGTTTTACAAAACCGGGTAATCTTAACTTATCGAAGAAATCTTCAGTTTTATATAGAAGCCATACGAAAGCAAGGGCAACGACAGCGCAAGTTATGCCAAGTCCGAAATAGGTTATCAGCTCCCAGTTGTTTGTAAGGTTGTAAACAGGCACATCGAAGGATTGAAGATCACCGAGCAGGATATGAGCGACTGCGGCTGCAATTACTGAGGAAATCAGCACAAAGCCGAAGTGCTTTGTGAAAATTCTTCCCAGTATTACCTCGCCTGCAAAAAAGATGCCGGCTAGAGGCGCATTAAAAGTTGCTGAAATACCACCCGCAGCGCCGCAGGCGACCAGGGTTTTAACCCAATCGGTCGAAAGTCCCAGCCATGACCCGATACTGGATCCGATCGTTGAACCGATTTGGACGATCGGGCCTTCGCGTCCCACAGAGCCGCCGCTGCCGATACATACAGAGGATGCCAGAATTTTTGACAGTGCGATTCTAGCGCGTATGCGCCCTCCGCGTATGATAACAGCGGACATAACTTCCGGAACCCCATGCCCCTTTGCCTCTGAAGATCTGGTAATTTTTATGATTGCCCAGACTATCAAACCGCCTGCGGCAGGTATGATTATAACGTAATATTCGTGCATGAAGCCTAAAAATTCAGCGGATTTCGTGAAAAACAGATATTGAAAAGCGGATATCGATAATCTAAAAGCATAAGCTCCGAGACCCGTAACTATGCCAACGATAATAGATAGCGCGGTACCGAAAGCGAATTCAGAATTGCGAAATACACTGAGCAGTTTTACAATTTTTATTCTTATACTTTTTAAGAAATCAGACATACTTAAGATATAGAACCTTTCACGTATTAGAAAGCTGTAAAAATCAACAAATATCTTGCCGTGTTGCTCATACTCAGCGTGCTGGCGATGGCGTGCCAGTGTCCGCTTTCGTCTGTGTTCGTCCGTTCGACGCCGACGATAGAGGCGACGCCGAAACCGACAGGGCCTACGCCGACGCCGTTGCCTCCATTGCCGCCGCAGGTGATCCAGGTGTCGCCAGCGCGAGGGGAGGAACAGCCGCTCGACGCGCCGCTGCAAATGGTCTTCGACCAGCCGATGGACGAGGAGACGGTGGAGTCCGCCTTTTCCATCGAGCCACAGGTGGCGGGTGTGTTCGAGTGGGTCAGCCCGCGCGCGGTGCAGTTCAGGCCGTCGGCCGATGGATTCGAGCGGGCCACGCGCTATACCGTCACCATCGACGAGGGGGCCCGCAGCGAGAAGGACGTGTCGATGAAGGAACCGATGCGTTTCGACTTCGCCACGGTCGGTTACCTGGAGGTGGGCGCGGTCCAACCGGCCGACGAGACCGAGGATGTCGCCACCGATGCGGTCGTGACCGTGGTCTTCAATCGCCCGGTCGTCCCCCTGGTCGCCATCGAGGATCAGGGCAATCTGCCCCAGCCGTTGACCTTCACGCCGCCGGTGCGGGGAACCGGGGAGTGGCTCAACACCTCGATCTACACCTTCACTCCTTTAGAGGAAGATGGTTTCGATCCGGCGACGACCTACAAGGCCCGGATCGGGGCGGGGCTGACCGATACCACCGGCGGTGTGCTGGAGGAGGATTTCACCTGGGAATTCACCACCATCATGCCCGCCGTCGTCGCCGCCTACCCGGGCAGGCAGACGACCTACGTCAGCCTGGAGCCTGCTATCCACGTGGCCTTCAACCAGCCGATGGATCGCGACGGGGTTGAGGACTTTTTCGAGTTGCGCAACCCGTCTACCGACGAGATCGTCGCCGGCGCGTTCGAGTGGCGCGACGAGGGACTGGTCCTACCCAGCCGCAAGACCTACGAGCCGTACCAGTGGTCGTGGAGCGTGGGAGCGGGGCCGGAGCGGGTCGGCGTCGAGACGCTGATCTTCACCCCCGACCAGCCGCTGGATTTCGACACCACCTACAGAGCGACGGTGGACGCCGGCGCGCCGGGAGCCACAGGGAGCGCGGGGACAGAATCGTCCTATACCTGGACCTTCGACACCATCCGCGAGCCGCGCATCCTCAGCACCAGTCCGCGCGATGGGGAGCAAAACGCCCGGCCGTGGGGTGGGTTGGAGGTCACGTTCTCCAGCCCGATGGACCCCGAATCGATCAACGGCAATTTCACCATCGACCTGCCGGTGGGCGCAGGCGACTTGTCGTCGCGCGACGTCTATACCTATTGGTGGGATAGCGATACGAAGTTGGAGATATCCTTCCCCATCGAGCCTAGCGCCGATTACGAGGTCACCATCAGCGGCGCGGTGCGCGGGCGATACGGGCACGAACTGGGCGAGGACACGACTGTCCGCTGGCGCACCAGGGCGTATGAGCCGATGGTCTACCTGCACAGTCTGGGCAAGATCGTGACCTACAACGCCTACACCCGGACCCTGGCCATGGTGACGGTGCGGAACGTGGAAGACGTTCATTTTTCCCTGTATCGCATGCCGTTGGACGATTTTCTCCGGGCGACCGGATCGAATTCGTGGAACTTCTGGAACAATTACAACGGCCGGAAGGAGCATCTGGTCCGGGAGTGGACATTGGACGTGAGTCCACCGCTCAACCAGCGCAGCCTCTACGGCACCAAGCTTGCAGAGCAGGATGATGGGTTGCTGGATCCGGGGTTGTACTTTCTCCAGGTGCGCCCGGGGACGGTTTACCCGGAGGCTCGGGGGAGATCCGTGAGTTCGAGCAAGGAGATTCTAGTTGTCTCGCGCCACAACGTGAGCGTCAAGACGAGCAGCAACCAGACCCTGGCCTGGGTGACCGACCTGCGCTCTGGCGACGTGTCGCCCGACCTGCCCGTCACGGTGATGGACGACGCTGGTGACGTGATGGACCGGGGCAGCACAGATCAGGACGGCGTTTTCCTGGGCCGCAAGGCGCAGTCCCGCGACCGCTGGTCGCCGGTCTACGTCTTCCTCGGCGACCCCGAAAACCCTGGCCCCGATTTTGGACTGACGATCAACCAGTGGGACAATGGCATCGGTCCATGGCAATTTGGCCTGCCGGTGAATTACAATGTCAGCGATTACGCCGGCTATTTCTTCACCGATCGTCCCATCTACCGGCCGGGCCAGATGGTCTATTTCAAAGGCGTGATCCGGGAGGACGACGATGCCCATTACACGCTGCCCGACGAGACCCGGAAAGTCCGCGTCTCCATCTCAGACGCCGAGGGAAAGACGATTCACTCGGAGGATCTCGAACTCAGCGACATGGGCACGGTGGATGGGGAGATCGAACTGGACGAGGAGGCATCGCTGGGCAACTATTCTATCCAGGCTATCTACCTGAAGGATAGGGACGCCCGCTTCTACACCAACTTCCAGGTAGCCGCGTATCGCAAACCGGAATTCCAGGTCGAGGTGGAGACCGATCGGCCCGAATACGCCCACGGGGACCCGATCAACGTCACCGCCCAGGCGACTTATTTCTTCGGCGGACCGGTGGCCGACGCCGAGGTGCGCTACGTCGTCCTGAGCAACGATTACACGTTCCGTTACCAGGGGAAGGGTCGCTGGGATTTCGACGATCGGAGTTACGATTACTGGTGGTGGTGGCGTCAGCCCGGCGGATCTTACGGCGAGCGGATCGCCGAGGGCGAGGGGGTCACCGACGCGGATGGTCGTTTCACGTTCGCCGTGGATGCCGACATCGCCGAAGAGACGTCTAGCCAGGTATTCACGCTGGAGGCGACCGTCACCGACGTCAACAACCAGGAGGTCAGCAACCGGACCACGGCTATCGTGCACAAGGGACGTTTCTACATCGGGCTGCGCCCGGCGCGCTACGTCGGCCAGGTGGACCAGGAAAATCAAGTTGACCTGATCACCGTGGATTGGGAGAGCGAACCGATCCCCGACCAGGAGGTGACCGTCGTCTTCGCCAAGCGGAACTGGTACAGCGTCCAGAAGCAGGCGGAGGACGGACGCTTCTACTGGGAGAGCGGCGTCGAGGACGTGCCGGTGTTCACGGACACCGTCGAGACGGACGCCGAGGGTCTGGCCCAGGTCAGTTTCACACCGGAGGAGGGCGGGACCTACAAGGTGATCGCCACCGGCGTTGACCGGGCGGGCAACGAGGTGCGCTCGTCAACCTTCACCTGGGTCAGCGGGCGCTCGTACATCAGTTGGCGGCGCGACAACAACGACCGCATCGACCTGGTCACCGACAAGCAGCAGTACCAGGTGGGCGACACCGCCTCGATCCTGGTCCCGCACCCGTACCAGGGCGAGGTCAAGGCGCTGGTCACTGTCGAACGGGGCTACGTCTACGAGCACTGGGTGGAGACGCTGGAGACCAACTCGGAACAGATCGAGATCCCCATCACCGAGGACCTGATCCCGAACGTGTTTGTCTCGGTCGTCATCGTCAAGGGCACGGATGAGAACGTGCGCACGCCCAGTTTCAAGGTCGGTTACGCCCAGCTCTCCATCGACACGACCGAGAAGGCGTTGAACATTGAACTGACGCCGGATCGGGCGGCCGACGAGCATTACCAGCCGGGCGACGAGGTGACCTACGACCTTCACGTCACCGACAGCGCTGGCGATCCGGTGGAAGCGGAACTGGCGCTGGACCTGGTCGATCTGGCAGTGCTGACCCTGGCCGATCGACCAGGTCCGGGCCTGCTTGACTACTTCTGGCGCGAGCGGGGGTTGGGCGTCGATACAGCCAGCGGGCTGACCCTCTCCGGTGATCGCATCAGCGAGGAACTGGGGGACGAGGTCAAGGGCATGGGCGGCGGCGGGGGGGGTGAGGAATTCGGCCCAGTGCGCGAGCGCTTCCCAGACCTGGCCTACTGGAACCCGGATCTGCGCACCGACGAGGACGGGCGCGCCCAGTTCAGCGTCGAACTGCCCGACAATCTCACCACGTGGCGGCTGACCGCGCGCGGGGTCGACGTCGAGACGCTGGTGGGCGAGGCCCAGGTGGACGTCATCAGCACCAAGAGTCTGTTGCTGCGCCCGGTGGCGCCCCGGTTCTTCGTCGTCGGCGACGAGGCGGAACTGGCGGTCGTCATACACAACAACACCAACGATCCGCTGGACGTGGAGGCGGCGATCCAGGTGGCGGGGCTGGCGCTCCACGAGGCGGCCCGCACGCAAGTGAGCGTCCCGGCCAACGACAAGGTCAAGCTGGCGTGGCCGGTGACGGTCCAGGACGTCGAAGATGTGACGCTGCGTTTCGGCGCCCGCTCGGCCCAGGCCGATCTGGCGGACGCGGTGGAGATCAAGCTGCCGGTCTATCGCTACAGCACGCCGGAGGTGGTCGCCACCGCCGGTTACATCGACGAGGATGGCGAGCGGCTGGAGGCGGTCGCGCTGCCGCCCCGCTACGACCCCACCCAGGGGGAACTTTCGGTCCACGTCGATCCCTCGCTGGCGGCGGGGATGATAGACGGGCTGGAGTACCTGGAGCATTTCCCCTACGAGTGCACCGAGCAGACGGTCAGCCGCTTCTTGCCCAACGTCGTCACTTATCGCGTCTTCGAGGAACTGGGTGTGGCGCGGCCCGACCTGGAAGAACGATTGCCAGGCCTGGTGAACCGGGGGCTCCAACGGCTTTACAATCAGCAGCGTTACAATGGCGGCTGGGGTTGGTGGGTGCGGGACGAATCCCGCCCCTACCTGACCGCCTACGTGCTGTTGGGCCTGATCGAGGCGGACCGGGCCGGTTTCACCGTCGACCGTGACGTCATGAACCGGGCGGCGCGATACCTGAAAGGGAGCTTGAGATCGCGCCGCGACCTGCAGGCCCACTGGAAGGCGAACGAACAGGCCTTCATTCTGTACGTGTTGGCCGAGGCGGGAGTGGGGGATCTCTCGCGGATGGAGACACTGTTTCAGCAGCGGGATGCGTTGGATACCTTCGGCGAGGCCTACCTGGCGATGGCTTACGGCGTGCTGGAGGAGGACAAGCAGTCACGAATTGATACGCTGCTCTCTGACATCACCAGCGACGCCATCGTCAGCGCCACCGGCGCCCACTGGGAGGAGGAGCAGGTCGACTATTACGCGATGAACACCGACACCCGCTCCACTGCCATCGTGCTGGCGGCCCTGGCCCGGCTCGATCCCGACAACGCGCTGGCGGCCAACACGGTGCGCTGGCTCATGGTGGCCCGGCGGGACGGTCGCTGGGAGACGACCCAGGAGAACGCCTGGGCCATCCTGGCCTTGACCGACTGGATGGTCGCTACCGGCGAGTTGGAGGGGCATTATGCGTGGCGTGTGCTCGTCAACGGCGAGTTGCTGGGCGAGGGTGAGGTGGACCGGGACAATCTCAAGGAGACAAACAAGCTACAGATCGAGGTGGCCCGGTTGCTGGCCGATGAGGCGAACCGGGTCCTCATCCAGCGCGACGCGCCGTCGGGTGAGGCGAGGGGGGAGGGACGACTGTACTACAGCATGTACCTGCGCTACTTCAAGCCGGTGGAGGATGTGACGGCGCTCGAACGGGGCATCATCGTCAGCCGCCGCTATACGCGCGCCGATTGCGATGGGGATAACGGTTGCCCCGCCGTCGACGAGGCGCAGGTGGGTGACGTGATCCGGGTCCAGTTGACCGTCATCGCGCCCCGCGATTTGCATTACGTGGTGGTCGAGGATCCCTTCCCGGCCGGGGCCGAGGGGGTGGACGTCAGCCTGAAGACGAGCAGCATCGCCCAGGAAGGCCCCCAGGTGACGCGCACCGACCGGACGCATCCGTGGTGGGGTGGGTGGGGCTCGTGGTGGTTCCGCCACACCGAGATGCGCGACGAGAAAGCGGTGCTCTTCGCCACCTACCTGCCCAAGGGCACGTACGAGTACACCTACCTGATCCGGGCCAGCCTGCCCGGCGAGTTCCGCGCCATCCCCACCCACGCCTACGAGATGTATTTCCCAGAGGTGTTCGGGCGAAGCGACGGGGGCTTGTTCACCATCACGGAGTAAGGACGGTAAGCTGGTAAACTGGTAAACTGGTAAACTGGTAAACTGGTAAGCTGGTAAGCTGGTAAGCTGGTATATTGGTAGACCGGTAGACCGGTAGACCGGTAGACCAATATACCAATATACCAATATACCAATATACCAGCATACCAATATACCAATATACCAATATACCAGTTTACCGATACACCGATTTCAGAGGAGTTTTCAAAATGACCCAAACGACTATCCCGACCCGGGATCGCCCCACCGGCTTCACCGTCGTCGCCGTGCTGTTGGCGCTGACCGCTTTGTTCACCATGGTATTCTGGATCGTCTTCTTTGCCGATACGGCAGCGCAGGCCGACTCGTTTCTGGCCCGGCAGAGCGCCTGTTGGTATGCGTGGGAGCGTTCGTTTCCCCTGGCCGATGCCTGGATGGCGGCGGCGGCCCTCATCGGCGCCCTCGGCCTGATGCGCATGCGATCCTGGGGGCTGTTGTTCTGCGAGTTGGCCGGCAGCGCGCTCGTCTTCCTGGGGCTGATGGACATCCTGTTCTTCGTGCAGAACGGCCTCTATCTGCATTTCAATGCGGACGTCGCCGTGGAGGCGTTCATTCACGCCTGGGTCACCGGGTTTGGGGTATTCGTCATCGCCTACGTCTGGAAGCGGCGAGGTTTAGTATCTTCTCAATAAGTTGGGGAGCTGTGGCCGGTCTCCCGACCGAGCCACAGCGGGCACGGTCAGGAGACCGGCCCGAGCGAGTTTGCCCCGGTTTATTGAGATGATACGAGGTTTATTGCTGGCTTTGTAGCAGTGTTCTTCTCTCGTTGACTTTCGTCCCTTTTTGCGTATAATATTCACGTCGTGAATATGCGAGTTGTGAATAGACGAGTAAGGGCCTAACCAATAGAATCCTTGCACTGCGAGCAAGAACTTGGTGGTCAATGGCTCCTTTTTGGCTCTGGCTTGGAAGCGCAGCGGCTTCTGCCAGGTTAGGGGGATACCATGCGGCAACGTCTGCCGATGGAATGGGCGCTCCTGGGTTTCCTGATCGAGGAGCCGATGCACGGATACGACCTGCACCAACGGGTCAAGGAGGGGCTAGGCCGGGTCTGGTACATGGGGCGGAGCAACGTCTACAGCGGCCTGAAGCGTCTGGAGGACGAGGGGCGGGTCGAGGCGACGTTGGAAGCGCAGGGCGGGAGGCCGCCGCGCAAGGTGTACGAGGTCACGCCCAAGGGCGAGGAAAGTTTCTTGACCTGGGTGCGAGCGCCGGTGTCCTCGATGCAGGATATGCGGGTGGAGTTCCTGGCCAAGCTGTATTTCTTCCATCGCCTGGGCCTGGATAGGGTGGGGGACCTGATTGGGGGGCAGGAGAGCGCCTGCCAGAAGCGCATCGACCGGCTGGAGCGCCACGCCGAACGGCGCGAGGGGCAGGATTTCGACCGCATGGTGTTCGATTTCCGCCGCCGTCAGATCGAGGCCATCCTGGATTGGCTGGCATCCTGTCGCGAGGTGTGTGAGCAGTGGGACGGGCGGCCTGCTGAGGCGCGATGATTGAGGTGCAGGGGCTGACCGTCCGGTACCCGGAGGCGGACGGGCTGCGTGGGATGGATCTCTCCATTGGCCGGGGCGAGTTCGTCCTGATCGGCGGGCCGTCGGGCGGCGGGAAAAGCACCCTGGCCCACGTGTTGATGGGATTGATCCCCGAGACGATCCCGGCCCAGGTGACCGGCGCTGTCACGGTCGCCGGGATAGACCCTCAGCGGCGTCGCGTGGCTCAGGTGGCCCGACGGGTCGGGCTGGTTTTCCAGAACCCGGTGTCTCAGTTATTCAACGCTACGGTGGCGGAGGAGGTGGCCTTCGGATTGCGGAACCTGGCCTTCGCGCCGGACGCGATCGCCAAACGGATGGCGTGGGCGCTGGAGGCGACCGGTTGCCGTCACCTGCGGGACCGGGCCGTGCGGCGCCTGTCGAGCGGTGAGAAACAGCGGGTGGCTATCGCCGCGACCCTGGCGATGCGGCCATCGGTCATCATCCTCGACGAGCCGACGGCGAACCTGGACGATGAGGGTGTGCGGACACTGGTGCAGACATTGGCCTGGCTTCGGCAGCGGGCCGAGGTCACCCTGCTCGTCGTCGAGCATCGCCTGGAACCGTTCCTGTTCCAGGCCGATCGTCTGGTCTGGCTGGCGGATGGCGAGGTACGTGCCCAGGGGGAGCCAGTTGAGACCTGGTCGCAGGTGCGGCCGGCTTTTTCGATGCCGCCCTGTTCGCCGTCACCGGGGGACGATCTACTGGTCGAGATGCGCGACGTGGCGGCCGGTTACGACCGTTCACCCGTGCTCGAGGGCTGTTCGATGGCGTTACGGCGCGGGGATTTCGCCGCGTTGATCGGCCCAAACGGCGCGGGCAAGACGACGCTGGCCCTGTCTCTTATACACATCTGACGCTGCCGACGAAGAGGATAGTGTAG
>OMKS01003860.1_pt1 | contig 11684 bp, 5 predicted proteins | sample 1674721 | NCBI WGS metagenome assembly OMKS01 (sample SAMN06264996, study PRJEB25208) | sediment metagenome | isolation source: hot spring sediment | place: USA: California | collected 2014-09-02 | reverse complement strand
GTCAATGTGTTTGTCGTGGTGGCACTGCTGGCCACAATGGCGATAGGCGAGTTCAGGCCCGCCGCCGTTATCGTTTTCATAATGGCCGCCGCCGGAGCACTGGAGTCCTACACCCTGGACAAGACTCGCAGGAGCATCCGTGACCTTCTGGATTTCGCCCCGGCAACGGCGACGGTTCGTCGGCAGGGGCAGGAGGTCATCGTCCCGGTTGCCGAGCTTCAAGTGGGTGACATCGTTGTGGTCAAGCCCGGTGCGAGGATTCCCGTTGACGGCGTTGTGACCGCCGGGGCCGGCAGCGTCAATCAGGCTCCGATTACAGGCGAGTCCGTGCCGGTGGAGAAGTTCCCGGGAAGCAGTGTTTTCAGCGGAACCCTTAACGAGTCCGGCAGGTTGGAAATTCGAACGGCCAAGGTGGGCGAGAACACCACACTGGCGAAGATCGTGCATCTGGTGCAGGAAGCCCAGGGAACGCGGGCGCCCATTCAGAATATGGCGGATCGGTTCACGATGTGGTTTCTGCCGACGGTGGTGCTGCTCGCGATCATCGCTTTGGCTCTCTCGCGCGATGTCAAGGTGGCGGTCTCTGTTCTGCTGGTGGCGTGCCCCTGTGCATTCGCCATCGCCACACCTACCGCCGTGACCGCCGGTGTATCCAATATGGCCCGCCGCGGTGTCCTGATCAAGGGTGGTATTTTTTTAGAACTGGGCCATAAGATAACCCATCTTCTTGTGGACAAGACCGGGACCTTTACCTTTGGAAGGCCCAGGGTGGAAGCCATCATTTCCTTCAACGGGAAAGGCCCGGACGAGGTCCTGCGGATGGCGTGCATCGCGGAGAAGTATTCCGAGCACCCCTTGGCGCGTTCTATTCTGGCGGCCGGCCGAGCCAGACGCCTTGAAATACCCGACCCGGACCAGTTTGTCAGTGCGACGGGCATGGGGGTGGAGGCCCGATGGAATGCCGCAAACCTCCGCGTGGGCAAGCAGGCGTTCCTTCAGGAAGCCGGTGTACCCATCCTCGCGCCGGTAGACCATGAGATGGCCCGACAATCGGAGCAGGGACGCACCGGCGTCCTCGTCGCCCACAACAACGAAGTAGTGGGTATGCTGGCGATTGCCGATGAGATCCGGCCCGAGATTCCGGAAACCCTCCGCCTACTCAAGACGATGGGGGTCCAGAGGATTACCATGTTGACCGGCGATCATCCTCGGGTCGCGGAAGCGGTCGCCCGGGCCATCGGAGTAGACGGTTTTCAGGCCGAGTTGCTTCCCGAACACAAGCAGGAATCGGTCAGGGCCCTGCAGGCCGAGGGTCATGTCGTTGGAATGATCGGCGACGGCATTAACGATGCGCCGGCTCTGGCGTTGGCGGATGTGGGGATCGCTATGGGCTCCGGCGGAACGGACGTGGCCATCGAGACCGCCGATATCACCTTGATGAAGGATGATATCTCAGGCGTGGCCGATTTCATGTGGATGTCGGCAAAGGTCCTGCGCCGCATCAAGCTGAATATCGTCTTCTCCATGATCTACAACGTCATTGGGCTCACGTTGGGTGTCTTCGGCGTGATGACGCCGATCATCGCGGTGATTTTTCAGGAAGCCGGTTGCATCACAGTCGTCTTCAGTTCGACGCTATTGCTATGGTCGAAGCGGGGCGCTGGGAAGGCCCGAAGTGCGTTGGCGGCCCGCGGTCTTGCGGCAGTTGGGTCAACCGAAACTGTGGCGGCAAGCGGCTGATGCACGAGAACCGAGAATGGAAGTGATTGTAGACATGATCGAACGAAAGGATACACACGTATGGCAGGTGTGGCTTCACCAAAAGACCAAGGCAAGCGACTGAACGTCTTTGAGAAGTATCTGACGATCTGGGTGGCGCTATGCATCATCGGGGGCATCGTCCTGGGCAAGGTGGCGCCCGGCGTGGCCCAGTCGCTGGACGCCGTGGCGATTTATGTCAATGGCGCGCCGGTCGTGTCAATCCCCATCGCTATCTGTCTGTTCTTCATGATGTACCCGATCATGGTGAAGATTGACTTTGCCGAGGTGGTCCGGGCCGGCAAGAGCCCCAAGCCCGTGCTGCTGACGCTGATCGTCAACTGGGGGATCAAGCCCTTCACGATGTTCGCCATCGCGACATTTTTTCTGGGCTATGTCTTTCGCGGCATGATCCCCGGCACGGAGATCGTCAAAGACGGCACGGAGGTCGAGTTGTTCCGCTCGTACATCTCCGGAGCCATTCTGCTGGGCATTGCGCCCTGCACGGCCATGGTTCTGATGTGGGGCTACCTGGCCAAGGGCAATCAGGGCCACACATTGGTCATGGTTGCGATCAATTCACTGACGATGCTGGTGCTGTACGGCTTGTTGGGCGGCTGGCTGCTGGGCGTCAACAAGATGCCCGTACCGTGGCAGGCGCTGTTACTGTCCATCGCTATCTACGTCGCCCTGCCCCTGGTGGCGGGCTATTTCTCTCGCAAGTGGATCATCCGGTCCAAGGGACTGGCGTGGTTTGAGTCCAGGTTCCTGCACGTGCTGACGCCCGTGTCGATTATCGCCCTTCTGGCGACGTTGGTTCTGCTGTTCAGCTTCAAGGGCGAAACCATTATCGGCAACCCGCTGACGATCCTCTGGATCGCGATCCCGTTGTTCATCCAGACATGGCTGATCTTCGGTATTACGTATGTGTTGGCGAAACTCCTGAAGTTCAGCTATGAGGACGCCGCCCCGTCGGCCATGATCGGCGCGTCCAACCACTTCGAGGTCGCCATCGCCACGGCGACCATGCTCTACGGTCTGTCCAGCGGAGCGGCCCTGGCCACCGTCGTCGGCGTCCTCATCGAAGTTCCGGTGATGCTGATGCTGGTCAAGGTTTGTCTGCGAACGCAGAGGTGGTTTCCACAGATATCCGCCCACGCGGGCGGACCCGCGGGGGGAGTTGCCGGCTCCGGACACCCCGCAGTCAAGACGCAGAGGCAGTAACCACGGTCGGAACAGTGCTTACGTATACGAACGTATACGAGCCTCTAACGGTCAACGGACGGGAAACACACGTATCAGATGCTTCGGACCCGGACGCTCATCCCACCATTGTGCAAGAACGCATTCTCAGAATCCGGACTGAGACGCACGGGCAGATTACAGGCAGGTATATCGCAACCGAACCGCTCACGACGGGATAAGGCCGCCCTTTATTCGGGTCTGCAGTTCGTCGGCGATATGGACGAATGTCCAACCTCATATCCTCAAGAGGCTGGCCAGGCACTCTCAGGTTGATTTGACAATGTCGGTGTACAGTCATGTAGTACACGGAGATGAGAGTCTCGCCATCGAAGCCTTGCCCATACCCCATGCAAGGGCACAGACATCAGAAACTTTGGCGACCGGCACTGATGGTGTCCGATGCGGTGTACAGAATGGTGTACAGACAACCGGCCTGCAAAGAGACAGATCGCCCGCAATTGGCAGCCCGCACACGAATCCTCACCCTGTTGTCTTGGATCATAACTCCTTTAACAGAAGCATGTTAGGCAACAAGAGAACCCAATTGTCCTCGATTGACAAGGGGGTTTCCGGAATCGGGGTGACTGGATTCGAACCAGCGGCCTCCTGCTCCCAAAGCAGGCGCTCTAGCCAAGCTGAGCTACACCCCGCAAAGCCGACACAAAGCGACAATCGCTGATTCTACCGTCGCTTGGACTGCTCCGCAACGACAATCCGTATGTTCCGGCCAACCCACCCCCTGTCCAAGGCGTCCAAACCACCCTTGTTCGCAAAAAAACGTTTGCATCCCGGGCGGCGACGGGGTACAATACCCTTAGGCGAGACTCGATTTCTTGCCGACATACGGACAGGGTGCATCTATGCAACCGTCGCATCCAGGAGCCCAACCGAACAAGCGGGTTTGACGGCTTGTAGGAGATTAGTATGGCTGGTATGTTCTACACGTTAGCCCAGGCCGCCGAGGCGCTCGGCACGACCGAGGATCACGTCAAACGGCTGGCTGCCGACGGGAAGGTCCGGACCTTTCAGGATGGAGCCTCGCTGCTGTTCAAGATCAGCGAGATCAACGCCCTCAAGGGGGAAATCAAGCCCCTTGCGGCGGAAACACCCACCGAATCCGAGGAAGCCCTGGCTCTTGAGGCGATCGACCTCGAAGATGAGCCGCTGGACCTCGAATCGAGCCAGGAAGACGCTTCGGTCAGCGAACTCGAGGCGCTTCTGGGCCTTGGCGCAACGGATGAATCGGGCCCTGAGCCTGTTGAGATGGCCGATGAACCGCTGGACTTCGAGTACGACTCGCTTGATCTTGAGCCGGAGGCCGCAGGCGAATCGCCTTCGGGACTTGAGGACCTGTTGGATTTGACGCTGGATGAAGAGGCCCCTGCCGACGACGACAACAAAGCGGTCGAGCCACAGTCGGCCGACGAGCCGCTCGACCTGGAGCCTGCATCTGAGGCCGAGCCGTCGTCGGAGATGGATGAGCTGATGTCGTTCAATCCGACCCCGGAAGAAGCCGGCGCCGACGAGCCGGTTGAAGCAGGCACCGGTGAGTTTGACGAATTGATAGACCTCGAACCGAGCGATCAGGAGCAGGAGGCGGTCGAACCGGAAGAGCTGATGGAGCTCGAAGCGGGCGAAGAACTGCCCGCCGAGGCTTTCGGCGAGGCGGTCGGCGCCGCGGATGAGGGCCTGGAGGAGCTGATGGAGTTTGAGCCGGCGGCCGAGGACGCCGAGAGCAGCGAGCTTGACGATCAGACGGCCCTGGAGGCCGAGACACCGGAGCTGACCGAGGAAGATGAGGAAGCCGCCGCCGTCGAAGGGGCCGACCTGGACGACCTACTGGATATCGGGCCGGAGGTTGGGGCGGCCGCGGAGGACTCCCTGGGTTTGGAGGAGTCCGCCAGCCCCATGGACGCTTACAATGACGATTCCGTGGCCGGGCCCATCGAGACGGGCGAGTTGCCGGCCACTGACGACACCGCCGAAGATATCCTGTTGGCGCCCGAGACGGGCATCAGTCTCGACGCCGATCTGACCAACGCCGATACGGCTATTTCAGGCGCCGGCGTCAAGGTGCTCGGTGAAAGCGACGCCGACTATGAATTGACCGACGATACCCTGGGCGAGACCGCGGCGCCCGGGCGGACCTCTCCGGAGGCATCCCTTGAGGAAATCGAAGAGGATGTCAACCTTGACACCTTCGGCAGCGGTTCGGGTTTGCTCGACCTTTCGTTGCAGGCCGACGATACGTCGCTGGGCGGTATTCTGGATGAGATTTACACCGCCGAGGATGAGGCGGCCCCAGCGATGCCCGCGGCGACGGCCGAGTCGACCGCCGAGGAGATGGAGGCGGAAGCCGATCAGATCATGGCCGATGAGGATTACGCCGCACCGCAGGCCGCGGCCGCGCTCCCAGCCATGATGGCCATGCCAGCCGCTCAGATCGTCTACGACGACAAGGCCAACAAGGTCAGCAGCATTCTCATGATCCTGACGCTGCCGTTCATTGTGTATGCAGCCCTGGCCGCGGGTCTGGGGGTACGGGGCACGGGTGGCAGGGCCGTGGAGCTGACCCAGAATTATATGATGTACGTCGCTGGCGGCGTCTCGCTGCTGCTGGCGGTTATCGGGCTGACCATGTTCATGGGTGGCGGTTCCGGCCAGCCGAAGGTTAAGAAGGAGAAGAAGGCCAAGGAGACAAAGGCCAAGAAGGGGAAGGTGAAAAAGGAATCCAAGCCTAAAAAGCAAAAGTAATAAACCCGGCCTCGTGACGCCTTGGTCTTGAGGCGAACAAGTTCTCTCCCAGCCCCGCGGCATCCTGTCGTGGGGCTGTTTCTCTTTCAGCCGACCGGATCAGTTCGACTTGGTAATCTCACGGACGACACCGGTGGCGTAACAGCCGGCGTCCAGTTCGAATTGAAGCTCCAAACAGGGTCCGCGGGCGTCGACCGGCGTGGCGAGGGCGGCGTTCCTCGGCTGGAACCGAAGCGTCCGTCGCCCGCCCCGCCCCCCAAAACGCTGCATGGTGGTCAGGTGATTGTCGGTCAGACCGGCCGCCTCCAGAATCGGGTTCTCAATGTCGCCGGCCGGACCGGTGAGCCTATACATGCGGTGTCCCAGGAGCGGTCCTGTCGGGCTGATCTCAAAGGCGTCGCAGCGGGGCTGCTCCACGGCGGCGTCGATGACCGTGAAACAGGCGCCGTTGATGTGCTTGCACGCCATGTCGCCGTTGAGTAGCGTGTCGATACGGGGCATGCGCACGGCCAGGCATTGGTTGAAGAGACTGGACTGGAAGGCGGAGACGAAGAATCCGCGAAGGTGCTTATCAACGGATTTGAATGCCCTGGCTCGATTACCGTTGGCTTTGATCAGGGCGCGCAGCGCACGGCGCTGGTCGGCGCAATTGGCCGGCCAGGCGCCCAGAGCTTTCTCGTAATCGCCGGCTTCGTACAGCGTGCGGGCGGCCTCAACACGGGCGGATTCTTCCGGCGAAGGACGTCCCAGGAAAATGTCAAAAAACTCGTCGACATCCTCGGAGCAGATGGCCCGGCCGAGCAGGTGCGTGTCGTTACGATTGCCGAAACGCTGCTGGCCGAAGTAGTTGGGAACCCCGCGGCGGACCAGAACGTCCATGATGCGCTCCGCCAGGGCCGCCGCCTCGGCGGGCGGACGATCCAGGTTCCGTAAACGGATGATAAACCGGTTGCCCGCCAGATGGCCGGGCTTGAGCTTGTTCGTGTGCCTGGCCGTCGCCAGGATTCGGATCCGGGGGATGTTGACCGCGGCAAATCGGGCAGGGTCCACGTGCTCGATAGACATCCACTGGCGGGTGACGGCACGGGCATCCTTGAGGCCGGCATAGCCGACGTCCCGCCGGGCGACGCCCAGTTCCCGGGCGATCCGAGCGGCAACCTCCATCGTGGGAAGGCCCGTTTTTTCGACAAGGGCGTACGTGTGAGTGCCGTAACCGCAGGGCGCATAGCTGGGCAATTCCTCGACGCAGAAGTCCTCGACGCGGACCTTGAGGTCGCCCGATACACCTTCCAGATCAGCCGTGAGAAATGGCAGCGGCGTGTCGTTGTTGGGGTCGTACATCGTGTCTGTCCTGATCTGTGTTCGGTTGGCAAGGCTGCGCCAGTGTTGGGCCTTCTTGCTGGTACACCTTCGCCGCGTCTGTCGTCTTGTCCTGTTTCGGAGCGGCGATCATACCAAACGACGTCGGCATGGGCCAGCGATTATCCTTGACAAGAGGGGGTACAAACAGGTATAAACAGGGTATCGGCATGGAGGCTTCGGGACCGGAACCCAGGGTGGAATCCACGGCAGGCCGGGGCACAGGACAATGCCCGCAGGTTCAACCGCTGCGCCGCATGGCGCTGCAAAGCCGACCGACCCCACGTCGGGCAAGGCAGGGTGATCATGACGTATCGTTCGGCGGTCTGTACGGCGTCGGGGGCGCTTCACGGGGTCTGTCTGTCGGCGATCTGTGCGGCCGTGGCCCGGGATGTGGCATTCGGACTGGCCTGCGGGATGATTGCAGGGCTGTACTTTGCATTGCTGGCGGTGCTGCACACACGTGGGATTGAGGCAGGACCGTCGAGATACCCCGCCGGCAAGGTGAAGGCACAAAGGGCCGCGACAGGACCGGTGGTTACGACGATTCATGCCCGCCGCCCCGGCGGCGGACCGGTCATCCGTGTGGATGCGCGCCGCATGGCGACCCCAGGTCGGCCGTGATGCGAATTGTGCATGATCGTACGAGAAGCCCCGGATACCTCCGGCGGTGAAAGCCCCGGTAATGAACGTGGGGGCCTGTCTCGGATAGCGACGGTTTTCCCAGAATGCCTTACTTACCCAGCCTGCGATTATTTCCTGTTTTTTGTTCTTGACGGTGATACACGCATCGGTTCTATTTATACTAAGAGGGTGTGCAGGGGCCTTGTGGCAGGGTATCTCGCCCGGCCGCATGGTGTGTTTGCATACGCCGCGGTGAATCAGGATGATCGCTCTTGCCAGGTTTGAAAGGATTTGAAGATGCGGAACCCCAAAGTCTTAGTGCTCGCCGGCCTGTTTCTGTGTGTAATGCTTATGTCCGGCTGCGATTCCGAACTGAAAGACTTGCGCATTCAGAATGAAACGCAACAAAGACGGATAGCGGATCTGGAGAGCCAGCTCCGGGCCAAGCAGTTGGAGCTGGATCAGCTCAAGCGCGAGCTGGAGGCCATAAGGGCGTCGGGCGGAATCGAAACCGACGCACTGGAGCAGAAGATCGCCGCGCTGGAAGATGACTTGGCCAAGAAGCGGGCCCTGATTCAGGAGATGCAGACGAAGTTGCTCGGTGGTGGCCAGCTTCCGCCCGAGTTGGATACGAAGCTCAAGGACTTCGCCGCCGCCAACAGCCAGATTGTCGAGTACAATCCGGAATCAGGCATCGTGAAGTTCAAGAGCGATTTGCTCTTTGAGAGAGGCAGTGATGTGGTCGCCGCCTCGGCGATCGACGCCGTCAAGGCCCTTTGCGGGATTCTCGCCAGTCCGGAGGCCGCGGAGTTCAACATCATTATCGCCGGCCACACCGATGATATGCGAATCGCCAGGCCCGAGACGCTCGCCAAGCACCCGACAAACTGGCATCTGTCGGCGCACCGGGCGATTTCCGTGCTGGATATCATGGCCCTGAACGGCATCGCGTCGGAACGGATGAGCGTTCGAGGGTTCGGAGAGTTTCGCCCGGCTGAACCCAATGCTCCGAATAAGGCCGGCAACGAGAAAAACCGTCGGGTCGAGATCTTCGTGATTCCCAAGGGCATCTAACGACCCCAGAGGACATCGGCGACTTGTGAGCACCCTTTTCCGGATGCAGGCGATGGCGGAACGCACGCTTATAATCCTCAAGCCGGACGCGATTCAGCGGCGCCTGGCCGGTCAGATCATCGAGCGATTCGAGCGCAAGGGGTTTCGCCTGGCGGCAGCCAAGCTCCTGTGGATCTCTATGGAGCAGGCGCGACGGCATTACGCCGTACACGAAGGCAAGCCGTTCTTCGAAGGCGTAGTAAAGTACCTGGCTTCCGGGCCGTCGCTGGTGATGGTCTGGGAAGGACCTCGGGTCATCGAAATATCGCGGAAAATGATGGGAAAGACCTTCGGTTTCGAGGCCGAGCCCGGCACCATACGCGGCGATTTCGGGCTTTCCCAGCGGTTCAATCTGATTCATGGGTCCGATAGTCATGAGTCGGCGGCCTACGAAATCGGTCTGTATTTCAACGGCGATGAACTGGTGGCCTATGATTTCTCCGACGGACATTGGATCGAGGGAACGACTCAGTAGGAATTCCGTAAGCGTTTGCCGACACTGGATTTACAACCCAATGGCATGACTGCTGGTTGCACTGTAAAGGCCTCTATGAGGCCTTTTTCTTTTGCAGTTATGCCCGGAGGTTGTTAGAATTTGTATGTCGTCCGGGTATATGGAGGAGTATCGCAGTTCATGTTGAATAGAGTCATTCTCCTGCTGGTGTGCTTGGCCCCATGCGGGCTTTCTGCGCGCACTATCACCGTTGATGACGACGGACCGGCAGACTATTCGACCCTCTCCGGGGCAATCGCCGCGGCCACACACGGCGATACCATCGTGGTGTATCCGGGTGCGTACGTGGAGGCTGTTTCCTTCGGGGGATTGGCGATTACCGTTCGAAGCGTCGATCCAGCCGATCCGACGGTGGTCGCATCGACCATCATCACACAGAGCACAGGCTATTCGGTGAGTTTCACCCAGAGCGAAGGGGCCGGTTCGGTCCTCCAGGGTCTCACCATCACCGGGCGGGGGATTCGCTGCTCCGGCTCAAACACCCAACCCACGATCCTCGGCAATATCATCCGCTACTGTACCGATGTGGGCATTTCGGGAGCGCTCGGCACAACGCCGTCGATCCTCGGCAACGAGATTTCCTTTAACGCGGGCGGGGGTATCAGCCAGTGCAACGGCTTGATCAGCGGCAACTGGATTACCAGCAACAGAGCCACGCGAGGCGCAGGGCTGTACGATTGCGATGGAACAATCCGTAATAATATCATCAGTGGGAACGTAGCTCTGCATACGACAACACTGGGAGACGGAGGCGGCCTGTACGGCTGCGACGGGATCATTGAGAACAATACAATCGTGGGCAACGTCGCACGCAACGATGAGCGGCCGGACACCCACGGCTTCGGGGGGGGGCTTTACAATTGCCGTGCGACGGTGCGCAATAACATCATCGCCGGCAATATCGCAAACTCCGGCGGGGGAATCTACGCGGTAAACATCGGGACGGCCAACACATACAACAACTACTGGCAAAATGTGCCGGACGCCTTTGCCGGAGCCATAGCACGGGGGATCGGCGAACTTTTCATCGACCCGCTGTTCGTGGAGCCGGGCGTCTGGGATGACGCAGGCACGCCCGTTGCCACCGATGACTTCTGGATTGAAGGCGACTATCACCTTAAGTCAATCATCGGACGGTGGAATCCTGCCTTACGACGCTGGGTGCAGGACCCGGTACACAGTCTCTGTATCGACGCCGGTGACCCCGCATCCAACTGGACGACCGAGCTGTGGCAGAACGGGCAACGGGCCAACCTCGGCGCCTACGGGGGCACGGTGGAGGCCTCGATGTCGGTCTCGACGCTGGGGCTACTGGCGGACTTTGACTATGACGGAGGAACGGACTGTAATGATCTGGCGATGCTGGCGGCCCAATGGCTGACGGATGAGGCGCCGGTGGCGGAAGACATTACACGGAACGGGGCGGTCGATCTGTTCGATTTGGCGCTGCTACAGCAATACTGGCAATCGCGGCCGCCGGCGCCACGCCCGCCGGATCCGAACCCGATGCTCTGGGCCGTCAAGCCCTACCCGACGGGCCCGTACAGTATCGAGATGACCGCCTGGCCCGCAGTCGCAACGGATGGCACGGGCGTGGAATATTGGTTTGAGAACTTCAACAACCCTGCCCACAACAGCGGCTGGGTCTCGTTTGCATCCGACCAGGAGGCCACCTGGGAGTTCACGAATCTGACCGCCGACCGGTGGTACTACTTCCGGGTAAAAGCCAGGAACGCGGGAAACCGCCTGGAAACGGACTTCTCGGCCATCGCCTGGACGAAGACGGATGTCGAGGATTGGACGGCGCCGACCCCGAATCCGGCGACCTGGGCCACTGCCCCTTATGTACCGTCTTCAGGTTCCATCCGGATGGTGGCGACCACGGCCACGGATGAGAGCGGTGTGCAGTATTTGTTTGAGTGCATGTCCCATCCGGCCCTCAGCAGCGGCTGGCGGGACAGTTCCGAATACGTCGTCAGCGGTCTGGCCAAGGGTGTGTACACGTTTCGAGTGCAATACCGGGATAAATCGCCCAACCAGAATGTGGGTATGGCATCAACCGCGGCGACTGTAGACCTTTCGCCGCCAAGTCCCGATCCCATGAAATGGGCGGTTGGAGGCGAGCCAAAGGAAATAAAGATAGGGTCGGGAACCTTTGACTATTACGCACAAATGACGTGTGTGGAGGCAACCGACGGCCAGGACCAGATCCAGTACTACTTCCAGTGCGTAGACCTGCTCGCGCTGAGCAGTGGGTGGGTCACAAACCGGACATACACGGTGAAGGTCGGCCGATCGGGCCAGGCCCTTCGGTTCC
>OMKS01003859.1_pt1 | contig 11685 bp, 19 predicted proteins | sample 1674721 | NCBI WGS metagenome assembly OMKS01 (sample SAMN06264996, study PRJEB25208) | sediment metagenome | isolation source: hot spring sediment | place: USA: California | collected 2014-09-02 | reverse complement strand
GCTCGGAGATGTGTATAAGAGACAGGTAGTAAGACTTTTTTGTTGATAACTCTAAAAGTTATTATGTTACCGCGATTTACATAATTTTTTAATGTTGATAACTTGTGAATAACTTGTTGATAACTCTTAAAAATTGTTGATAACATAAAAATGGCCCGCGCCGTTTCTGTCAAACTCCGCCGGGAGCAAGACATGAGGCGCGGGCCGTGTTTCGGCGTTGCCGAAAATACAATGGCTGTGTTTTTCATGTCTTACTCCCGGCCCGAGTAGTTTAGCAAAACGGTCTCGGGTTGTCAAGGGATTTTTAAGGGGCGGGCTCGAACCGCCCCACGTCTTATGGTGTAGGCTCTTCGGGGACCTCGGAGGGCTGCCTTGCTTCCCGCGCCCGGCGCTCCATGCGCTTTATCGCAAGGTCCGCCTGCCGAGTATTTAGCTCCTCCAGTTTTTCCAAGTGGTAATAATCGGTTATTACCACGGGGTCGGTCCCCGTCTCCTCCGCGAGCGCCCTAATGCGCTCCACCTGTTGCGGCGTTGCTTTGGCCATTGCCTCCGGGGTTGTTCGGTCTGCGTCAAGCTGCGCCGCTTCCTCAGTTGGAATACTAAACAGCTGAAGCAGGGCATATTTATAACTTGCTGACGCAGCCTTGTTTAACCCCTTGTCCGAGCTATCCATCCCCTGACCGATAGCAACGACTGACACTGTTGACCCATCGGCAGCGGCAAGCACCCACTCCGTTGTTAACGTTACCATGTAGAGTATTCCACCGCTTCGGCTTTTACTTTCGTCAATCCGCACGTCCCTATCCCGGCGGATTATCACTATCCCGTGCTCGCAAAACAAGGGATGTAGGGCATTCATAACGTCGTCAATGCCCCGAAACATGTACCCCTGTTGCAAGTTTTTCTGCGCCTTGGCAATCGCCTGCACCCCGCGGTTGACAGCTACCAGGGCTTCGTGAATATCGGCCATGTTCTTCTCCTAGGTTAAAAAGCCCCCGCCGGTCGTTACCTCTGGGGGGAGGGTGAGACGGTTCGGCGGGGGCACTGGCCAGTCAAGGCTTTTCCGCCGCACCCATCCCCCACAACGTAGTTTACACCTCCGCATCCCCGTTGTCAAGGGATTTCACCCGGTAGTTTTGCTCAACGATAACCGGGTTAAACCGGCTATAACACGCCTGACGGTATGGGCAAGGATACGATTTAACCCCCCCCTCGCAGGCGTCTCGGTTTTCGCACCAATTCCCCGTGTCCAGCCGCCACAAAACCTCACGGGCGGTATCGGCTAGTATTCTGAGAGCTTCCTCCCGGTGCTCGCGAGTTAGGTCAAGAGCCGGTCTAAAGAGCATCTTGTCAAGCCGCTCCTGATAAACCGCTTGCAATCTGTTTTCAAACTCGGCCATATTTTCTTGCTCGCCCTTACGTGGCCCGCTCTTAATCTTCGACGGCCTATAATTGCCTGACGGCTTGACAACGAGGTCGTAGATTATCTCCACAACCTCAATCCCCTGGTCCTGTTCGAGATACCACGCATAGAGTGGCCCCTGCAACCGCCGGGCAAGCGCCTCTAGATAGCTATCATCCACTCTACTGGCGGTCTTGTAATCTACCACTGCAAAACCGCCCTGCACCTCTATCACCCGGTCAATTGTACCCTCATAGGTCAAACCCTCTATACCGGGGATAGGGCCGCTTACGGGGTACTCCCGCGCCCAGGTTTGCCACGTCATTCCGCCCCACTTGCGGAAATATCCGGTCAGCATTGCCCGAACCCGCGCCGCGTTTATCGGTTGACACCGACCGGCCTCTAGGTCGGCCCTAACCTGCCCGAAAGCCGCGAACCGTTGTCGCTCCCGGTCGGTTTCCCGCGCCGCAGTTTCAAGTGCACGGTGGAATAACTTGCCGTCTTTTAGCGCGTCGGATACTACCCTTGGCTCAATGCGAAGTACCTGACTTGCATAGTACCGCATTGGGCAAAAGCGCAAGTCGCTAATCCCTGACTGGTGCAGGGCCGTTGGGCGCGTCTCCTCCATTATTCCTCCTCTTTGGCCTGGGCTTCGGCCAAAATCTCCTTGACGTAGGGCTTAACGTAACCCCACCGCTCCTGCCTTTTAGCCTCCGGCGGTATCCGCTTTAGAGCTAGTTTACCAGCTCGCCGAACAGGATAACCCTGTTCGGCAAGCATATCCGCTGCTATGTAGATAGCGCGGACAGTCGAGGGTTTGACCGTTAGCCCCGTCGAGGCGCGAAATATTGTACCAATCCCGCACCCGGCAAAACTCGCTATCTGTTCTAGGGTTACGCCGATGACCTGGCACCCTAGAAAAATCGCCTCTAGTTCGCGGTTTTGCATCACACCTCCTCATCCTTTAATGTAACCTCACATGAGAGGTGAGACGTGGTGAGCTTTAGCGTCCACTCACCCGCGACATGATAGAGGCTCCAGAACCGCCACTCCTCCGTTATAAACGGGGGCAGCTTGGCCTTTAGCAGGCCGAGAATCCGCGTTACATCCTCCATAGTATCTCCTTTGTTTTGACGGGGGAGGGCGGGGCGGCCCGCCCTTTGGTATTACCGCACCGCTGCCGAGACTTGACGGCGGAACGCCTGATAAACTAGCTCGCGTGCCTCGTCCTCGTTATAGAGGAGGTAGGTGCCGTCCGGCTCCAGCTGCTGCATCAGCGCTGTACAGAAAACATATCCCCCGCACGCTATAAAATCGTACTGGGAGGGGTCAGGAACATCCCGGCATGGAGTTTTCCAGCGGACTACGTAATACTTTTTCACGGTTCCTCCTTGTTGAGTGAATCGAGATTGAAGGGGAAGATACCGCGCCTGCTCTAGCCTCGTCCGTTCCGTGCTTTGACCAATCCCGTTTAAGGGGTATGCGCTAGGTTGGAGTCGGTCAATCGAGTGGCCTTTCGGTATCCCCCCCTCCAATCTCGATTCGGTCATTTTCATGTTTTCCCCCTCAACCTTCACTTACAGCATAACCCAGTTTTTCCAGTTTGTCAAGTTTTTTTTCAAACTTTTTTCATGTTGTATTTATATGATTTATAAGGGGATATAAAAAATCGCGCCAATTTGACGCGATTTTTCTTAAACTTTTTTTATTCTGCCGTTTAAGGGGCTCTATTTTATCATGGTATAAACACCTAGCTCCTTGGCTAAAGATTTAACCTGGGGCAACTGGGGCGGCCTAGCGGATTTTTATGGGTCAATCCCTGCCCGAACCTCTAACCGGGTAATTCGGTTTCCCAGAACCGCCTGCGCCTTTATATTGGCTATCCGCCCGTCCTGGACCTCACAGCGTAACTCCTTGACCTCGGCCGTTAATTTGTCTAGGGCGTCATAAAGGTTCACCCCCGCCCACCCCAGGATTGCTAGGACAACCGCCATGAGGCCAACAAACGCCTTGACCGCCCATGCCCGCTCCAATTTAATAATCGCCCTCGTTTCCTCTGTCATAGGTACATCCTATTGTTAAAGCGCAAGTTCAATCCCAAGGCCACAAGTCAAAGCTTCACGCGACCAGTCCCAGCCCACCTCACCCCGTAGCCATGACCACCGCACCGTCCCTAGCACCGCCCACGGATAGCGCCCCTCAACCCCGAGCGCCCACTCCGAGGCCTCGGGGACGCGGCGAATGCCCCGGACGTCGTGAATCTCCAGGCGGTCGGAGAGCGAGGCCACGCCGAGAACGCCCTGGTCGTCAAGGATGATTTCCACGTCAGCTGACCAAGGTAGGAGGCGTAAATCGAACGCAGCCTGCGGAAGCCGAAACCCCACCACGGCCTCGGGGAACTCGGCGGTCCAGTAGCCGCTCACGTCGGGCGGAGGGGGCTGGCCCTCCACCTGTGTCCCCGGACGGTCCACATAGACGACCTCGGGAACGTACACGACCGCCGTCGCCAGCGCCTCAATGCGGGCGTCCCGTTCGGCCAGGCTGGCCCGGAGGTCGGAGTTGGCGACCTCGAGGAGGGAGATGTCGGCGACGGCGGCGAGTTGGCGGGCCTTGGCCTTGGCCGTGTCCACAACGAGGACGCCGGTGCGCGCCAGCGCGCGGTGCGCCTCGGTGTACCAGTGATAACCCCACCAGCCCAGGCAAATAACCGCAACGGCGGTTAGGCCAATGAGCAGGTGGCGCCAGCGGCTGAAAAACCTATTATTCATGAGTACCAGGGCGGCGGTTCGCCACGGAAGGCCCGGCGCTGTGTCCAGGGCTGAACCTCGACGCTAACGTGCCAATGCTCTTTGATTTCGCCGCCGACGATGCCGCGCTTCCAATACCAAGGGAAGTGGAACCCCGCGAGGTAGAGGGCGGCGCGGGTTGCATCCCGGCCTCGCCCGGCTCTGGAACCGAAAAACTGGAAAGCGGTTTCCTTGGCGGTGAAATCAATGGCTCGACCAGTCCAATGGCCGTTCGCGTCGGAAAGGTCCACCAGCCCGCCCTCGTCCTTTTCGCAGGTCGTTCCCCGCCGCCGGTAGCAGGAGTTCACGACTAGCAGGCCGTCCTCCCTCCCCCCGTGCATCTCCACCATCACGCGGTGGAACCGTTCCAGCGCGGGGATGAGCGCCGGGTCCACGCGGAGGTCGGTCCTTGAGTACCGCGCCAGGGCGAGGTCGTCCGGCACGGCAACCAGCCCCTCCTCGATGATGTCCACCGGCGTCGTCTTGGTCAGGACGCGGGGCTCCGGCTTCATCCCTCGCCCTCCTCATGGGTCCGGTCTTCAGCCTGGGCCAGGATGCGCGCCGAGCGCACCCGCCCGTTTTGGACACTCTTCCCAACGACGTAGCTTCCTAACAACCCGAACCAGCCACCCGCGATGGTAATGACCACCCCGGTGTCGAGCCGGTCGAGGATAAACGCGGCTACAACCGCGCCAACGGTAACCACTGTCCCGGCAATGAGCACGAAGAGCCGCGAGGATTTTACGTCAAACGGCATCAAACCTCCCTACGAATAAAATGTAAAAATCTCCAGGATAGCCCAGCCCGTCATAACGCTCACCGAAGATACCACGCCGTCCCGCCAGGAAAATCCATCGCCGCCCCACCAGCCGATGTCTTCGTGACGGACCAAGGCATCCTTGACCTCCCACAGCCACCAAAACGCGAGGGAGACGAGGATGCACCAGCCGGGGTGCAGATTGAACACGGCCCACAGTAAGAGCGGGCTCATCAGGCCGCCTAGCAAGTGCCAAAGCTTATCGCGGCCATCCCAGGAATCTCTCGCCCAGCGCCAACGCATTTTAATATCCCAGTGGCCTCCATGTGAGCCTACCAGACGCTCTCATTTGAGCGTAGCGAAACGAACCGGGGTCAAATAGTATTAAGGTGCCCCCCATTAAAAATCTTTCGTTCTAGGGCATCCTAGAGCGATTATACACCAACCAGGTTCAGCCTCTCGACTGTAACCGCGAGATTGGAAGGACCGCCCACCCCACTCCATGAGGCGTAAACGGAAAGACGTTCCCCCATAACGTAGGTGATGTCTCCACCGAAGCCGGCGACAGTTCGTCCCCCATTCGGTAAGGTCAGCTCCTTGACTGATACTCCGTTCCGTTGGATGGCGATGACCGTATCCCCTCCTGTCGCGGCGGTCCCGGCATAGACTCGAATGCGGCCCAAATAGCAGGTGTTTTGAACCTCCACAAAATCGCCCGCCAGGTTACCGCATTTTAGGTAGCCCGACGTTGTGAGTCCGCCCGCATGGTCGAACTGCACCGACTCGGGGGAGTAGAGCCCGGTTGGGATGGGTAACAACGGTGCATAATCGCCCACGTTGACGCACAACCCAGTGATGGCGAAGTGAGCAAAATTGCCTGTACCGGCAGCGTTACGCATCCGCAGGCGGTAAATTGAGAACCCCTGTGTCTTAAAACGGCTGGCAAAGCGGGCAAACTCGGTGATGTAACGCGGATATAGTACCAGCGAAGCCAACGGTTCCCATCCAGTCGCCCCGAATCCCTCGACCTGGACCGTAACTGGGTCCTCTCCGCCTGACTCAACCTTACGCAGAAGGAAGCTTAAAACCGCTCCGTTCCTTGAGTTGAGTTGACCAGCGACCTCGGCCGGAAGCTGCAAGACCAGCCCCTCGCCGTCGTTGAACTTGCATTCGAGGTATGGGGGCTCAAGGTAGCCCCCAGCGCAGGTTACAAGCCGCTCGGGGCGGCCCACATCAACGGCCCACCAGTCCGGGATGTGAAGGGTTGAACTTATCCTGTAAGTGCTCGTCATGCGGGAGTTTGGAATGAGGTTAACCCCGCTACCGGCCTTCCCCGTCGGCCCCGACAGGTCCTTCGACCGGAAAGGTTGCACCATGAGCCGGTTTACATTCGCGGTCCCCGTTGGAAAAATCGCCCCCAGCACCACGTCAACGGCCGGGTCGGGCGAGGTCGTTACAGTGATGGAACAGCCGTCGGTCTGTGTTTGCACGTAAAGGTTGCCATCGAGCCAGGACGACTCGGCAGTCCCGTCAACGGGCTCATATCGAGCGATGATGTAATTCGCAACCCCAGAACTCCCGTCAACGGGAAGCAGCCCCTCGACTGCGGCTTCAGTCTCCAACCGACGGGGCACCCTGTCGCCGTCAAGCCCGACACCGACCCCCGGTGCCACCTGGTAAGCGCCGGGCACCGAGGAGTCCTCGGTAATCTGCCACCCTCGGCAGATTACCGGTGGCTCGTGAAAGTCGCCCAAGTGGTCGAAAACCGTGCCTCGGATGTACGCTTGGTCATCGGAATACTGGACGGGCCGCAGAACGTCTCCCAGGTATCCCGGAGCATCGCCCCGGAACGCGACATCCTCCGACCGGAAGCGCCGTCTGTTAGCCAAGGTGCAACCTCCTTAACCAGGTCTGTTCCCAAGCCGAGGGCGCGTACAATTCGACTTCGGCGAGAGTGTGGTAATCCGCCCCGTTCCACGATGACAGGGCCTCGATTTTAAGCTCCGAGACAAGCGTGGGGCGCGGTAGAACGAGGTAATGCCGGTTATAATCGCCATCGCCCACGTCGTACAGTTCAAGCTCGCAGGAATAGCCGAGGTCAACCTGACACACCGCCGGGGGGACCACGGCTATTCGCAGCCTGCGAAGGCGGTTTACGTTGGCACGGGGTTCCTGGGCTATCATCAACAGGTTAGCGTACATCGGGGAGTCAAGTTCCACCGCCCACCACGGTGGAGTCTCATCATTCGGAACGTCGCTGGGGTGCCAGTAAAAGGCGTTGTCTCCGACCGGCCCCCCGAGCACCCCGTCAATCGCAAGGTCCGGTGTGTGAACCCCATCGTCCGAACTCGCCGAGGCCGTCCCCTTAAGCGTGGCGGGGGTTACGCTCCCATCGTCAACCTCGGCCAGTTGGATTGTATCCCGAATAAATGCCGCTTTACCAAGCTCGGCGACAACCGCATCTTGGGCCGTTGAGTCCAGCCCCGGCTTGAGAAACAAGACGGCTCCGAACCTGGCGTTGCGTGAAATCGGGTGGACAACAGCCCCAGGGGCGAGGATAGCTCTGTCGTTAATCCTGTCCGAAAACGCCGTCAGCCCAGGTGAGGGTATCCCCACGGCGGTCAACACGGCACCTTTAACGGCCGCTGGGGTCCCCACCATCGGTACACTCCGCAAACGCGCCAAGAGTCGAGCGCGGTAGTCGGGGTCTGACTCGCCGCTGGTGCGGGCCAAGTCAAGGTCGCTTCCCCAGGCGTCAAGATTAGCCTCTTCCGCGGTTGAAACAAACAGGCTATCCCAAAGGGCATCGTTGGCCGTTGTATCGAGCGCAACCCCCGACCGTAACCCCTCCCACAGAAGGGCCGCGGTTCCGGTAAACCGACACATCGGTTCGTGTTTATCCAGCCCGGTTAAATCGGCCTGCCAACCCATTTTTCCCCCGTGATGACCCGTACCCGGTCGGTCATCGGCCTGAAATCGTCCCCGTCGAAGTCCTGCTGAAGCGCTGCGACAGTCGCCTTGTCAACCGGCTGGCCATTAAAGAAGACCTGCACAACGACACTCCCCACACCGCGGAGGTCTTTCGTCGCTCTGGCGCTCGTTACCTTGGTCGGATAAAGAATTGGAGGAAGGGCCTCATACCACGCTTTCGAGCCGATGGCGGATAGGCGGGCTAGGCGAACCGCACCACGCAAGGTTGAGGTTGGAGTCGCCTGGGAATACGAAATCCCCAGGTCGTCGGCGAGTAGCTCCAACCCTAGCCTTGTGGCAAGCTCGGGGTGAACCTGCCAGTAAATCAAGGTCCGCTGGACATCTCCCTGTGCGAGCCCCACCGAAAGCGCGTAAAGGAGCGCGTGAAGCACCGTTCCGTCGTCCGGCGTAAACCCCGCCTTGGACTGGAAGTTAGACAGCAGGATAGCGAGCCATTCACCTGCTGTTTTGGGCTCATACTCCGGCATCATTCCTCCCCAAGCGTGAACTCGAAGGCGAGAGGCTGGCCGTCGAGGTATCGGCACTCCACGGAAACGCTCTGCGCCACCTTGACTAAAATACGATTTTTCTCAATCCAGGGCTCTTGTCGAAGCGCCCGTAACAAGTCAGCGCGAAGCATCGCGTTCTCAAGCTCACGCATCGGCCCGAATTGTGCCTCTGTGAGTTTCGTCCCAAGCCACGGATTTGCTACCCACCGGGAAAGCCGGGTGATGCTCCGGCTCATGCACCGCTGCTTTACGGCTGGCCGGTCCTCGATGAGCTTCACGTCGGTCTCTACAATGGCACAATCCAGAGAACCGTCCGACCCGCGTGTGAACTCGGCGTCCACAAGGTAGCTCATTCGATGGTCCCGCCTGTTCCACCGGCCCCGACGAAGGTGTAGGACGGCGGCGGCGCGCTTCCGGTGATGGTCCCCGGCGCAAAGGTTACACGCGCTTCTCCCACCATTTGCTGAAGAGACGCGACTACCTGCGCCGCGGCTGCGGCCCAATCATCCTGACGGAACGCCTCTTCAAGACCGGCCTGCAACGCGCTCCAATTAATCGGCATGGAAATCTCCTAGTCCAGCTTGACTGTTTGGTTTAGAGCTTCATCGGGCAGGGGGACTACCGGCGGCCCACTCGGTCCGGCGTGTACGTGCGCGTCGGCCCATGCTTTCACGACGTCGCCCCGGAGCGCCGAGTGAGTCCCCCCGTTCACCTGCACTAGAGAAGCGCCGTCAACCTTGACCTCGGTGCCGTTTATATCAACCCTAACCCCGCCGTCAATCGTAACTTCCAGGCGCGTTTTCGTCAAGTCGAGGCGAACCTTGGCCGCTTGGGAGACCAAATGCCACTCGGAGAAAGCCTCCGGCGGCCCCAGGACACGGCGGCGACCAAGCGCATCCTGAACGACGACAACAGCGGCCCCTACCACCGGGTCATGCCATTCCCCCTCGAACCGCTCGACAAGCGGCTGGTACGGAACCTTCGTCCAGGTCTGCCCCAGTTCTGTCTCCGGCTCAACGTCAACGGTGTGGCGCTCTGCATCTACGTTTACCACCTTTGCCATGTAGAGCCCTACGGCCTTCGGAAGAATGGCCCGTAGCGACCTCTTCACCGAGTCCCGGCTACTCGCCCTCAATCTCAACCTCCATCTCGGACCCGGAACTCGCCGACAGCCGGTATTTAATCGAGCTTACAGGGATGGGCTCGCTGACTCCCTCTTCCTCAACCCGAATGATGTGAGAGTGCAGAATGAACGGGTTAAGTGGTGCTACAATCGTTCCTTTTACCCGCCCGCTGTTTGCGCTTGCCAGCTCATCCTCGGCGAGCGCGATTACTTCGGCCTGCTTCGCAGTCCCGGCGCGGCGGATGACAAGCTGGGGCTCCCCCTCTCCGGCTGTCCCGACGATTGTTTCCGCGCCGCTGAAGGCCCCGTCGTATTGGTACACAACACAGGACTGGTAGATTGGCTCGGACTTTCGTTCTATGCGAGCGTCATAAACCTCATTCGATTTTAGGTCAAAGGCGAAAACCCGCTCCTGGACCAACCCTCCGATGAGATAGGGCCAGCGAGGGCCGAAGTAAACCCCCTCGCCGCCTGGGACAACCCAGCAGTCCCATCCCCTGATTTCCAACAGTTTTTGTAGGGTGTCCCAGGCATCGGCCTCCGACGCCGTAAAATCCCCAGGTAGAGTCGCCCCGTCCGGGTCGTAGGGCATCCCCAAAAGACCCGCCACAGACAGCACTTCATCGCAGGCTGAAGCTAGACTTGAACCCTCTTTCCAGCCGCCCGTGAACGAGGCCCCCTTGAGTTTTTCGAGGGCGTCAAGTGAAACGAGCTTGGCAACCGAGCCTTCCCGCTCAATCATCCTGAATTGACCGTAGAACACAATCCCAAGGCCGATTTCCGCGTTTCCGAGGCTGCACGTAACTAGGCTCCCCTCCTCGATTAACTCAAGCTCCGGGGTCCAGGGTACTCTAATCTCGCACCTGTCCGGCTCGAACCGGCGCGACGATGTTACCTGGACCTCGTACATCTGCCCCAGGTCCCGCCCTCCGATTTCTATGGCCCAAGCCGGAATGATGGTCCTAGACACCGCCTACCTCACGGCGCAAGGCGGAAGCCGCATCCACGGGGAACCCCTCCCCACGCCCTGGAAGGTTCAAGGTCGTCCGCGCCCAAGGTCTGGCGTTTTGAGCGATGACCTTAAAAACCTGCCACCGCCAACTTTCGCCGTACAAGTCAAACGACGCGGTTATTCGGCGGTCCCCGACGCGCAAGGAGTCTTTCTTTACGACGTTGGGGTTAACCTCGACCTTCCGGCGCCGAAGCTCTACCACGGGGATAATGAGTACCTGCCCCACGCACAGGTTATCAGGGTCGCAGCCGATGGCATTCAGGTTTTCAAGCCAAATCCACGGAATACCGCTCGCAGACCCGTAATACATCCATGACAGGTAGAGAAGCGTATCCCCGGCCACAACGCGGTGTTTGACTGGTGCAGTAACCCTCATCATTCGGAGACCTCTCTAAACAGGCTTGGGAGTTCGGGGGACTGGCGAATGAGAGGAATGTTGATTTCGTAGGTATAGAGGGCAGCCGCAGGTGTCATTGTCCAGTCCCCCGCCGGCGAAACATGCGTTATCCCGTGATTAAGCAGTTGGCCGTCCGCATCGGCGATGCTCCACGGCGGAGGGATGGTCTCGTACAGCCCGTCCAGTTGCGGAATGAACTCGTCCAGTTTCATGGTCCAGACGGAAAGAAGCCCGGCGCCGGAGGATACCAGGTCGGCCAGTTGTTCGACCCCCGGCAAGTCCCGCAAATCACCTAGACCTTCCAGGGCCTGGTCAAAGGCATTCGTGGCGAAGTTACCCGCCAGGAACCGCAGTTCAATGTGTTTCCCACGAGGGCCTAGATACTCGACCGTCGGGTCCCCCATCCCCAGCCCAGGACGTTCAATTACGCCAATTTTTGTGCTAACAATTATCTCAACCGGCTCGGGCAGCGTAATTGTTCCAAGCTGGCAAGACGGCACGTACAACAGCGTCGCGGACAAACTAGGCTCGAATGGCTCAAAAAGTAGCTCTCCGACCATTACATTCCCCCGCGGCTAGCAATCTCGGCGAATAGCTCGACCACTTCCTCTTCGACGGCGCGGTCAATCTGTAAATCGGCCCGTTGTATCGTGATATAGCGGTAGTCGTTTCGGATTTGAATAGGGGGTCGTCCGGCGGCTCCGGCGGCTCTGGCTGCGGCGCTGGTAG
>OMKS01003858.1_pt1 | contig 11688 bp, 8 predicted proteins | sample 1674721 | NCBI WGS metagenome assembly OMKS01 (sample SAMN06264996, study PRJEB25208) | sediment metagenome | isolation source: hot spring sediment | place: USA: California | collected 2014-09-02 | reverse complement strand
TTGGACTGCGTTAATCTTTTGAGCGTGATTCTATCACAGCTCGCGAGGAAGACCAGCCTTCTCATCCTACCTCTGTCCCCTGTCTTCTGGCATGCTGCCGACTTTTCCTATCTGTCTCCTGTTTCCTGTCTCCTGTTTCCTGCATGCCAGAGAAACTTCCGGCAAACCCCGCGGATCATGCCGGCTTCTTTCTTCTTGAGCCGCACCTGGCTCAAGAATTGTCTGATATTCCGCATCCAGTAGGTGCGGTTGAAATCTCCCAGAAAGGTGGTCCGGGCAAGCACCTCTTCAATGTGTCGATACATCCCTTCTAACTGCTGGGAACTGGCGTAGTCGGAAGCCTGGTCAACCTTGGCCGTCGGCTGGTTCATTGCCATGGCCAGTTCGTAACAGTGGATCGCCACGGCCTGGGCCAGGTTCAACGAGGAAAAATCGGCGGTCGCGATGGTGGAGGTGAACTGGCAGAGGTCGAGTTCCCTGTTGGTCAGGCCGGTGTTCTCCGGGCCGAACATCAGGGCTGTCCGGTTGTTGACCGCGAGCGGGGCAAGCCGGGCCATAACCTCACGGGGTGTCTGTTCAAGGACCCGCTGCCGTCCCCGGCGGGCGGTGGTCCCCACAATGAATTGAAAAGGGGCGGCGGCCTCGGCCGCATCCTCGCACACCACCATGTCGCGGATGATGTGGGCGGCCTTGTGGGTGGCCATTTTCAGCATCCGCTCCTCGTCGGGCCGTTCTCCCGCGACCAGGATGAGTTGGCTGATGCCGAAATTCAAGGCAATGCGGGCGGCGGCGCCGATATTTTCAGGATAACGGGGGCCGACCAGAATGATGGCCGTGCCGGGCAAATGTCGGGGATGCTGCCTGTCAGCAGCCATGATGCACAGATGCGGATCGGAAATAAATCGGTTCAGGCGTCGGAGCTTTTCATTTCCAGCGCTTTTTTCCGTTCGGTCTCAAAATCTTCGTCGTGCCCTCTGGCCGGGGTACCGGTGATGCGTTTGAAAAAGGGAATGATGCCACGTTCGGCGTTCTGCAATTCCTCCTCGGCCTCCTTGAGGGTGATCTGCCAGGCAGGGGCAAAACCGGGGGCTTTTTCAAACATGATATCGATGGCCCGTTGATAAACCTGGGCCTGCCGGATTTCCTGCCGGCCCGGCTTCTGGTTCAATACCTGGATCATGTTGCGCAGGTTGTCCCGTTCCTGCTTGAGCTTTTCGATTTCCTGCTTGCGCCGTTCGTTTTCCGCCGAGTCGATTTCAAGCTTGGTGTGTAGGTGTTCGCGCAATTTTTTGACATTATTGATCAATTCCCGTATCCGCAGCATGGAGCGGAACCAGAAAAAAAGCCATAAGACAAGGCCCACTGCCAGTCCGCGGAAAAAGGGGTTGGACAATACATTCATGTACCAGCTTGTCTCTTTCATTGATAGCCTCTCATGCCTTGGTTGCAGCGGGGATCGATCATCGACGGGCGGTGGATCGGTTCGCGGGATGCAGGCCCGTCATCCGCGCATCTTTCCCTTCTCTTTATTGAATATGGAGAGGTTCGTCAAGAGAAGAAAAGAGATCGGGATGCAGGCGTTACCGGTCAACGCCGGAATTTTTCCAGGAAAGAGCAGCCCAGATAGAGCAGGGCGGCGACGATGACGATGGTGGCGCCGGCCGGCAGATTGGGAACGTAGCTGATGATCAGTCCTCCGGTGGTGCTGATCAGGCTCAGGAAAACGGCCAGCAGCATCATGGCCGGCAGCCGGACAGTCAATTTCCCCGCCGCCGCCGCGGGCAGCGAAAGCAGGGCCACCACCAGGATTATGCCCACCACCTGCACCAGCAGCACGACCGTCAGCGCAATCAGGCAGAGAAAGACCGTGTTGTAGAGGGCGACCCGGATTCCGGAAATTCTGGCGAATTCCTCGTCGAAACTGATCGCCAGCAGCTGATTGTGCAGAAAAAAGACGACAACAGCCAGGATCAGGTCAAGCGCCGCGATCAGGAGGAGATCCCTGTCCGAGACCATCAGGATGTCGCCGAAGAGATAGCTCATCAGGTCCTCGTTGTACCCTCCTGTCTTGCTGATAAAGATTATGCCGATGGCCATGCCGATCGCCCAGACCGCGCTGAGGACGGTATCCAGCCGCATGCTGGCCCGGTTGAGCATGTAGGCGATGATCAGGGCCGCCAGCAGAGCGGCCAGTGTCGCCCCGGTGAGCGGGGTGAGAAAGGTCCAGCCCTGCTCCTTGCTGAAATATCCGGCCACTCCCATGCCGCCGAGGGTGCAGTGGGCTATGGCGCCGGCGATATAGGTCATGCGGCGGACAGTGACATAACTGCCGACGATGCCGCAGGCAATGGACGCCATGATTCCGGTCAGCAGGGCATACTGCAGAAAACGGAACTGCTGCAGATCAATCAGAAACTGGAGCATTCGTCGAGTGGCCTTTGATGGAGCAGCGGTGATCGTGGCGGATCAGGGACATATCGTGACCGTACAGGTCGATGATATTGTGCCCGGCCAGTTGGCTTGTCGGGTGAACATGGACCCGTTGGTTGACGCAGACCACGCTGGAGATGTGATGGTTGACAAAGCCGATGTCATGGGAAACGATCAGGATGGTCATTTTCCTGTTCAGATTTTCCAGGATCTCGTACAATTTTTCGCCGGCGGACGTATCGACATTGGCCGTCGGTTCGTCGAACAGCAGCATGTCGGGGGAAGAAGCCAGCGCCCGGGCGATGAGGACCCGCTGACGCTGCCCCCCGGACAACTCGGCAAAGGAGCGGGTCCGGTACGCCAGCAGATCGACGCTTGCCAGCGCCAGCTCGGCGGTCTTCTTCAGTTTCCCGGAAAACGGTCCCGGGCCGCTTTTCCCGGCAAGCCCCATGAGGACCACGTCCAGCACGGAGACCGGAAAATTGCTGTCGAACTGCATGTGCTGGGGAACATATCCGAGACGATGGGACGACCTGTCCGGAGGCTGCCCGAAGACGAGAATTTTTCCCCGGTCGGGCTTCAGCTGCCCCAGAATCAGGCGAAGAAGGGTGGTTTTGCCGCCGCCGTTGGGGCCGATGATCCCGATCATCTCCCGATCGTGAATCTGGAGGTTCACGTCCAGCAGAACGGGTTCCCCGTTATAGCTGAAATCGACCTGTTCAAAACTGACGACAATATCCGGGGGCGCGGAAGAGGGCATTGCGGTCTCCTAATTGTCCGTTGCGGCCGGCAGAAATGTAATTTTTTTGGCGAGGATGTCAACGTGGTCCAGCCGGACCTTGAGCAGGTCGCCCAACTGATAGGTTCTGCCGGTCCGTTCGCCGATATATTTATGGGCCCGGTTGTCAAGAATATAGTAGTCATCGGTCAGCTCGGCCACCGGGACGGCGCCGCTGATGAATGATTCCAGCAGTTCGACGAAAAGCCCGAAGGCGCCGACCCCGGAAATAATCGCATCGAATTCTTCCCCGACATGGTCCAGGAGGAAAAGACAGCTGAGCCGGGACTGGATGTTGCGCTCGACATCGACGGAGACCCTTTCCCGCCGGGACAGATGCAGGGCGGCTTCCTCCAGGCTGACCCCGCCGGGCAGGATGGGGGGCTGTTCCTCCTTCCCGCCGGACCGGTCGAGCAGGTTGTGCAGGGCCCGGTGGGCGACCAGGTCGGGGTAGCGCCGGATCGGCGAGGTGAAGTGCAGGTAGTACTCGGCAGCCAGCCCGAAGTGCCCCGTATTTTCCGGCGAGTAGCGGGCCTGCTGCATGGTCCGGAGCATGAGGTTGTTGATGACGTACTGGGCCGGGGAGTGCTCCGCTTCCTTGACGACTCCGGCAAACCAGGAGGGGGACAGCTCGAAACGGGGCAGCGAAAGTCCCATGGCCTGGGTTGTTTCGGTGAACTGCTCGACTTTGATCGGGTCGGGACGTTCATGGATGCGGTAGAGCACCGGCCGGCCCTTGCGGTCCATGGTCTCGGCCACGGCCTCGTTGGCGGCAAGCATGAACTCTTCGATGAGCTTGTGGGCCCGGTTGCGTTCGGCCCTGCCGATGGCCGCCACCTTGTCTTCCGCCAGGGTGATTTCCGGTTCCGGGATGTCGAAGCCGATGGCCCCGCGCTGCATCCTCCGGCGCATCAGCAGGTCGGCAAGGATTTTCGCGGCGTCCAGCATGGGCAGCAGCGGCTGGTGGGCCTTCCGTGCCTTGGGGTTGCCGTCATAGAGTATCCGCCGAACCGTGGTGTAGGTGAACCGCTGCCGGCTGCGGATCATGCTTTTGCCGAATTTCTGGCCGATGCGTTGCCCCTTGTTGTTGAAATCAAGGATCGCGGTAAACGCCGGCCGGTCCTGGTCCGGCACCAGGCTGCACAGGTCGTTGGACAGCCGCTCGGGCAGCATGGGGATGACCAGATCCGGAAAATAGACGCTGGTGCCGCGGCGGTACGCTTCAATGTCGAGGGCCGAGCCGACAGCGATATAGTGGCTGACGTCGGCGATGGAAACATACAGCCGGTACCCCGATCCATGCCGCTCGACCGCGACGGCGTCGTCAAAATCCTTGGCATCATCTCCGTCAAAGGTCACGTGCGGCACCTCGCGAAGGTCGAGCCGGTTTCCGCCCCATTCGGTCAGAGGGGTCAGTCCCGCCGCTTCCTTTTCCACCCGGGAGGGGAAGGTGCGGGCAAGTTCGAACTGTTCAATGGCCATCCTGATCTGCACCCGGGCGCTCAACGGGTCGCCCAGTATTTCGATGATCCTGCCTTCCGGTGGGCGGCCGCCGGTCCCGTAATCGAGCATTTCCACCAGCACGGCTGTATCGGGGCGGGCGCCGAGGGTGTTGCCGGGGCGGATGAGGACCGAGAACGGCAACCGTTCGTTGTCCGGAGTCACGAATCCTTTCCTGCCGGCCGAAGTATAAATGCCGCACAATGCTGTGATGCCGCGGGCGAGCACCTTGACGACCCGGGCTTCGGGTCTTGCCCTGTCGGTGGAAATGATCCGGATCAGCACCGTGTCGCCGTGGCTGGCGCCGTTGAGGTTGGACCGCGAGATAAACGGATCCTTGCCTTTTTCGGCGGCGCCGGCAACGAGGGCGAAACCGAACCCCCTGCTGTTCAGCTCCAGAACAGCCCTGATCAGGCCCGCGTCACCGGCGGGCAGATACCTGTTCCCCTGGCGGATGATCCGGCCTTTTTTTTCCAGCCCGGCCAGGATTTCCCTGATCGATTTGCGGTCATGCCGGGGCAGATCCAGGCCGATGATCATTTCCCCAAGACCGACGGGCTTCTCCTTCCCGGCAAGGAAGGCAAGGAGGCGGTCGGCAAGGAGGGTGCGGTGGTCGAGCCGGTCGGGATGACCCTTGTGCCGGCTTGTTTTCAGGGTCCGTATGGAGGGATGTTTGGCGAAGCGCTTTTTCATTATGAAAATAAATTGGTTAAATCAGAACAGAGGCATTATCTTTTGATGGATGAGTTGAACACCATGCGGAAACTCCGGCCATATATTTTTCTTTGTTCGACCGGCAACATTTGACAGAGTGGCCCGGATAACACTTGGATCCTGATCATTTTTCGTATCTTACACTATTTATGAACCACTGTCTGTCCATAAATCATAAAAGGGAATTTTCATCACCTGCCGGAAAGCAGGAAGGTTCCGCAAACCGGGGGCCGGGACGGGCAGGCGCATTGTCCGTCCGGGTCGGCTGGACCGGCGGCAAAGGACCGTGCGGGAGCATGCCGCGGACGGAACGGGGAATTCAAGCATACCCCACTGACAGCCTCCATGCAGTATAAGAATATTGAGCAATACCGGCGGGTGATGCAGGGCCTGATCGGTTCGGGGCCTGAAACCCAGGTGTTCTGGCAGGCGCTGGATTTCGCCCTGGAGGCGCACGGGGAGCAATGGCGCCGATCCGGGGACCCCTATATCATGCATCCCTGCAACGTGGCCCGTATTCTTGCCGAAGAACTCGATATCCGCGACGCCGAAATCCTGGCGGCAGCCCTCCTGCACGACACCGTCGAGGATGTTTCGTATGTGACTCCCGCCCTCATCAAGGACAAATTCGGCGGCAATGTCGAGGCCATTGTCGAGGGATGCACCAAGTTGACACATTTCAGCGGCAGCAAGCAGACTTTCAAGAAGATGGTGCACCGGAAAATTTTCAGCGGCGCCGCGGCCAAACCGGAGGTGATGCTGGTCAAGCTTGCCGACCGCCTGCACAATCTGCGGACGCTTTCCTCCATGCCGCGCCATAAACGGCAGAAGGTCGCGGACGAAACCCTCGATATCTATGCACCCCTGGCCACCATCCTCGGCCTGTTCGCCATCAAGCGCGAGATGTACAACCTGGCCCTGGCCTACAAGTTTCCCCGCCAGGGCAGCCGGTTGCGGCAGCACATCAACAAGCTCAAGCAGGACAGCAGGGCGTTGAAGATCGTCGAGCAACTGCGGGCGGCCTTCGCCTTCGAGGGCGTTGACGGCCGGGTTTCGCTGCGGACCAAGGGATTGTGGGGGTATTACGACGCCAGACACCGGATCCTGATCAAGGAAATCGAAAGCCCCCAGGAAATACTGATCGTGGTTGCCGACCGCAAGTCCTGCTACGAGGCCCTGGGCACCCTGAACCGGATCTATCCGCCCATTCCCAGAACGATCAGGGATTTTATCGCCAACCCGAAACCGACCGGGTACCAGGGGCTGCACGCCCGGGCCAATATTGAAGGCAAAAAATACCTCTTCAAGATCCGGACCGAGGAAATGGCCCTCCGCGCGCAGCGGGGACTGGTCCGCTACTGGAGCGGGGACGCGAAGAAAAGAGGCCGGTTTGTCAAGAACCTCCAGGAAATGTTTGATATCCTCGGCAGCGACGAGGCGGTTTCCTACCGGGACATGATCGCAGCCAGCGGCCGCAAGGAGATCTATACCTACACTCCGCAGGGCGACCTGATCTGTCTGCCGGTGAATTCCATCGCCCTCGATTTCGCCTTCAGCGTCCACACCGCCATCGGCCAGACCTGCATCGCGGCCATGATCGGCAACCGACGCGTGGCTCCGGACCATGTCCTCAGCGACGGCGACGTGATCAAGATCATCCGCCAGAGCAAGCCGGTCAATTTTGATCCCGACATCCAGCAGAAATGTCAGACCCCGCGGGCAAGGTCGGAACTGGTCAAAATGTTTCGAAGCAGGCGCAAGGAGGTGACGGAGAGAATCGGTGAGTCGGTTCTGCACCAGGAAATGAAGCGGTACGGCCTTCCCTTTGAAATTATCCAGAAGGATGAAATGGGGGACGTGCTCGAATATTTCGGCATTGAATCCCTGGGTGAACTTTACCTGCAGGTCGGCATGGGCAAGATCCGGCTGCGGGAGCTGATCTATGAAATCAGGACCGGCCTTTTCGCCGGCCAGGAGATCCTCCAGTCCCCGACCGGAGTTTTCAACCGGGTTGAGCTCTCCACCATTGACCCGGTTGTGGTCAAATCGTCGGCCTGCTGCAAGCCCACGCCTCTGGACAAGGGAATTTTCGGCCTGCTGAGCGAACGGGGGCTGTCGCTCCACCACAAGGATTGCGCCCAGCTGCAGAAAATCAAATTTCAGCGCGAAGAGGCGGTGGACGTGCGCTGGGACCTGAAAAACACCATGGTGGCCAAGCCCCAGAAGGTGGTTATATTCGCCGCCAACCGCCAGCGGCTGTTCATGCTGCTTTCCGTCGCTCCCAGTGAAATGAAGATAGTCGATATCATTGCCCTTACCCACAGACCGACCACAACTCCCGCCTGGGAAGTGAATTTCACCGTCCCCAACCTCTACGCCCTGAAAAAGATTTTCAAACACCTCGAACGCTCGGAACTGCCCTACGAATTCATGCTCGAACAGTAGGAGGCTGCCGGCGGATTATTCCCGCGGCCGCACCAATCCGTCCGCCTTGACAGGTTGGGGCAAATCCCGTACATTTCCAATTTCGATGAATATAATACCCTGGTCGACAATACTACCCAGTATGGAACATGTTTGGAATCGGTCTTCCTGAAATGCTCGTTATCCTGGCGGTCGGGCTCATCGTTGTCGGCCCTGACAAGCTGCCGGACCTCGCCAAGTCCGTGGCCAAAACCATTCTCGAGCTGAAAAAGACCCTGAACCAGGTCAAGGCCAGCCTGGCCGACGAGGAGAATCTTCTCGGTTCGGTCAAGTCCGACCTGAATAAAGCGGCCGAGGACCTGAAAGGCAAGTTGCTGGAAGCCGAAGACGTTACCCTGCCTGATCCGGAAAAAAAACCAGGGGAAGACGCGTCTCCCGACCGGGAAGGTGCCGAGGCCGAGGAGCGGGCACCCGAATCGCCCTCCGCGGCGAGCGAACCTCCCCCCTCCGCCTCTGACACGCCCCCGGCGGCGCAGGATCCCGGCCCGGACGAAGCGGCCGACGGTGATTCCGAAGCTGCAGTAAAATGAATGCGGCCCTTGAGCACTTTGCTCCGCATCACAAGGAACTGCGGAAACGGCTGGTCCGCATCATCATCAGCATCGTTCTGGCCTCATGCCTGGCCTACCTGTTCATTGACCGGATCGTCGCCTTCTTCATGATGCCGCTGTTTTCAGCGTATCCGGCCCTGCAGAAACTGGTGTACACCAGGTTGACCGAAGCGTTTATCACCTACCTGAAACTTTCCATGCTGCTGGGCGTGGTCCTCAGCTTTCCGGTCATTGTCTACCAGGCGTGGATGTTCATTGCGCCCGGCCTCATGGACCATGAGAAACGGCTGGCGCGGATAATCGTCTTCTGGTCTTCCTTCCTGTTCCTTGCCGGGGTCTTTTTTTCTTTTTTTATCGTGCTGCCCCGCATACTCGCTTTTTTCATGAGTTATGCCGGCCCCAATCTCCAGCCCCTGCCCCGCCTGGGGCTGTACCTTACCTTTGTCGCCCGGACGGTGCTGGCTTTCGGCATTGCCTTTGAAATCCCTTTCCTGATGTTCATGATCAGCCGCGCCGGTCTGGTCAGCGCCGGCTACTTCAGGGACAAGCGGTTCTACTACTACATCGCCATAGTGGTCCTCGCCTTTCTGCTGACCGCCGGTGAACCGACGGCAACCGTTCTCCTGTCCTTCCCCCTGTTCGGGCTCTACGAGACGGGCATCCTGCTGGGCAGGATTTTTGGAAAGAAAAAGCCTGAAGCCGCTTAGACGGCTTCGGCCAGGCTGAAGCTTTTTAGGCTGTAGGCGTTTAGTTCAGGCTTGAGCCTTTCAGGCTATGGGCTGTTTGGATAGGGCTGCGCCAGAATGAGCGGTTTAGCTTTCCAGGCAGTAGACTATTAGTGTTATTCTTCCTAAAAGCCTTACAGCCTAAACAGCTCTCCTAAAAGCCTACAGCCTAAACAGCTGCAGCCTATTTTTGCAGCTTTTTCTCCACTTCCACGATGATGCTTGAGACAAGTCCGGCACAGGCGATATACAGCCAGGCACGGCCGGAGATGGGGGAACTCTGGAAGAGGTGGTTCATGGTGGGGACATAGGTGTACACGAGCTGGATCAGCAGCATCAGGCCGGCGCCGCCCAGCACCCACAGGTTGGTGAAAAAACCGACTCCAAAGGGGGATTTGGTCAGGGACCTGCAATTGAACAGGTAGAAGAGTTCAATGACCACGAAGGTGTTGACCGCCACGGTCCTTGCCTGCTCCAGGGTCGCGCCCAGCCGCAGTTCGATGTGAAAGAGAATGAAGGTGCTGATCAGCAGGAGGATGCCGACCAGGACGATCCGGGAAATGAGCCGCCGGGTCAGGATCGGCGTGTCAAGGTTGCGGGGGGGGCGCAGCATGATACCGGCTTCCTTGGGCTCAAAGGCCAGCATCAGGCCGAGAAAGCCGGCGGTGGTCATGTTGATCCAGAGAATCTGGACGGGAAGAATGGGCAGGGTGATGCCTAAGAAGATGGCGGCGATGATGACCAGGCCCTCGCCGATATTGGTCGGCAGCGCCCCACCCCGCCGATGGCGGGGACGAATGAGGAGACTACCATAAACCTCAAGCCGATTGATTGCAGGAGTAAATTTCCACCAATTTTGCCCGCACCTATCTGCTTGATTTTTCGTTATGCTAGTCATGAGGGTCCAGACGATGTACTTGGTCAGGTTGTCGAACACGCCCCGTCCTTCCTCGACCGCGGCCTTGATCGAGCTGAAATTGTCGTCGGTCAGAACCATGGCGGCCGCTTCCTTGGCCACTTCCGTACCGTTAAGCCCCATGGCCACGCCGATATCCGCACGCTTCAGGGCCGGGGCGTCGTTGACGCCGTCGCCGGTCATGGCGACCACATGATTCCGGCTCTGCATCGCCATAACCAGCCGGAGTTTCTGTTCCGGAGTGGTCCTGGCAAAGACCGAGGCAGAATCGGCCACGTCCGCCAGTTGCTCGTCGGTCATTTTCTCCAGTTCGCCGCCGGTGATGATCGCGCCGCGCTCCCGGCCGGATTCCCCGGGATCGATGATGCCCAGTTTCCCGGCAATGGCCCTGGCGGTCAGCGCATGGTCGCCGGTGATCATCTTCACCAGGATCCCCGCCCGCCGGCAGGTCTCCACCGCTTCAAATGCTTCCTCCCGCGGCGGATCCATCATCCCCTGCAACCCTAAAAAGGTCAGGTCTGACAGGGGCCTGTCCGGGACGATGGCGGTTTCTTCCCCGTCCACCCCCCGCATGGCAAAGGCCAGGATCCGCAATCCCTCGGCCGCCATTTCCTCCACCCGGCGGTGGATCCGTTCGGCATCGAGGGGAACGGCCTTTCCGGCCGCATCCAACTCCAACCTGCACCCGGCGAGGACGGCTTCCAGGCTGCCCTTGACATACTCCCTCACCTCCCCGTCCCCATCGCGACGGGCCAGCGTAACCATGTATTTGCGGCGGGAATCAAAGGGCAGGGTATCGATTCGCTGCAAGCGATGGCGGTCGATATCGAGTTCCAGGCCGCCCTTGCCGGCGGCGGTGAGCAATGCGCCCTCGGTGGGATCGCCCTGGACCTGCCAGGCGTTGTCCGTTTTCTTCAAAAGGCTGTCATTGCACACCAGCCCGGCCAGCAAACACTTAAACAGGGCGGGATGTTCGGCGGCGTCCACTCTGCTGCCTTCGTGGGTGATATGGCCGTTGCCTGGGTCGTAGCCGCCGCCGCTCACGGAGTAGTTCTTGCCACCGGCCATGACGGCCTGGACGGTCATCTTGTTTTCGGTCAGGGTCCCGGTTTTGTCTGAACAGATGACCGTCGTGCTGCCCAGGGTTTCCACGGCCGGGAGCTTGCGGATGATGGCCTTGCGACGGGCCATGCGCGAAACGCCGATCGCCAGGGTGATGGTGACCGCCGCGGGCAGACCTTCGGGAATGGCCCCGACGGCAAGGGCCACCGCGGCCATGAACATGTCAAACATGCCCTGTCCGCGGATGATGCCGATGGCGACGGTGACGGCGGCAAGACCCAGGATCAGGTACAGGAGCAGATGGCTGAAGGAGGCGATCTTCCGGGTCAGGGGGGTTTCCAGTTCGCTGGCCGATGCAATAAGCTGGGAAATGCGGCCCACCTCGGTCGCGTCGCCGGTGGCCACGACGATTCCCCTGGCCTGGCCGTGCGTCACCAAAGTCGTGGCGTAGGCCATGTTCAGGCGGCCGGCGAGCTCCGTCTCCTTGTCCAGGACGGCGGTCGCCTTGTCAACGGGTTGGGATTCGCC
>OMKS01003857.1_pt1 | contig 11689 bp, 7 predicted proteins | sample 1674721 | NCBI WGS metagenome assembly OMKS01 (sample SAMN06264996, study PRJEB25208) | sediment metagenome | isolation source: hot spring sediment | place: USA: California | collected 2014-09-02 | reverse complement strand
CGTCAGATGTGTATAAGAGACAGTATTTATAGTTATGCGCTCTTTCAGGTCAATTAAATGAGGAGATGTATACAGACCGACCGTGTATCCCGAGGCCCTGAGAACGGATGCGATCATCGCGCACACCGACCCTTTCCCGTTCGTGCCCGCGACATGAACGATTTCCATTCCCTTAGTGGGGTTTCCGAGCAATTCGAGTGCCCGTTTCGCGTTCTCCGTCCCCAGCTTCATACCTCGTACTCTCAATGAGTATAGCCATTTCCTCAGCTCAGAGGATCTGTCATCGAATGTCAGGTTTTCTCTCCTCCTTATTGGCTTTCTTCAGGATACGATCTACTCCTGATCCATACTGAGCTGCCTTCTTTTCGGTGTTGGCCAGAAGCTCTGAAAGACCTAGAGAGAGAAGGGCCTCCCTAATCACTCTCTTGCGGATACCGTTCGTGGGATATACGATTTCAATCGGAATGTTGATAGCCAACCGAAAGATCGCCTCGAAAAGATACGGCCTTTCGATCGTCTTCCCGATGTTCTCGGCAATGCGGCTCTCGAGAGGAACAGTCTCATTGACCAGTCTCTCGATGTCGAGCATCCGTATGTGCTCGAACTCCGATATCGGCTTATCGAGGTATTTCGCGTACCCACCGAACAACTCATCCGCCCCCTGACCCGTGATCAGTAGATTCCCGTCCACGGATTCCAGTACGATGAAGCTGGGCAGCTCGAATGAGATGAAATGACGATCTGCTGTCCCTGCGATCTCAGTTATCCTCGATGCCGCCTTGAGAACCCCGTTTTCGCTCAACACTATCTTTTTGAGTTCGATTCCAAACTCGGCAGATGCTCTCTCGGCGTTCGCGAAGTCTGCGCACCCCTCGACGCCTACCGTGACCGCCTCGATATCGCAGAACTCGCTCGCAATCGCCGTAAGCAATGTGCTGTCAACGCCCCCTGAGAAGGCGATTGACACGGAGCCAATATCGGCGAGTAGCTGCGACATCCGTGCTCTCAGAAGGGATAGCAATGCATTGGCGGTCTCTCTGAGATCGGTGCTGGCCTGAAGCCCTTGTCTCTCCATTAGATCGGCCACGGCGTGATTCATCCGCAAGGATTTATATATGTTAGTCGCTTCCAACAATCGAAATTGAGCGGCATGGATTTGGCAGCCCGAGCCGTTGAAGCCTCGATTTCCAAACAGCTGACTCCGCGCGAAATCCGTGGAGAAAATTTAAAGGGAAACCTTCGCAATATGTCCTCGGTCGGTCCCTCATATCCATGAAACGGCCGAGATATATGGAGGCCAGGTCAATGAATGACGAAGATCTGATGAAGGTCAAGGTTTGTTTTATCGGCGATGCTGGCGTTGGGAAGACCAGCCTCATCAAGAGATATGTCTTGGACGTGTTCGATGATCGATATATCGCCACGATCGGAACGAAGGTGACGAAGAAGGTTGTTGAGGCGAAAGATCCCAGCACTGGTGAGCCGATCAGAGTTATGATGCTCATATGGGACATCATGGGACAGAAAGGGTTCCGCGAGCTGCTGAGGGAGGCTTACTTCTTCGGGGCGCACGGGGCGGTAGCCGTATGCGATGTCACCAACAGGGAGACCCTCGAGGAGCTGAGATACTGGATAAAGGCGCTGACCGATGTCGCCGGGGATGTGCCTCTGGTCTTCGTCGGCAATAAGGCCGACCTGGAGAACAGCGCGGTCGTGCGCGAGGACGATGTCAAGAGCCTTTCCTCGAAATATGACGCTCCAGCATTCATGGGCAGCGCGAAAACGGGCGAGAACGTCGAGGCGCTCTTCAAGGCTTTGGCAGAGAAAATCGTCGAGAAGATGAAATCTGCATAGCCAGCAAACTTTTTCCAATTACCATTTCTGATAACTCACTGATAATGTTTATAGCCCCTGCCATCGAGATTTAACCATAGATCGGTTAGCCGATCTTTGATGCAATACTTCAGGGAGGGCTAAGTTGTCCTCGATCCGCAGGGCTGATGATGTTTGGTCAAAGACCAGTTCAGCCTTGGCTCTTTTCGTGATCCTCTCGATGATACTCGCATCGCTCTTGGCAATTGCAGCTCCCGGTGACGATCCTCTCTCCGAACAAATGGAATTTGGCAAGGCTTCTATAAACGCCGGTCCAGATTATGTGAATGTCGTTTTCCATATGCACTACGACGGCGTCCAGGAAGTCGCGGACGAAGTCGATTACATGGACACCAACGGCCCCCTCAATCCCGGCGTCTATATGTTCGATTACGATGCCGATGAAAAATGGGGCGTCACCTTGAAGAAAAACAACTCCCCGACGCCTCCGTACAGACACCATTATTTCGTTCTGGAGCCTGCTCTGAACTCTCCTGTGCATATTATCGGAGACGGCAATTTCAGCTTCTGGGGCGGGTCAAAGGACAACGCGACCAGAATGGATCTTATAGCAGCGCTTTACGATAGCGCGGATGACATTGTCGGAGGCGACGTTTTACTGGCGTCCGGCAGCATATATGAAGATCCTTTCCTTGCAGAATGGGATCTGTATTCGATCATTCTTCCGGGCATCAATCACACTTTGGCAGCTAACCACACCTTGATTCTCGAGATCAGGAGAGGTGACACGAACAATGACGAGTTCTATCTCCAGTTCGACCAGCTCGTACTCGATTCGACCTTGACTCTTACCATGTCAACGCAGTTCGATGTTACTGAGTTCGGGGCCATGGATGCCAACGGCACAGTCCGAAGCGAATTCGGAGACAACGAGCAGATCATTGTCTGCGCCAACATCACTGACTCGCTCGGAGTCTACGATATTCAGGCCGCGCATCTGGAGATTGTCAATCTCTCTGATATGCAGGTCGTGGTCTCATCCGATATGCCGCTCGTTGAATCCGATCCAGGTACGCTTCCCTCATGGGCAGTATACTCCGAATCGATCGGAACCCTTCCCTCGGGCAATTATCGTTCCAACATAACCGTCTCGGACCTCAGCGGCAACTCCATCTGGGTCGAGTGGACCTTCGCGATAGTCTCAGTCGATCATTTCGTGGTCGGAGCCCCGTCCAGTGCTACAGCTGGGGGCTCCTTCAACATCACCATAGAGGCAGTGAACGCCACCGGTGTGAGGCTGTACAACTGGTCCGGTTTGGTTGATATCCAGGCAGTCGACTCCGTTGCGCTCGACAACATCTCCGGGCTCTCGGTCCAGCAGGTCAACATGACGCTTGAAGATCATGGTTTTATTTCCGTATCCGAGAGCATTGACGCCGCTCCTCTCTCGATCAAGATAAAGGTGTCGATGAACGAAGTCACAGGGCTCAGCGACCCGATCTCAATTCTGCCTGGACCAGTAGTCTCGCTGACCCTCGATGCGGACGATATCACGATGCTCGCCGGAGAGATGAGGACGATTACTGCCAACGGGACGGATTCTCTGGGAAACACCAACAGCTCTTGGACGCCTTACTGGAACCTCACGGATGCCATCGTGGAAATGGTTATGGATGGAATATCGGTGGACATCACGGGAGCCGTCTCGGGAAGCGCGGTCCTGTCCTGTCAGGACAACGAGAGCATGCTGATAGCCCAGGTGAATATTACAGTCAACCCCTCGCAGCTGTCGCAAATCGTGATATCCACTCCCAGCGATACCGTCTGGGAGGGAAGATCCATGTGGATCCAGGCCGAGGGATTCGACTCGTATGGAAATCCTGTGGACATCTCCTCTGCCGCGTGGAGTTCGGAAGGCTTCGTCATGAGCCAGGTAATCGGCTCTGGCTCTGCGGGAATGCTATACGCGGGCATGATCCCGGAGACGGGGTCTGTCCGCATCTCCATGAGCGGTGTGGTAGTCTATACGACGATAGCGGTCGTGACACCGCCCTTCGGGCCTTACTGGCGTCTCATTCCGGATCTGTATATGCCTGAAGATGGCTCGTTGGAAGCCCCGCTTGACCTGTCACAGTATTGGTACGATGTCAATGGGACTCTTGATCTCTCATGGTATGTCACCGGTGTGAACAACTCGCTTCTGACGATATCTGCAGACCACCAGGATAAGAACCTCGTGCATATCGCCCCGCAACCCGATATGTTCGGGACGGATATTGTCACCTTCTGGGTCCGAGACCCGCAGGGTTATACGGATTTCCAAGACGTTCTGATTACAGTTTCACCGGTAAACGACCGCCCTGAGTTCGTCAACGATCCTCCCAATGAGATCTACGTCAAATTCGACCTGCCTTACACATTCGACTATGATTACTATGTCCACGATGTGGACGATGCGAACGAAGACCTCATGATAACCATCGATCCGTCGAACAGAGCATCGGTAGATGGGCTTCTCGTGTCGTTTCTGTTCCCCGATCTCAACGGTCAAGAGCCGTATTACGAGATACTGACGATCACGCTTTCCGACGGCTCCCAGTCAGATACGCTGACGATCAAGGTATGGGCGACGACCGATACGCCTCCCGAGCTGATATCCCCGCTTCCCGATGTAACGATCTACGAGGGAGAGATAGGTGTGGAAGCGTTCGATTTAGATGATTACTTCACCGACGTGGACGGTGACATACTATACTACTCGAGGGGCTTCAAGTACATCGAAATCGACATAGCTCCCGTCAGCAACATCGTGCTCATCAGCTCCCCCTCTGAATGGTCGGGACAGACCAACGCGGTCTTCGTCGCGCACGACCCGACCGGAGCCATCAGGACCGATACGATCCTCGTCACCGTGATTCCGGTCAACGATCCACCCAGTATCTCACCTATACCGACGATCAATGTCAGGTACGACGAGGTATACGAGCTCGATCTTAGGCCCTATGTCTACGACCCGGACAACGGCTTCGACGATTTCACTATCGCATTGAACGACCCGATTCATGTGAGCTACGAGTCACTGTACTATCCGCATCTCGCGCTTCTTTTCCCGGCCAACCTGCTCGGCGGGGGATACGTCGGGCCGTACGAGGTTGAGGTGCAGCTCAGGGTCACCGACAACGAAGGTCTGTTCGATTCGGAGTATTTCACGGTCAGAGTTAGCGACAACTATCCTCCGCGTGTCACTGTGAGCCCTCCAAGCCTTCATCTACAGTTCCAGGAGGACGAGACGCTTTCCAAGCCCGACTCCATCAACCTTGAGGCGCTTTTCACCGATCCTGACGGGGATGGGCTGACCTTCACATTCCAGGGGAACGAGAACATCACGATACTCATCGGAGAAGATGGGTGGGTGAATTTCTCCGCGCTACCAAACTGGTACGGCACCGAGACCGTGAAGTTCACGGCGACTGACCCGCAATCTGCCTGGGCATCGCTATCCGTTCGCATAGATGTGAGCTCGGTGAACGATCCTCCGGTAATCGAGAATATACCGGATGTGAAACACTACGGCGGAAGGCAGTGGAGCATGTCGATTGCCCAGTATGTCTCAGATATAGATCACGAGCTTTCCCAGCTGCGCGTGATCATAGTCGAACCGGGCTATGTCCAGGCGGTGGGATTGGTCCTCTACTTCGATCTGCCGGACAATGTCAGTTCAACGATGGTCCTGCTGTATGTGGTGGACGAAGACGGCGCGAGTTCCGAGCTGATGGAGTTCCGCGTCGAGATCAAGAAGACCATGGCCGAGCTGATCGGATATCCGTGGTCGCTACCTGTGATATTGCTGCTCGCCGGAATCCTCGGGTACATATTGGCAAGGAAAATACCGATGCCGCACGAGTTCCTGGACCTCTTCATCATCCACAACGACGGGCGGCTGATTGACCATATAGGCAAATACGAGGATGACGGAAACGGCCTCGACAGGGATGTGGTCAGCGCGATGCTCACAGCGGTGCAGGAGTTCATACGGGATTCGTTCCGGGAGACGTCGGGCGGGCTGAAGATGCTGGAGTTCGGTGAAAAGAAGGTGGTCATCGAAAAGGGACGCTGGATTTACGGCGCGCTGATATATACCGGGTGGCCCCCGAAGCCGTTCTTCAAGAACTTCGCGAGGTTCGTCGACGACATAGAGAACAGGTACGGATCGAAGATCGAGCGGTGGGATGGCACCGTTAGGAGCTTGGACGGCGTCAAGGATATGAGCAGACTGATGATCAACAACTTATATGTCCCCGGGCACTACGATCGCGCACTGGACATGCCTCCAGAGAAGAAAGTGCCTGTCATCAGCGACGAGGAAGTCGTCGACATGCTCGACTCGGACAACTGATGCATCATCTCCTGAAGGAGATTCTGCCAGCGAGTTTTGCTTCGATCAATCTCTTTGCGGTCCTCGTTATCTCCATTGATTGGGCGTCTGTCATTCTCGTCCAGATCCAGTCGGTCGATTCCCGGTTTATTCCGACCTCTCCGCCGACAAAAGCTCCCTCGAAGCCGATCAGCACGTAGTGGTACAATATGCGTCCATTCGCGTCTTTTTCGATCATCTCGTTGACATCCAAAATTCCGGAAAGATCGATATCAAGCCCTGTCTCCTCGACGACCTCCCGTCTGCACGCATCCCATACGCTCTCCCCGATTTCTACCAGACCGCCGGGGATACTCCATTTGCCCACGGAAGGAGGCAATGCCCTTCTGACGAGCAAGATGTCCTCCTCCCTGCAAATCAGGGCGCCTACGCCCACGAGCGGCCTGTCCGGGTAATTCCTCCTGTTCTTGTCATGTCGACGGTTCAAATCTGTTCCAACCCCGTTCTCGCAGATGCGATGAGTCCGATAAAAGGCTCTCCGTCAAAAGGCGCGAGCATTGTACCCCGAGCATAACAACGCAGGTCACGGTATGCTCCTCGCACTCTCACTGGTCTGACCCATGCCCGGGGAATGTTGTGCACCTTATTGTCCCTCAGTCATGCCTGGGGTTCCCACCCAAAGGTCCTGAAGGGGCCCATATTTCGGTGCACGATCGCCCGGGGCCGATCGCTTTCGCGGTGAACCTCGGACATGGAATATCAGGTTGTCCCTGGATATTAAGCGTTGTGATGTCGAAAAGCCGGTATAGATAAAACAGTGATAAAAATCAGATAGGAGCATAACATTTTTTTATCTTCAATCAATTATCATTATTGATATGGTTGTCTCGATCGGTTGCTCGGGCTGGTCATACGATGACTGGATAGGCCGGTTCTATCCCTCGAGCCTGGCAAACAGGCGGTTCGAGTGGTTGCACTACTACGGCAAGTTCTTCCCGACGGTCGAGATTAATTCAACCTTCTATAGGGTGCCGACTGAGGATATCGTGAAGAGCTGGGTGGAGAAGAGCTCTCAGATCCCGGACTTCGATTTCTCGGTCAAGATGCCCCAGATAATAACCCATCAGACGATCGTGAACGACGCAGCAGACAAGGCCGCGGCCCAGGCGTCCAGCTTCGAGGATATCTGCATCAGACCGCTCGCCGACGGAGGAGTCCTCGGCACCGTCCTGATCCAGCTCTCGCCGTACTTCAAGCTCCTGGACGAGGCGAGCATGCAGAAGCTGAGGAAGCTGTTCGAGGTCGTCAGCGCGGACCGCTTCAAGTACGCGGTAGAGTTCCGCCACAGGAGCTGGCTGAACGATCGAGGGACTGAGCTCAAATCGGATGTGCTCGATCTTCTGGTGGAGTTCGGGATCACCAACACGATAGTCGACGGCCCGGCATTTCCGATTACCCGCTCCCTTACGGCCAGGCACGCCTATGTCAGGTTCCACGGGAGAAATTACGATATCTGGTTCAAGGACGACGAAAGGGAGGACGACCACCGGATAAACCGATACGACTACCTCTACTCCGAGGAGCAGCTGGGCCGCTGGAAGCCCCGCCTTGAGGAGATCATCCAGAACGCGGACGAGGTCAGGATATACTTCAACAACCACGGGATGGCCAAGGCCGCCAAGAACGCGCTGTACATGATGGACCTGCTCGGCATCCCGCACGAGGAAAAGGAGATAGTCATCCAGGACCAGAAGAAGCTCGGGGAGTTCGCCTGATCACGCGGTCAGCTTCGCGTGGCTCACGCCCCGCTCGTCCTCGTAGACCTCGATTATCCCGCTGAGGGAGTCCTTGATCTCCTCGATATGGGTAATCAGGAATATCTGCCTGAACTGTCTCGAGAGCGCGTTGAACGCGGACAGCAGATTCCTCTTCCGGAGGGCATCCTGCGAGCCGAAGATCTCGTCGAGCACGATGAAGTTCATTCCCTCGGTTCCCGCGCGCTCCGAAATCACCTTGGATATCGCCAGCCTGAGACATAGGTTCGCGAGGTCGGTCTCCCCGCCCGAGAATCTCTCCAGCCTGTGCTCCTCCCCGTTGTCCTCGATGTATATGTTGTACCCCTCGTCGAGCGTGAGCGCGGTGTATTTCCCCTCCGTCAGCTGGAGGATGAGGTCCGTCGCCACCTGGGAGAGCGTCGGGATGATCCTGGAGATCAGGTCCTTTCTGAACTCCTTCATTATCTCGAGCAGCTTCGAGCTGCTCCGCTGTTTATCCTCAATACCTGCGAGTTGTGCTTCGATCTCTCCAAGTGATTTTTTCTCTCTCTCGATGGATTTCATCTCCGCAGAGATCGACTCCCTCTTTGCCGACAGCCCGACGATCGATTCGTAAGTCTCCTCCGATTTTTTCTTAAGCTCTTTTCTCTTTTCCACCAGCTCGGTTTCGAGGGTTTCCAGCTTCACTATTTCACCTGTATCGATTCGTACCGACTCGATCTTCTCCCCCATCTTTTTCAGCTCAGTTTCGATCTCCTTAAAGGTCTTTTCCAGTTCCGGCAATCTGCCTGCTATTGTGGACAGCCCTATCAGCCTGTCCCTCCTCTTTTCGATCTCTCGGAGTTTCGATTCCTGCGAGCTCAATTTTTCGGAATCGAATTCAATCTCTCCGATCGACTTCATTTGCGATACCAGTTTTTCTCGTCTACGCGAGTTTTTATCGATGTTCTTACTCGCCGCCTTCATTGAGTGCTCGGCCTGTTGAAGCGCCATCTCCTCCCGCTTAATGGCCTCCTGCCGCTTCTTGAGCGCCTCCATCTTCTTTGCCCGGTCGTTGATTTCAGATTCTGCAATCTCCTTGGCAATTCGTATCTCTTCAAGCTTATTCTCAGAGGATTTCATCGACGAGGACATCTTCTCCATGAGATGTTCGTAGTGGTCCCCGAGGGGTCTCTCGCATGTAGGGCATACGCTCTCAGGACCCAACTTTTCGATTTGAGATAGGTGCTCCCTTTCCGAGTTCATATTCTCCTCGATGCTGGTCATCTGCTGGTCCAGCTTTGATTTTTCGTTCCTCAGTTCGACGAGATCTTTCTCGGATGCCTTCATCATCTCAACGGTCTTGTCGGCCTTTTCCTTGATCGAAGCGGTCTTTTCAAGGGATTCGCTGAGTTCTTCTATTTCTTCTCTGTTCTCGGCGATCTCCTGATCGATGGCTTCGATTTCCCCCACGATCTCCTTCAGTCTCTCGGCCTTCGATTTATTCGAGATCTGTTGCTCCGTCTGCTTCTTGAGAGTCTGATACTCCGAGTTCAGCTCCGGTAAGGATAAAGCTTCCTCAGCTGCTTTTCTCGCCTCCGCGATCTCCCCCTCCAGCTGATCTCTTCTTTCCTTTCTTGAATCGTGCATCCGTTTATCCTTCTCCAGGAGTTTCTGCGCCTCTCTAAGACCTCGCAACTTTTCGGATAGTCTACTCAACCTGTCCTCTGTATCCTTCTCTTCCTCCTTGAGCTTCGATTGCCTTCCTCGCATCGACTCGATTTCCTTCGAAAGCGCGGTAGCCTCTTTTTCGAGTTCGCTCCTACTCGACTCCAAGATCTTTGACTTCGGTTGTCCGCCTTCGTCTATCAGCAAAGACCTGAGATCCGATGTCCGTTCCCGCGAACCCCTCTCGTATTTCGAAATGTTGTCTATTATATCGTCCAGTTGATCTATCCCTAGCATTCTGACGATCGTGATCCTCCGGTCTCTCTCGGTCAGCGACGATAGTGCATTGAGCTCCTTCTGCCTCGCGAAGACCGAGATGAAGAACGACTTGTAGTCCATTCCAAGCTTCTCCTGTACGAGGCTTGTTACCTCGTTCGCCCCCGTGGCGACTACATGCCCGTTGATGAGCAGCTTAGCATCCATTGAGAGCGACTTTCCACTCATTTCCCTCGTCACGACGTACTCGTCGCCCGCGAACCTGAACTCCAGTTTCACGAAAGTCGGTTCGTTATCCGGGGCGTCGCTCCTCCTGATGCTCTCCTTGCCGGTCCTGACTATCTCCTTCTGATTGCCGAAAAGCGCCCAGCTGACCGATTCTACGAGGGTCGACTTGCCAACGCCGTTGTTTCCCAAGATCCCGACCAATCCATCGGGGAACTCCAGCTTGATCCTCTCGAACTTACGATAGTTCCGCAGCTCGATGTAGTTCAGCCTCATTGCTACTTCTCCTCGAAGAAGTCCATTGCGATCGAATGGAGCTTCTTCCTTTCCTCGGGCTCCGGGCAGCGCTGTTCCAGATATCTCCGGAACTCCTCCTCCAGAGAGCCGATTTGTGAAGTCGCTCCCTTAATCACCTGCTCCTTCTCGTCCCTCTCGATTCTGAGTTCGAAATTGAGCGCCTTCTGGGCGGATTTTCTTATCCTGTTCAGGTCAAGCGACCGATGAGCCTCCCGAGAAATCCCGCGAATTACCATTCTGACGATCGCGTCGTCGATCTCTCTTCTGTCAAGCTCCTCCGATATCCTGTCCCTGACCGTCGATGCATCCTCGCCATCAACCTTCAACGCGGGTATGTCTATCATCGGCCTCGTCGGAAGCATAACGAACCTTTTCTTTCCGGAGTCAAGTTCGAGGTCGATGAATCCCTTCTCGCTGTCCGCCTCGGAAATGCTTAACCTCTCAGTCGATCCCGCATAGGCCGTGTTCTTCGAAATCTCGGTGAACTTGTGATAATGACCGAGGGCGATGTAGTCCGCCCTTGGATCCATATCGGAAGGTTTCAGGATCAGCTCGTTGATTTCATCAGTGCGAAAAACGCCCAAACCCACTATGCCAACATGAAGTATCACTACCCGTGGATGCTCCTTTTCTATCTTCGATGCCTCTGCCATACCCTCCCTGAATTCATCCTCGGAAGAATGCGGGTGGCAAATGATCTCCACACCATCCATGACTATCTTCTCGAATCCGTTCTCGTACACGAAGCTGCAATTGGGCAGATGCTCGAGGATCCTGAACACGCTCCCCGTTTCCCTAAGCCTCGGGGTTTCATGGTTGCCCGAGATGGCGATGAACGGTATTCCTGCATCGGACAATTTTTTAATCTGCCTGAGTGCAAATGAAATAGCTCGGTTCGAAGGCCGAACCGTGTCAAAAAGGTCGCCTGAGTGAATCACAAGGTTCGGCTGCTCCTTTAGAGCGATTTCCACGAATCTCTCGAATGAGGCGTAGAAATCTGCCTCTCTCTGATTTATGCCAGTATCCGGGTCGATTCTGGCAAACGCCGAATATCCTATGTGCGTGTCCGAGACATGAAATATCCTCATTCAGAGCCCCTTTTTTCAATAATGTCCATACTTGCCAATTAATTTGGATTCTAACCGTATGATTTTAATTGAAATAATTCCTCTCCCCATATTTCCAGATCTAATACCCTTGGGTCTGTCTCTTATACACATCTGACGCTGCCGACGAAGAGGATAGTGTAGATCTCGGTGGT
>OMKS01003853.1_pt1 | contig 11702 bp, 10 predicted proteins | sample 1674721 | NCBI WGS metagenome assembly OMKS01 (sample SAMN06264996, study PRJEB25208) | sediment metagenome | isolation source: hot spring sediment | place: USA: California | collected 2014-09-02 | reverse complement strand
TGATTTAGCACAGTTGCTGATTTAAATTCTTCACAACTCAAAGCCACATTCTCTGCCTATAAGATATTAATTTTCAAGAATGACTCTTAATTTGATCCCAGATCTCATCCATTTCGGCAAGGGTCATCTCTACCATCTTTTTATGCGCCTTTCTGGCGCTCCGTTCCACTTCCCGAAAACGAGCGGAAAATTTGTCAACCGATTTTCTTAAACTGTCCTCAGGGTTAACGCCCAAAAAACGCGACAGGTTCACCATGGTAAACATCAGATCACCAAACTCCTCTTCGATTCCCTCAGGGTCATTTTGTTCAACTGCATTTTTAAGTTCACCGATCTCCTCTTCAAGTTTTTCCCAAACCGAGGATACCTGTTCCCAATCAAATCCGATGGCGGCTGCTTTTGCCTGAACCCGATGCGCACGCAACAGCGCCGGCAGCATCCGCGGAACGCCATCGATTGCGGAGCGGTCGCTCGATTCTTTGCGCTTCATCTTTTCCCAATTCACGATCTGTTCTTCAGCGGTGAGAATTTCTGTTTCGCCGAACACATTGGGATGACGATGGATTAATTTCTGATTAATTTTTTTCAAAACATCAACGATTGTGAACCGGTTTTCCTCTGCTGCAATTTGCGATTGAAAAATGACCTGCAACAACAAATCACCCAACTCGTTCTTTAATTCATCGTAGCGTTTTTCATCAATTAGTTCTAAAACCTCATAAGTTTCCTCTAACAAATATTGTCGCAATGATTCGTATGTCTGTTGCTTATCCCATGGGCAACCATTTTCCCCTCTCAATTGTTCCATCAGGCTGACCAATCTGGTAAATTCATCGCAAATTGCCTCGGCTTTTTTCATGAAGCTTTCTCCTTATTGCCATTATTAAAAACTGCCATTGATGAGTAGAGTTTCATTTTTCTTCAAATGAACCATGGTTGGCAGCGATCATTATTATTGTTAAAAACGGAATGTAAAATAGGACTTATTAACGAAATAATCAAGGGAATTTTGTTTTGTGCGGGCGGGAAAAACATCACGGTCAATGATCCGCTGGTGGCGGCAATTTAATTTGTGGTCTAAATATTGGAACGGATAAAATTATCCCGCTCTGGTCATTTGGAAGTAAATAATGTGAGATAGAGGGCTGTATGTCCAATCGGTTGGTGAGTAGTTGTAGAAACCAGCCACCACGGTAACCAAACACTATATCAGATCGGCTATTTCGTGATCATTCTTCCGGCGCCAACTAACCGAGAGCTGTAATAATTTTCATCGAGCCGCGCAACAACAACACCATAGCTCGAGCTGGCGTGAACCATGTAATTTGATCCCAAAAAAATGCCCACATGATCAATACCGCCGCGGCCTGTTGTATCAAAAAAAATCAGATCTCCCGGCTCAACCTCATAAATCGAGACCGATTGACTTAACTGATATTGCTGGTAAGCATTGTGCGGCAATTTTACACCAAAAATTTCTTGATAAACCCGTTTCACCAATCCGGAACAATCCATTCCCCGCCTTGAGTCTCCACTGTACAGATAGGGCGTTCCCAGATAGCGCTGTACCGTAGAATAAAACCGACGCAAATCTCTATCGCGGTTCTCCAATTGCAGTTTTCGCACGATTTCTTGAGACTGCTGGTTGATTTTTCGCTGAAGATGGGGGTCAGCATGACGAGAGGCAAATCGCGGTGCACAGCCCGAAAATCCAATTAACAAAAGAATTAATAGCAAGCTTTTTTCAATCTTCATATCCACCCCTCGCGTTTCATTGGTTAGCTCCGATAGAAAAATAACTGATTGAATCGTCAAATGCAAGCATTTTTTTGCCGTAAGAATAAAACCTCTCTTGTAGGCAGATTACTGATGCCATCGCTTGACCACCTGATTATTTGAGAGATGATAAGATTCTTAAATAGAGCCACCTATTTCTAATATTGCTACAAATGAAGCGATGACATCAGTTTCAATTCAATTCGGAACCTTAAAAGTGAAACTTTTAAAAATGATTGGCGTTAAATCATCGTAAATCTTGGGGACGAAACTGGCTTCGACGGGGGTTGAGAGGTTACAGACTGCATACCGAGGTCCCGGTTCCTCGTTAATCCGCTGGGAAACAAATATAAACGCAGATAACCATGCGTATGCATTGGCTGCCTAATAGTGCGGCCCGTGTTGTTTGAGTTTTGTCTGTCAGGCTCTCACAACGCGACGATCATGACAGGATAGCAACCGTATTCGTCTGAGATACGGGAGCGAAATTTCATCAGACTGGCTTTTCAGTAAGCTTTGTTTGCTGCGCTTCGAAAAGTGAGAAACGAGCAACAAACTAAGTATGTAGACGTCTGTAATACCGGACCTTCGGACGCGGGTTCGACTCCCGCCGTCTCCACAATGAATTTGAGACCAGACTTGTTTGTAAGTCTGGTTTTTTTTTCAACAAAAAAATCATGATTTATGTTGATTTTGTTTAATGGCGTAAACCATCCCTACAAATATTTTCAATATGCGCTATACTTAAGCCCGACTCAAGGTCATTGACCACGACGACAATTTTGTGTTTTTATAAAAAGAAAATCCTCTATTATTGTAGAGTTCGTCATTTATTTTAATCAGAACTTCTGTACCGGAATACTCACCGCTTTCAGATACAAATGATGACAAGATGGTGTCATCCACGAGCATTAATTTGCCGAATAGTTTGCCAGACGTTGGATTGATTGCAATAAATGAGGTAAAATCCCGGGCTGGCGCCAGGGGGACAATTTCATAACGATTGTGTATTTCAATCGGCTTTTCCAGTTGCATTCGCATCACCCCTTCATTTATCCAGAGAAAAGCATGGTGGGTAATTTTTGCCTCCCCCTCACTGGAAATTGCTTTTTGATCCGCGCCACGATAGATTCCCTCGGCACGCCAGATACCTTCCTCCAGCAGAAACGTGTGTTTGATCACGATCTATCTCCATTTTTATCAAAACTCATTTCAATGCCAAACAGTTTTATTTCTCCAAAATTGCACTGGCAACGATATTGGCGACACGACTACGCAACGCGACCACCGAGGTTTTATCCTCGGGATGAACCCGATTGCTGAGCAAGATCACCACGGTTTCGGTTTCGGGGTCGATCCACAGCGAGGTGCCGGTATAGCCGGTATGCCCGTAACCGCCAACGCCAAACAGATCTCCGCCATTAGTCGAATACGGCGAGGTCAAATCCCAGCCCAGTCCCCTTCCGGCAAAACTCACTTCAGGAAAAACTTCGGTCATCCGTTCTACTGTCAGCGGACTCAATATTCGCACGCCGTTAAATTCTCCGCCATTGAGCATCATCTGGGCGAAAACGAGCAGATCATCTGCCGTAGAGAACAAACCGGCGTTCCCGGAAATTCCCCCTTTTAAGCGCGCCAACGGATCGTGGACCACACCGACAAGCGGCACACCATCGATGACCTCTGTGGGAACGCAAAGCGATTTAAACTTTTCAGCCGGCGTAAAAAAAGTATGCGTCATCCCCAATGGACCGAAAATATTTTCTTCAGCAAATTCAGCCACCGTTTTTCCGGTTATCCGTTTAACGATATTGGCAAGCGTAATGAACCCTAAACAACTGTAACGAAATTCCGTTGCCGGTGGTGCTATTTTATCAAGTTTAGCAATATAGTTCGCCAGCGAATCGAGCGGGCAGGGATCGCCATAGTTTTTCGCGACCTCTTTTGCGTCGGTGTATGGAGGCAGTCCCGAGGTATGGGTCAGCAGATGCCACAACCGCGCATCATCGGCGGGCTTGCCATCCTCTGTCAGAAACGGTTTAAATTGCGGAATGTATTCTTTCACCTTGTCCCATAACCGCAACCGCCCCTGTTCTGCCAAAATCATGATCGACGTCGCGGTTGCTACTGGTTTGGTGATTGACGCCAGATCGAAAACCATATCAATGTCCAGCGGCTTAGGCTCGGGTATCCATTGACTTTCTCCGTAAGCATCCCGCATGACGATCTTAGCCCGGCGCGCTACTAAAATGACCGCCCCTGGCATCACTTTATCTTTGATCGCCGTATTAATCAGTGCCGGCAGTAAATTCAGTCTTTCCGAAGACATTCCCACAGTTTCCGCACTGGCTATTGGCAGCGGTTGCGACAGGACCGGAGTGGTATAAATTGTGATTATCATCATTACAACGGCTAAAATAATTCGCTTTATCATCATTGAAGCTCTCCTTGATTAAACCTTTATTAAAGTAAGATTTTAAAATTTAAGTCAAATTTTTGACTATTGTAAAAACTGATACGAACAACTCGTCCCGCCGAAGCGCGGGATTAATGGGTTAAAAAAAATCAATCAAAGTTTAATGCGAAAAAAATACTTGAGATAGATAATAAAAAAGATAGTCATAAATGTCAACTTTTATTTCTGTTTTTCTCAAAAAATGCCACGGTTCATCCGTCCTTACACCCCCTTACCAGAAAAATACTGATGCCATCGTTCGATAATCTGATTATTTGACAGATATTTCAATGGTTAAATCACGTTATCAATTTTTATTTTTTACAAATAAAGCGATGGCATCAGTCTATGTTTAATAAACCAGATTTCTGCAAGAAATCTGGTTTATAAACCAAAGAATGAGATACAGCGTTCATCCCAAAAAACGGCTTGCTTTTTAGTTTTATTTTTAATATTTTGACTCGCTCTTACGAACGAACTTTTCGCGTGCTGCCATGTTCATCTTGACCATCAACTTTTTGCTGCTAATTTGCTATCTAGTTTTCATTTATATAATATGGCACGGATTGACCAAAATCAAAGCCTGTGGCAATCAGCAATTGCTAACCGTGTCCATAATCGTGGCGATGCGTAACGAAGCCTCGCTGGCAGCTCGCTGTTTGGACGCATTGTTAAACCTGGATTATCCGCGTGATTTATACGAAATTATTGTGGTTGACGACGGTTCCACCGATCGCACTCCGCTGATATTGAGCGATTTTCAGAGCCGCTATCCGTTTATTAGGTTTATCAGGCTAAACCAGTACCAAAGTCTAAAAGGGGACAAAAAACGCGCGCTAACTATCGGTATTTCCAAAAGCAGCAATGAAATTCTTCTATTTACAGATGCGGATTGTGTTCCTCCGCCCGGCTGGATTAAACAAATCATTAGCTGTTTTGACAATGAGGTGGGACTGGTCGCTGGCTTTTCACCTGTCAGGTTAAAAAAAAACACCCAATTCGCGCAAATGGTCGAACTTGACAGTTTTGCCGCTGCGATTGTAGCAGCCGCTGCCATCGGCAACGATAGCGCTGTCACCTGCACTGGTAGAAACCTGGCTTACCGTCGCCAGTTGTTTTATCGACTGAATGGTTTTGATCAGCTCAGGCGCAGCATTTCCGGCGACGATGATCTGTTGCTGCAACTTGCCCACCGGCAGATGGATTGGAAAATCCGTTATGTCAGCCATCGGGACGGCATTGTTCCCAGTTACCCTGAATTGAGTCGATTGCAATTATTCCGGCAAAAGCAGCGTCACCTTTCAGCCGGGAAATATTATTCACCAAAAATTCAACTTTATTACGCGGCTTTCCATTTGTCAAACGCCGGACTTTTTCTGTTTCCATTGGTAGCGATGTTGACAGAAAATCCGCTTTGGTTGAGCCTTATCTTTCTAATTGTAAAAATTCTGTCAGATCGATTGCTTTTAAACTCAGCCGGACGAAAGTTTAGTCAGACTTTCATAACCTCCTCTTTTCTCGGATGGGAGCTGTTTTTTTTATTCTATCATATTATTACCGCTCCCGCAGCGTTTATCGGTAAAATAAAATGGAAATGAGCACAACATGACCAACCAGACATGGAAAAATTATCGTGCTTTTGCCCATCACCGCGGTGAACTGGTCTTTAAAATATTGAGCCGCTTTATCTCATTGCCGGGAAAGACGGTGCTGGACATCGGCTGTGGAAACGGCGCCACTGCCACCGTACTCGCCCGACAGGGGGCACAAGTGACGGCGCTGGAAATTTTGCCCGAACCTTTGCCGAACATTTCTCAGCAACGAATAAAATTCATCAACGGCGGCTTTGATGGCTTTCAGTTTAACCAAAACCAGTTCGATGTAATTATTTTGCAGGATGTGCTGGAGCATTTGCCCGATCCAGCCCGATCGATTAAAAAGATGAGCGCTTTACTCTCTCGAGGCGGCCACCTCTATTTTTCAACGCCCAACCGGCTTTCGTTTTTCAATCTCATCAGCGACCCTCATTGGGGGGTGCCGCTGGTCAGTTTTTTTCCCAGATCATGGGTGAAAATTTTAATTTTTTCTACATTAAGAATAGACCGGCGCCAGCGAAACGATTGGCCTGCGCTGCTGTCAATGAAAAGATTACTGATGCTTTTAAACGAAGCGGGATTTAAACTGCAGTTGATGAATAAATTCGCCGCGACACAGTTGTTTGATTGTCCGCAGAGTATCGTTTGCAAACCAGTTCATCTCAATATCCTGAAATGGTTGGCAAAGCATAATTTTCAAACACATATTCAAAAAATTGTCAATGATCGAATCGGATTTTTCAACAATTATATCAATCCGACCTGGTACGGCGTATGCATAAAAACATGAACGAAATAATCTGGACGTCAGTGGCAAGGGCAGCAACAGCGACCCGCTTGATCAATGTTGTCAAAAATTTTGCGTCATTGACGCTTTCAATCCTGCTGAAAAAATCGATATTATGGGGCGCGCCTTCGGTTTTACACATCGAGCCTTCTGTCTGCTGTAATTTAAGCTGCCCGCAATGCCTGGCAGGTTTAAAAAAGATTCAGCGCAATGAATCTTTTATATCACTTGAATTGTATAAAAAAATCATTGCTGAGGCTGGCGATAAAATCTGGTATCTGTTGCTGTACAACCAGGGTGAACCGTTTTTACACGACAACTTGCTCGAAATGATTCAAATTGCGCGACGGCGACGAATTTATGTCATAACCAGCACCAATGGCCATTTTTTTAACGATAGCGAATTCGTTGAAAATTTTATTGTCAGCGGAATTAATGCTGTAATTATTTCTCTGGATGGCGCTGATGCGGAGACCTACCGCCATTATCGAAAAGGCGGCAATTTCGAAATGGTGCATGCGGGCGTGAAGCGACTGGTTGAATGCCGGAAACGGCTGGGGCTTGCATATCCCAAAATCATGCTTCAATTCCTGGTCACACGAAAAAACGAGCACCAGCTTGGATCAATGAAGCGCTTAGCTGCCTGCCTCAAGGTTGATCGGTTGTTGATCAAATCCATACAAATCGAACAACCGCAAACAGCGGATGAATACCTCCCGTCAAATCCGGGCTGGCGGCGTTATGATTTTTTCGAAGATCGAATCGCGTTGAAAAATCAAAATCACTTCTGCCATCGGCTTTGGTATAGCGCTGTTGTGCTTTCTGACGGCAGAGTCGTGCCGTGTTGTTTTGACAAAAACAGTGTCTTTACATTGGGAAACGCGAAACAAAGTTCACCATCCAGTATTTGGAAATCGTCTGCCGCCATGAAATTCCGTAATATGATCATTCAAAATGGAGCCACTCTTGATATCTGTCGAAACTGTACCGAAAATCAGAAGACTTTTCTCAAGGCGGGTATTAGCCCATTTGCTTAAAATTACCGTCGCCGCCTTGATGATGATTATGTTGATCAAGCGGGTGAAAATGGGGGAAATTTTCATTGCCTTCCAATCAGCAAAATTGTCATTGATTATGGTTGCGTTACTATTGCTTCTGCCCAACATCTATTTTCAATTTTATAAATGGCGCTATTTGGTCCGGCTGGTCAAATTCGATGCCAGCAACCGCGAAGTACTGCAATCGTTATTTGCCGGTTTCACTTTCGGTTTTATCACGCCGGGACGGCTCGGTGAATTTGGCCGCGCCTTTTTTATCAAAAATTGTCCCTGGGTCAAAGTTCTTGGCATTGCAGCGCTCGACAAACTTTTTTCAGTGGCAGTGGTTTTTCTCTTCGGATCAGTAGGATTATTGTACCTGATCGGAAAACAGTTGTTTATTTATACAATGATCCCACTGGTTACATTTACCGCGATAACATTGTTCGTATTCTACTACATATTATTTCATCCGGAAATTATCAAAAGCTTTTTGTACAGTCTTAACATCATTTTGCCGTTTCGGGAAAAAATCAAACTGTTGATAAGCAGCATGGATCAATTTACCAGGGAACGGGCAATCATGCTCTTATTGTTCAATTTGGGATTTTCAATAATATTTTTGGCGCAGTTTTACATTTTAGTAATTGCATTCCAACCGTCAGCAGTAGTGCCCACCATGCTGGCGTTAGCTTCGACCATGCTGGTAAAAACCATGCTGCCGATCTCCATCGGCGATCTGGGGATTCGCGAAAGCGCGGCAATCTATTTTCTGGGAAAAATCGCAATTTTGGAAAGCGCCGCTTTCAACGCATCTATTTTGTTGTTTTTAATCAATTTGTTAATACCAAGCTTAGTCGGACTGGTGTTAATATTAAAACATCGTCTTTTCATTCCCAATAACCGAAAATAAAACCACGGACGTCAATGTTAGCATTTATCATTTCAACTTTCACTTTTCTCACGCTTTTTTATGCATATAAAATCTTTTATTTCTATCTGGGATTGTTTCGAATCCAGTCGAAAAAAAAAAACGGAGAATTAGTTCCGGTTACGGTTCTGGTTCCGGCGCGCAATGAAGAGCACAACATCCAAAATTGTCTCGAATCGCTGCTGGCGCAAAACTATCCGACTGACAAATTTCAAATCATTGTGATTGATGACGATTCAAAGGATGCAACTGCGGATATTGTTCGATCCTACTTTTCACATCATCCGCAACTGCATTTAATCCGGCTGGGTAAATGTCCGCCGGGAATTTCGCCTAAAAAACGAGCGCTGCAAGCCGGAATCGACGCGGCGGCGCATGAGCTCATATTAACCATCGACGCTGACTGCCTGGCGCCTGCCGGCTGGATCAGAACCATGACCGGACATTTTAACAGCGACGTGGGAATGGTCACTGCTTATGTCGTTTTTCATCGAGAATGGGAAAACAACCTGTTTCAAAAGCTCCAAAGCCTCGAATTTATAGGACTTACAACTGCTGGTATCGGCAGTATCGGAGCCGGAGATCCGATCATCGCCAACGGCGCTAACCTCGGTTTCCGGAGGCGGGCTTTTTTCGATAGCGGCGGATATGGGACAGAGGAACAGATCATTAGCGGCGACGATGATCTATTAATGCAACGAATGGATCGTGAAACCTCATGGCGGATTACCGCAACCATCGATCCCGAATCTATCGTCATGACCTGTCCCGCCGTTAATTTTTTTGAGTTTATTCAGCAACGCGCTCGTTGGGCTTCAAAAGGCTTGGTTTACAAAAAGCCGTCGCTGGTATTTTTTCTGTTCTGTGTTTACTTTCTCTATTTGCTATTGTTCATCTCTATCCCGTTTGCAATATGGGTGCCGTTGACCTTCCCCTACCCCTTCTACGCGCTATCGGTCAAATTTCTGGTGGATTTTCTCCTCATCATAAAAGGAACCGCTGTCGTCAACAGAAAAGACCTGCGAAAATATTTCCTGTTGGCGGAAATTTTCCAAATTCCCTACATTATTTATGTTGGTTTCGCCGGGATTCTTGGGACATTCAACTGGAAAGAACGATGAAAATTTATACGTTTCCCAAACTGGTGCAAAAACTATTTCCCGATATTGTCTGGTTTATACCAAACAGACAAAATCAGGTTTTCCTTACTTTCGACGACGGTCCCCATCCGGTTTATACAGCACAAATTCTAAAAATTCTTCACCAACATAATACCCGCGCCAGTTTTTTCGTGCTGGCTCAAAAAGCGCTGTTGCATCCCGAAATCATCAATCAAATTTGTCATCAAGGACATACTGTTGGGTTGCACGGTTACGATCACCAATCGTTGCTATTTAAACCAGCATCCGCTATTGCCGGAGAACTGACTAAGTGTCAAAAAATTTTCACTGAAGTGACCAACCGCAGCCTGCGTTTTTTCCGTCCGCCATTCGGACAATTTTCACCGGCGCTCGTCAAGTTAAGTCATCGACTGAATTTGAAAATTGTTCTGTGGCGCATCATGACCTATGATTTTGATCCAAATTTTAACCAGAAGCTCATCCTTAAAATGATAAACAAACGGATAAAATCAGGTGATGTTATTGTGCTGCACGATGGACATGAAAACAGCCACCAAACTGTTGACTTACTCGAACAACTGGTTATCTTAATAAAAAAAATTGGGCTGCAACCGGCAACTTTACCCCAATTATCAAAATTTTGCCTTGATATTTAATGTTATTTTGTTATATTTGAATCGATCATACAAAACGCCGGGTAACCCATAAATTGTATAATCTCTAAAAATCGATGCCAATCAAGAGGACTGAGTTTTGAATCCACAGACGCGAACAATGGTTGTGATAGCAATATTATTATTGTGCGTGTTTTCTAATAGCCATTCTCAATCGGTAAACGTACCATTAAATCACTGGGCATATTCATTCCTGGAAAGATTAGAAACCCGGGGGTTTTTTAGCAGCCAGTTGTTGAAAACACGTCCCATCTCCCGTAACGATTTGGCAAACATTCTCGCTGAACTTAATAAAAAACATCTCAACGAGCAGATAAAATTAAGCCGCACCGAGATGGATATGTTTGAGCAGCTCAAAGGCGAATTTTACGAAGAGCTGTTCCAATTATCTGTCCGGGCATCCAGCAAATATCATGAGCGCCATTTTTATCAATGGAAAGAGGGGGACAGTCGATTTAAAATCGACATCGCATTTTCACAGCGATTCGACATCGATCGTAGCGATCAATCCCAATCCACTGTACGCACATCGCGGACTACCGGCGGCGCCATTATCCGCGCTAATCTTAAAACCAGCCTGGCATGCTATCTTCATTTTTGGAACACACTAGTGCGCGGCGAGGAAATCAGTGAGGAAAATTTTAATCCGGAATTCGGAATGCCAACCGTTATTTCCGGCGCCAATGTTTACCAGGACGATGCATCAGCTTATTTTGTCTGGCAGTTTCCCTGGTTTAGTTTTCAATTTGGCAGGGATCAGGTGCGCTGGGGACCCGGACATCAGGGAAATTTACTGATTAGTGCGAACAATCCGCTGTTTGAAATGTTTAAGATCCGCGCATTGTATAAACGATTTCAGTTTACCAGCATCCACGGCAGACTGACCAGCAGCTACGGGCGCAAATTTATCGCTGCCCATCGTATCGAGCTCCGTCTTTTTTCATGGCTGCACATCGCCGGATCAGAATCTGTCATTTATGGAAACCGGGGCGCTGAGCTGGCATATCTGAATCCAATCATGCCCTACCATATCGCAGAGCACCATCTCGGCGACCGCGATAACAATGCCATCGGTTTTGATTTTACCTTGTATCCGCACGCCGGGCATAAATTTTATGGTGAATTGTTCATTGATGACTTTACATCGGCTGAAAATCCGTTCACCTATTTTGGCAACAAATTCGCCTTTCAACTGGGCCATCACTGGGTTAATCCGCTGGGGATATCCGACATTGATTTTCGCGCAGAATACACGCGCGTTGAACCGTATGTTTATACCCATTACGATTCGATCAATATCTATCAACACTATAATCAGCACATCGG
>OMKS01003850.1_pt1 | contig 11705 bp, 9 predicted proteins | sample 1674721 | NCBI WGS metagenome assembly OMKS01 (sample SAMN06264996, study PRJEB25208) | sediment metagenome | isolation source: hot spring sediment | place: USA: California | collected 2014-09-02 | reverse complement strand
GTTGTGGGGTGGTCTGCATTTTACGGCATTGGTGATAAAGACGTCCTTTCTGGCAAGGCCTCCTGATTGGAGCATGGCGTCGAGGAGATTTCCCGCCCTTCCAACAAAGGGTCTCCCCTGCATGTCCTCTTCCCTTCCCGGTGCTTCACCCACGAGCATTATCGTTACATCCGTTCCCCCTTCTCCGGGGACTGGATTTTTCCGTTCGTGGCACAGGCGACATTCCCTGCATTTTGTAATGGCCTGGTCAATCTTATCACGGTCCATGGGTCCGCATGGGTCTTTGTTAAATTAAGGCTTACTAAAAAGAGAAATATATGCCCGTTCTTGACCCGTTGATAACATGACTGTCCTTTACGACCTGTTGATAGTGGGAGGCGGTCCCGCTTCCTTCGCAGCAGCCATATACGGAGGCCGGGCCGGACTTGCGGTACATATCGTTGACGAGGGGGCCGGAGGCGGGCAGATGGCCCTTTCTCCTTTGGTGGAGAATTATCCCGGCTATGAATCCATCATGGGCCTGGAGCTAACTGAAAAGATGATGGCCCATGCCATGAACTATTCTACCATGGAAACCGGATACCACGTTGATGAAATCATCACAAAAGATGGTCTCTTTTTGGCAAGGGGTGGGAACAAGGAATGGAAGACCAGGGCGGTCCTGCTTGCGACGGGGGCCGAGCACAGAAAGCTCAATATCCCCGGTGAAATAGAATTTTACGGAAAGGGGGTTTCATACTGCGCAACCTGCGACGGATTTTTTTTCAAAGACAGGGATGTTCTGGTGATAGGCGGGGGGGACTCCGCCCTTTCCGAGGCCAGATACCTTCTGTCCATAGGTGCCCGTGTGACCGTTGCCCATCGAAGGGATGAGTTCCGGGGGGAAAAGGCCAACCAGGACGCTTTTTTCAAAGATGGCGGCAAGGTGCTGTGGAACAGCCAGGCCGTCGCCTTTTTGGGAGACCAGGGGCTCACCGCCGTGAGACTGAAAAACACCAAATCGAAAGACGAGAGCACGTTCAGTGTCCACGGAGCCTTCGTGGCCATAGGCTACAATCCCAAAAATGAACTGGCAAAGAAGATGGGATTGGACCTTGACGACGAGGGATATATTCCGGTAGACATCTACCAGAGAACCGAAATCAACAGGGTGTATGCCGCGGGGGACATCACCGGAGGCCTAAAACAGGTGGTAACCGCGGTGGGTCAGGGAGCCAAGGCTGCCATGTCGGTTTACAACGACATAAAGAAGATGGGGTGACATGACGGTATTCGTGCTGGACTCGGGAGCCATCATTTTTGGAGTGGATTTGAAAGGTGCGGTCACGACAAATTTGATAATTGACGAAGTGAAATCCCGCAACGCCACATGGAATTTGGAAACCCTCGAAAATGACGGGCTTGAGGTATTGACGCCCAAATCTGAGTGGTTAAAAAAGGCAAGGGAGGGAGCCAAAGGGAGTGGCGATTTACGCAAGTTGTCCAAAGCAGACATTTCCATCATTGCCCTGGCCCTTGAACTCGATGGGACCATCTTGACAGACGATTATGCGGTCCAAAATGTTGCATCGATACTGTCTTTAAAGTGCCTTCCCGTGGAAAAGGAGAAGATTGGAAAAGTGCTCAAATGGGAGTGGCTTTGCAAAAAGTGCAAAAAGAAGCTGGAGAGCGAAGACGAGTGCCCCATTTGCGGAGGAACGGCATACCGCAGGGTGGTTCGACCTCGACTTTGACATCCCCATATTGACAGTTCAATTTTGGGTTTTTCCCACATTTTTACCCATCTTTGACAGTATATTACCCAACCTTGACAGGTTGAGCTTTGGCTAAGCTCAATTTTTAGCAGACATTTGCGTCACGGGACAGCAGGTCATTTTCCATATCTGCGCTTTCTCTGCTGAAACGAGCGTACCGCCCTTAGAAAATCCACCCTTCTAAAGCCCGGCCAGTACACATCAATAAAATAGAGCTCTGAATAGGCCACTTGCCATAAAAGGAAATTGGATATCCTCTCTTCCCCGGATGTTCTGAGTATCAAGTCCGGGTCGGGCATGTCCGCGGTGTAGAGGTATCTGGAAAACAGTTTCTGGTCAATGGAATCCACCTCCACCTTGCCGTCCTTTACGTCCCTTGCAAGATTCTTGATGCCGTGGACGATTTCCTCCCTCCCTCCGTAGGCCACCGCAAGATTGTAGTGGAATTGGTCATATTTTTTTGTCTTTTTTTCTGCGTATTCTATGGCCCTTCTCACCCGGTCTGGAAGCAACTCCTTTTGTCCCAGTACCCGGATTCTCACCTGGTTATCGTGTATCCTCTTGTCATTTGCAAGCTTTGTGAAGTTCTTTTCAAAGAGATTCATCAAATGCTCCACTTCCTTTATGTCCCTGTTAAAATTTTCTGTGGAGAATGCGTAGACGCTCATCACTTTTATTCCCAGTTCCAATGTCCATTCGTTAACCTCTTCGAGTTTGTCCCCGCCCCTTGAATGCCCCTCCGTCGGGCTTATACCCAGTTCCTTTGCAAAGCGCCTGTTGCCATCCATAATTATGGCAATATGCTGGGGAATGGGCCCCTGTTTTATCTGTTTTATCAGCTTTTTCTCGTATATGGCATAAAGGGGTTTTGTGATGAATCTGTAGGCTGCGTATAACGGTTTCAATGCATCCCAATCATGTATGGCGGTATTTCAACTTATCCCGAAAAATCATTTTGGATATGTTCCGGGCTCCATGAAGACGGTTTCCAGCGTGGCGGCCTCACCCTTTTTTAAATTCTCCAGCGTTTCCGAGGAAGCACGGGCCCTGCCTGCGGCCACGGCCCTTGCATCTTTTGTGCAAAGAAGCACCACGTCCTGGCTTTTGAAATCCTTCTCAATTAGTTCGATGCCCGGTACATTCAACTGCGCCCCGTGGCACACCGTATCAACGGCATTGTCTTTTAAAATGATACGGGGAAGGTGAAGCAGGAGACTCTCCATGGGCATAAGCGGTGTTTTCCCCCCCTCTTCTTTTGAAAAATAGAGCGAGTCGGACAGCATCTGCAAAGTCACAGAATCGGATTCCAAAAGGTGGCCTACCCGGGTTCTTCGCAGTTCCACCATGTGTCCCCCGACGCCCAGGACCTCGCCGATGTCAAAGCACAAAGTCCTGATGTATGTACCCGATTCGCAAGACACTTTGAAGAGAATTTTTTCCTCCTCCATCTCGAGAAGTTCCAATTCGAATATGTTGCGGACTCTGCGTTGTCGTTTCACGGCAGCTCTTACGGGGGGCATCTGGAAGATGGGTCCGGTAAACTGGGAAAAAATCTCTAGGACATCGTCCCTGCTTACTTTGTGGTGCAGCCTCATTACGCCCACATACTCCTTCGAGGAAAGATGCAGGTAGTGAAGTGCCCGGGCAGATGGTCCAAACGCAATGGGAAGGACTCCGGTAACCTTTGGGTCAAGGGTCCCTGCATGTCCGGCCTTGGATGTTCCCACGATGTCTCTTGCCCAGGCCGCTACCTGGTGTGATGTGGGTCCGGAGGGTTTGTCCACAATGACAACGCCGTTGTTTTTCAGATATTCAATGTCCTCCACCACGGGGAGTTTTGGGTATTTATCTGACATTGCGCCCCTCCCATACCACGGCTCTTTTGGAGATGATGTCGGAAACTTCGCTTGCGGGCATCAGGTCCGTGGAGATGACAAAGTCGTATATGGAATGGTTCGAGGGGTCAACCCCGTAAATGGACATGTATCGTTCATTTTCCACCCTGTTGCGCTCCTCGATATCGTTGATAATGGCTTCCAGCTCTCCGCCCTCCCTGTATCTCACCCGAACAGCCCTCGTCTCAACCGATGCATCAATGTACACCTTGAAGGCAATGATATCGTTGATCTTTGCCAATGCTCCCGAAAGGCGTCCTTCCAAAAGGGTATTGTCAACAAATTTTTTTAGCACCCTTTTGTCCAGCTCTTTGTCAATGGACGAATCCTCCAAAGCCAGAATCCCGAAATCCTCCAAAGACATGTTCCTCTCAGCGGCCATTGCTCGAAAGATATTTCCAGTGAGTATGAGTTTTAATCCAAGATTCTTGGCAACACCCCTTGCCGCGGTGGTCTTGCCGGACCCGGGTGGCCCCGAGATGGAAATCCTCATCCGCCCATTTCCTCCAATTTCTTTTTGAAAAGGTAGTATTTCAACGCCTTTTGGAGAAGCTGCCCAAAGGAGATTGAGACCAGCATATAAACGAGGATGAAGTGGGGCAAGATAAGAAAGTTTTCAAAGAGGTGGAAGTGCTGTGAATACCCAAACGCGCACCACTCGAAGGTCATGGGGTCGTAAAGAAAATTGTTCAACCAGGCGAATATGCCAAAGAAAAACACCATGGTCACCATCATGGGCTTCATGGATTCCGCCATGACATTTCCCTGATTTGCCATCTGCTCCATCTGCAGTTCCTGGAGGCGCTTCATCTTGTAGAGGTTGTTGTCCTTTTGTGCCTGTCTCAATTCCTTGTTCAAGGCGCTGGAGGCCTCCCTGTCTTTTGCCTGTTTCACCCAGTCGGTCATGAAATGGCGAATAACAGTGGAAATGACGGTGACCAGAAAACCTGCCAGAATGATGGTGATTACGGGATACGCGTTGCCAAACCCGATGGTGGGGTCGAGAACGAATCCAACATAGTAACCGATGATGTTGCGCAAATCTGGAAAGAGCAAAAAGAGCATCATAATGCCCATAAAGAGCATCATGTAAAACAACGATTTTGACTGCTGGGCAGCAGGATTTTGCTCGGTCATGTCACTATCCGACCAGTTCGGCGCCTTCGTCAACGACAATATAACCGGGGGTGGGGAGTTTCACGCAGGCTTTCCACAGGGCCTTTTTGGCTGTCTGGTAGTGGCTCACAGTTGTTCGAATGGTGATGATTTTTTGGCCGCTTTTGACCCTCGCAGCCGTTCCAACGATCTTCCCAAAGGCCCCTCTCATGCCGCTTGATATACGGTCGGCTCCTGCTCCCGTTGCAAGCTTGTTCTCCCTGATTACCTGATGGGGGTAGACTCTAATTTTCAAATGATAAAGGGCCGACCCGGCCCTTTTGGAAATGTGCCGGTTCGCGGCAATGCGTGCCGCCTCAAGACAGTTGTGGCGAATCTGGCAGGAGTTTTCAGCCACCAGTGAAAGGGTGACCGGAAAGTTCCCTGTCTTGTTTCCCACCTCGAACTGGTTGATGCGGAGTCCCGGTATGCCTCCCATGTATTTTTTTCGGGTGTACGAAGGACCCTTCACTTGCCTGTACATCTTTGCCGGTTTTCTGGCCATATCCATTCCTGCCTTGGACTTGCACCGATATTGGGTTCCATATTTATACCTTCGGTTTTTTCTCCCATTTTTGGACTTTTGGAATGGTTGTTAGATAAAAAACGTTAAATACCTTCAACAGGTTTTGGCCACAAAGCATACCCAAAGGGGATGAAATTATGGCTGAGGAAGAAGAACAAATCTACAGCGAAGGTAAGCCGGTCTGGTTTTGCATTTTCGGACCTATTGGAAGCATACTGATTGGGCAAACCACGAAGGGAATTGTCGGCATAGTTGCGTGGCTGCTTCTCTTTTGGACCGTGTTGGGCCTTGCAATCTGGGTAATCTACCTGATTGACGTACTCAAGATCATCCAGTACTGGGAAAAGACCAAAAAGCCCATCGGGCCATGGACATTTTTCTGGCAACTGGAAGAATAAACCGGCGTATTCGCCCCCAAAGGGGGCACTTTCCTTTTCTCCTTTTTATATTGTTTTGCGTCACATTACAAATCCGAGTCATCCCGTCTTTGGCAAATTATTCCATGATTATTTTGACCCAACCTTGACGCTTTAGCCCAGTCCTGACAGGTCAAGTCCGGGCTTAATAGTCACGAACACAGTTCGTAATCTATGCGTCGAATGGATGCGATTTTGACAGTTAACTCAAAAAAAACTGTAACCCGACTTTGACATATAGCCATGAATATGATTCAAAGTCGAGTGAAACCCATACTTGACCTGTCAAGGTTGGGTTGGATATTCGACGAACACCAAATTTCCCATATCTTAAAATGAAATGTCAAAGTCGAGAATCAACCCCAACATCTAAGTTGACGTTCGACCAAACACCCTTTGACCTGTCGGGTCCAGGTGTGTCTTGGCAACCCTGAAGCGGATTCAAAATGTTCTTTTTATGATGAGCGCAAGGCCGATGATAAAGGGAATAGCCATTCCCAGTACCGCGCATATTTCTGCCAGTTCCATGTTATTCCTCCTTTTCCATCACGTTATCGTTCTTATTTAATCCTTTTGCATGCTTGCCCAGTAAAACGATGCTCATTGCCAGCAAAAACAGCAGCAAAAAAGCCCCGATGATGAGCAATATCCCCAGGTCATGTGTGTCATCTTCGGCATCGCCGGCGATCACTCCCCCGGCCGCAAAATCGTCATTGAGGACATACCCTTCTTTGGACAGGGCTCCCTTTTCGATAAACACACTGTGTTCCCCCCTGCCCTTGAATATCACAACCATGATATCCCCATTTTCGTGGGTGTCCCATCTCAGTGAACCGTCCTCTGCAATACGAATTCTCTTTTCCACCGAAGTTCTGTTCATGTATACGGGGAAATATATCTCCAAAACGCCGTCGGAGGAAGGATTGTCCTGTCGGGGCAACGTGTAGATGGCCGATGCGGGAATTACCGGGGTCAACTGGAAATGCTCTCCGCTACCTTTTGGAAGAATGGCGTACATGTCTTGCCCATCGAGAACGAAGTAGTATTCCACCTTTGCAATATCGTTGACGGTGATATCACATTGCCATCTAATCGGTCCGCCGGTGAGGGGTTCTTCCATCCACGCACCGCCGCCGATTCTATAATGGCACAATCCGGTATGGGCTTCAAAATTCGCCGTGACCGAGAGTATGGTCTTTTTGTTTGGGACGAAGGTCTCCACGGGAGAGTGCCACATGGTTGATATCTCATCCTCCACGTATGTGGTAAATGTAACAAAATTCCTGTTGGGAGGGTGGGCATTGTCAAAAACAGTGATGACCACTTCATGGGCCTTTTCACCACCCAATTTGGAGACGAGGACTAAGCGGTCGTCGGACCTTGCCATGTCCGTTTCATGCCAAGCGGTACCGCCGATTACCCGGTACGACGCAACGACTCTTGAAATGCCAAAAAGATCGCTGGCATTTGCGGTCAACTTCCATGTCCCGCTTCGTGCATGAAATTCCCAAAAATATGATTCGATAATTGGAAAGTCGGTGTCAACGGGGTATTGCGAAGACTGATATTCCAGCGTGTTACCTGCAAGGTCCGAAAGGGAATACTCGAATCTCAGATATTTCCAGCCTTCGTCCACCTCCAGAAGATATATTCCACCCCTTTTTGCATCAATCGCGACTTTCTCATTTCCATTATCCACCATGAGGGCGATATTTTCAAGCCCCCATTCGTCTTGGCAATCCCAGTAAAAGGAAAATGGGCCCTTTCCAAGGGGAACCCCCGGCTCGTCGAACAAAAGCACGGCTCGAGGGGGGGTGTTGTCAACTACCATGTTCCCCACGTAAGCTCCGCCGCGGTTTTGCCACATGTCCGTTATACCGTCTACAGAAATATGGTGCATTCCCTCCGAAAGCATGCCTGTCTGGAAGGATATTTCCTTCACGTAATCCGTCAAGTGGGCCACATCAAAGGGGCCGTAAGGGGTCCCGTCAACGAGCAAGGTGCCTATCTCCACGACTTTTTCATCAAATTCCATCTGGAAGTGCACCGTGCCGGATTTTGTATAGGCGGGCAGAGTATTGCCAATAAGTGAAGGGCTCGTTCCATCAATGAACAGGGTGACCATGTTCACCATCTCGTTTTGCCTGTTGTTCGAATCGTCAACTGCTATGACCTTGAACATGACCTTGCCCCAGGGACCGGTCCAGTTGATGTCGAACATTCTTGATTCCATGATGGCGGATTCTGCCCTTTTGAGGGGAAACCATGCCTCCTTTGTGGAAAAGAGGAGCTCCACGAATTGTACATTGCCTCCTCCATGGTCCTGGTAATCAAATCCGATGGAAAAATTCGGCCCCACCGTTAGGTTTTCCGTTGTCACCCAGGATGTTGGAGGTGTAAGGTCAATGACGGAAATATTGAATGATACCGGCGAATTGGAGACCTGCCCGCAGGTCGCTTCAATGTTGTATGTGCCCAGCATTTTTCCCGTATGTACCATGGACTGGGCCGCGCCGTTACCTGTTGTCAAGGAACTGTTGACAAGTAGGTATTGTCCCTGCAAAGCTGGTGAAAGGGCAAATTCCACCGCTCCTCCCTCGAAGGGATTTCCAAACTCGTCTTCAAGTATCACTTCGAACGGTCCTGCTATCTGGTCAATCTCGGCGGTCATGTCATCCGATCCCTTCCTCAAAATACCTCCCAAAAGTGCAGGCACATCATTCACATCGTGGGCCGTTGCGTGGGTGCAATTCAATTCGTACGTGTCCTTTGAGGGAAGGATGACAGTAAAGGAGCCGTTGCCATCAATAAACTGTCCATTTACCGATATCGTGTTGTTGGAAGAATCGGTAAATATTGCGGTGAAATCCCCGTGATACCCGTGTTGGATGTTGAAAAACCTGTCCGTTGCATGTACCTTTACAGGCATGGGGACGCCTGCAATCCACGTCCTTGCAATCCCTGTCCTTCCCTGGCTGTTTTCATCGCCTGGCGAGATGGTTTGGTGCGGAAGCAGTGATATGACCTTTTCAAAGGGCCCCGGCAGTACGGACAGAGTGTAATTGGCAATGTCGGCAAGATTCTGGTCAATGATGCTGAGGTAATTTTCTCCGGCGAGATTGTAGGTCACCTGCCCTTGTCCCACCCCATTTACAAGGGTCAGGGGCTCCACGTATCCGGAGGGCGGGTATGCAAAGGGGTTGGAAACAAAGATACCAAATTCAAATGTTGAATTAACAGAAACAATGTTGCTGGCCAAATCAACTGCAAGGAATGTCACGTTTACAAGCTCTCCAGTTCTGATGTCGTCCCTGATGCCGCCTATCCCTTCAACGCTGGCTGGCAGATGGGACTCTCCCGGAAATAGGACTAATGTTCTTGTCCAATCACCTGGAGCCACTTCAACGCTGATGGGGCTGTTTTGAACATCCTCGAAGGTGCCGTTCCTGTTGATTTGCAAATGGAAATCGTAGTATCCAAAATTGTAGGGAACCCGCACGGATTGTCCCACTCCGTAATTGATATAGAACAAGTCATTCGATTGTCCGTTGGAGATGTTGGCTATGATGGTATCATCCTTCGAGTAAAAGGAGGTTACCGACCCCGTCGTTCCTTGTGCTTTTACAGCCACCGTGTAGTTATCCAGTGACGAGTTGTCCGACTGGGGAAGAGGCCATCCCGGGGGAACTTTTAGCATAATCTGCCCGTTTAAAGGTTGGGTTCCAATGGTTATTTTAAAATCCATTTTCACCATGTCTCCGTTTACCAGTTGAGTGGGGGTGTTTATTCCTCCGACATCGTCGGTCGAACTGTTCTTTACAGGTATATCAAGTGCAATGGCCGTGGGGATACATAACAAAAGAGCCAGTAAAAGTACAACATGCTTCATCTATGCCACCTCCTGACATATGCCACAAAAAAGCCCAGCAGGACCAACCCCACCACCACCGTTCCTCCGGCCATCACATCAAGGGGAATACTATCATCCTGTTTCGGTTCAAAAATCAATTCGCTCCGTTGATTTTCCCTCACCTCAACGGTCTTTACAAAGATTTCACCCCGGTGTTGGTATGTGACCGAATATGTTCCAGGTTCGAGATTGGAAATGACTCTCGTTTGTCTTGCGAAAAGCTCGTGAGATGCATCACCGATTATCACCGTCCCGTCACGTGGTACGGAAACCTTCAAGGAGCCCCATGAAGACATCGAGGAACCGTTTCGGATGTTCACCACGGACAATTCTCCTGGATTAACGACTGTTGTGACAAAGGGCCCGTTTTGTGGACCGACCTTCCAGATTCCCCAGTGGAGATTCGATGCCATAAAATATCCATCAATCACCGGAACGTCCCTGACGGATTCCCCCCTTATCATTCGGACAACATCGAGGTGACCGCACTCTCCGGCGATGCTCCCTTTTTGCCAGGATGAAGGGGTGTATTCTATTGCCAGGGGCTCTCCTCCAGGAATGCCGTCTGCGTCGGTATCAAGCGCCATTTTGTTGACATCAAAAACCAACGCGGGGTCGAGTATCACTTCCCATGGTTCGTTTGAAAAGGTGAGCCGGTAGCTTCCCGCGTGGAGGCGTTCCACACTGATAAAAGACCACAGATCCATGTCTTTTATGTCCCTGTTGAATTCGAGAATCAGCACGCCCGGCTTTTCCCAATGGTGAGAGACCAGCAAGGGTGGAAAAATGTCATTGATAACGGTCACATTGAAGGATGCTCCAACGACACCGTGTCCGTATGGTGCGTCGTAGCCGTTTATCCTAACAGAGTAAGTCTGGCCGGGAATGGTCATTTTTGCATCCAGGGTCATTAAAAGAAGGTTCGAGCCTGTTTGGGAAACGGAGAACTCGACCCAGGGTTTCGTGGTGATGGACCTCTCCAGCTTTTCTTTATCCAAAACTGCATGGCCACCGTCCGAATACGCCCTGATATCTATAAAGTCAGTGCGTGGGTTGAAATCGGTTTTATCATCCGCTGTCAAAAAGAAATTTACTTTTCCCGGAAGGCCCGAGCCGCTGTAGAGGAGGTTGTCGGACACCGCCCTGTTGTGAATATCGGTTATGGATGAATCGGGGTTGTTTTTTATTTGAAAATTGACATCCATGTAATGAGCCGGCTTTTCGTAGGAGAGTTTCCATGCACTCCAGTTGTGCCTTGACGATGTTGAAGGCCAGTTGGCTCCGTCAACGGACATCAGGAGGGAATCTGCGTACCCGTAAACCCCCCTGTCAAAGTTGATGATGACGGTGCCGCTTTTCATGTCATGATGAGCTGAAACTACCTTTGGAATACCGGTGGATTCCACCAGCTTCACTGTACGGGTTTCCTTTGGCTGCAAATTCATACTTACCCTTGCGGAGGTCCAGTTCGCTCCATAAAAAAACGAGGTCGGAATGCCTCCCACAACACCAGCCAGGGTAAAATCATCGGTGGTGTTCACGGTCACGGACGAGCCGTTGACCCATCTGTTCAAGTTGTTGGTGACCACCACGGTGCCATTTTGAAAATATTCCACGTAAAAATCGCTCCATCTCACGCAGGAGCGGGCATCTAGCAATCCGTCGAAATCCCTGTCCTCGGTAAACTCGATTCCCTCATGGGACAGCCGTACATTTCTGTATCCTTCTTTCCCCTCGCCACCCTTGAGAGCGGACAGAGTGTGAACGTGGAGAGGCCTTTCCAGTTCTCTCAGCACACCAAATTGCTCGACGCCGTACCTGTCATGGGTCTGTTCGTAGTGGGTGTGGCCCGACAACACCACGTCAATGCCATAGTGTTCCAACACCTCGATGAAAGCCTTCCTGTTGTTGTCAACGGTCTGCTCGTGGGATTCCTTGGTGTTCACCAACGGGGCGTGGGTGATTACAAAACCGTACCTGAATCCCTGCATTTTCTCGAAGGTATCAATGGCCCATCTCATCTGATAATCCGTAATCCCCGTGCAGTTG
>OMKS01003845.1_pt1 | contig 11721 bp, 10 predicted proteins | sample 1674721 | NCBI WGS metagenome assembly OMKS01 (sample SAMN06264996, study PRJEB25208) | sediment metagenome | isolation source: hot spring sediment | place: USA: California | collected 2014-09-02 | reverse complement strand
ACGAGATCTAGTACGGTCTCGTGGGCTCGGAGATGTGTATAAGAGACAGATTCAAGCGTGGGTTTCAAACCGAATGACGCATCGAACTCGAATTTCGGCAGAGATAATTCCACCGATTTAACTTCCAGCCCCTTGACAACTTCATCAAGATAATCGGCATCGAGTTGCTGTTCGATTTCACCGAACATACCTTCATCCGGAAGCAGAATCACCATCGCCATTTCGCCGCCATCATAAAGCATTTGACATGCCTGCCAGCCATCGCCTTTGGAATATCCGAAATCCTCGGTCTGATTCATCATTGGAACCATAACATCGCCGCCATCGAGCAGGAAAAACTTCTCATCCGATGTGTTGAAGTCCTCAAATTGATGCAGCCATGCGGCGTTGAAATAAATCGCGTTGACCAAAACGAGCCTTGTGTCGGATGTCAGTATGCCCTGAGGGAGAAGATTTTTAATTCTCTGCTCGGTGCGATTTTCAACCCACCAGTTGATATATTCGCGGCATTTCTCCGGCTGATTGATAAAATCGACAAGGTTCAATCCCGCTCCATAGTTGAGCGCGAGTGTGTCCAGAAAATCGGTGAGGAAAGTATATGTCGTTTCTCCCCAGAGCGAATTCGCGATATTGAGTCGGAATCCTTTGTCATCCTTGCCTTTCGCGCCTTGACCTCTCGACATCAGTTCGAGGTCGAGATAATTGAAGGCTGGATGAAGCCTGTTTTGGGGAAGCGTGAAATGAAGCGTGTCGGCCATTTCCGCTTCGGTGTTGCCTTTCGCACCCGCGAATGTCATCCCCAGCGCAATCGAGATGCTGTACGGAGAATAAAATAAATTCCCGTCTTCCTCGGAAAGTTTCCGGTAAATATCCAGACCGAATTGTGTATTTCCCGATACAAGTTCGTTCAACTCGGATGCCGGGACATTCGGCGATGTGTTGCGGGGAAGGTTGGATGACGCAAACCGGTAACCGATTTCGTCGGCTCCCGGACCAATCGGCGGACCCTGCGGCAGATTGTTTCCGCACGACATTACTGTCGTTAAAAATAACAAAATTGAAAAAGACAAGAATGGCATTTTGTTTCTCATGACCGGTTCCTCCACGGTTCGAGTATTTTTTCAACTGACCCGATACCTTTGGAAATAATACTAAAAAATCGCACAGAGCATAAGACACCGGACATATCTTTCAGGTTTGAGTTCGATTCGATGATTTTAACGACACAAAATCGTTTCAGAATTTACCGAGATCGGTAACATGGCTGTAACACTCATAAAGTATGGTTCGACCGTTTTCATTTTACGAAAAAAAAAGAAAACGGAGGATTCCAATGCTGAATCGTTTTGTAATCGCAAGTTTAATCGGGCTCATGACAATGATGGCAAGTGAGACTGCCGCATTCGCATCGTTTACCGATGTTCCTCGCGGACACTGGGCGTACGATGCTGTTTCTTATCTTGAATCGGAAGGACTGGTCACCGGTTATCCCGACGGTACTTTCCGGGGTGACAAGCAGTTGACCAGATACGAATTTGCCATGGTGGTCAGCAGACTGTACGACCAGTTTCTCGAAATGGTGGACAATTCCGGTGCATCCGCTCCGCCTATCGACACTCAGGCGATAATGACAATGCTGATGAGCGAGTTCGAATCCGAATTCGATGACCTCAGAGCGCTGATTGTCGGCAATATCGAAAGGATTGAAAATCTTGAAACCACTTCGGGACAGACAACCACCGCGGTCAATCAGCTTACCGGACGAATCGACGCCATGGATTCCCGGTTTAAGCCTTTCGGTGACCTGAGACTGAGATTCGAGGGAAAATATCCCGATACCGGTCTTCAAACTCAAAGGCCAAGATACCGGCTTCGATGGGGTTTCACATCCGCCATAACACCCGAATTGACTTTCGGCGCGAGATTCGCCTCGGGTGAGGAAGGCGGCATCACATCGACCAATGAAACCATCGACGACGCGTTCGGGTTCGATGTGTTCACAATCGACAGAGCGTATCTTCAATATAAACCCGCATCGGTTCACGGTTTCACGCTATGGGGCGGGAAATTCAGTCCCCCCTGGGTAAATACCCCGCTCGTGTGGGACAGCGACGCAATGGTCGAGGGTCTCGCTCAGCATTACAAATCGGACAATTTCAATTTTTACCTCGGCGAATTGATTCCATCAAAAGAGGGCTACTACCTTGTCGCTCAGGCTGGAGCGGATGACCTTTTCGTCGATGGCTTAAGGGCGTATGTAACCTATCATTACATCAACGATAAATGCTGGCAGTGGATTCAGGCTGACATGGAAAGCGGCAAACTTCGCAACAGGATGCGATTTGATGTCCTCAACGACATGGATGATTATCGCGCGTTTGAAGTGTACGGGTCGTACACTGGAAACGCCGGCGATATGCCGTTCACAATCGAGGGTAATTACCTGAAAAATCTCGAGGGAACCGCCGAGGATGCGGAATCCGGATGGCAACAGGCGGCATGGGCGCAGTTATCGATCGGCAACATGCGGAATCCCGGCGACTGGAAACTCAGCGCAGAGTGGGGAAAAGCGCAGGCGAACAGCGTGCTGAGCTGGCTCACCGATGCCGACAGGGGTTCTGGCGACCACGAATGGTGGGGCACCAACTGGAGTTATCGCCTTATGAAAAATACCGATTTCTCCGTTACTTACCTGAGCATCGACCGTATATCGAAGGATTCATCGGAAGATATCATTCAGGTCGATATCAGCACCAAATTCTAGGCTCTGAACATTTTACAAATACATTAAGGCGCGGGCGAACTGCCCGCGTTCTTGTTTTATTGCGTGACCGATGGCCGAGTGGCAACGATGTACAGAGACCCAGGCGTAAGCCTGGGTATGCTTTCAAAAGTTCCTCGAATAAAAAAATGGAGGTTCACCGAATCCTCCGTGAGTGTACTTCAATCGACTAAAAAAACAGCCTAAGCTTCTTTGTGTTCTTCGATGAATTTCACGACATCCTGGACTTTTTCCATGCTTTCGGCTTCGTCGTCCGAAACCTGGATGCCGAACTCTTCTTCGACAGCCATAATCATCTCGACAATATCAAGGCTGTCGGCTCCAAGGTCATCGGCGAAATGCGCAGTTTGCGAGATTTCACTTTCCTTAACTCCGAGCTGTTCGACGATGATGGTCTTGAGCTTTTCGTAAATCTCTTCGTTCATGGTCACTCCTTGTAAGGCTACTCTTCACGCTTGGCGCGGCGACGAGGATTGAACTGCTGTCCATTATAGAATCCGCAATGAGGGCAGATAGTATGGGACGGACGTGCTTTTCCGCAAGACGGGCAGGTTCCGAGTTCGGGAGCCTTGGCTTTCCAGGTCCTTCGCCGTGTCCTTGTGTTTGATTTCGATTGTTTGTATTTCGGTAATGCCATAGCTTTGCCCTTCACCTTTCGAAAGGCTTGCGTAGTATAAAAGTGTACTACGCCCTTGTCAAGTCAACGGCTTAATTATACCAGATAAAATTAAATCACCGTTTTCCTAACGACCTGATGCCCGTCCGAACCTCTTCAAGCAGTCCCTCCAGTTTTTTCTCGAAATCCTCCAGTTTGCGCCTGACATAATCATCCGCCTCGGCGCCTATTTCCATTGCGCGACGCCTTGCCATAACTGTTATTTCATCCGCATCGACAAGCTTTTCCGCCTGCCTGACAGCATCGTCCACTATATCCCCCGCCTGCCGTTTCGCGTCATCCAGGATTTCCTCCCTGTTCTCGACTATTTCCTTCGCCTGTTCAATCTCGACTGGAAGGGATTCGAAGAGCATTTCTAAAAGTTCGACCGCTCTCGATTTCGGAATGACCGAGCGGTCGAAAACTCCGAGGAATTTCCCCCCGTTTTCCACGAGGTCCTGAAGGCGGGCGATCAAATCGGGCGACTCTATCATCGTGCCTTACCTGTGTCATTTACGGTTCATGCCGTTGAATCTATCGAGTACCGGCGCGGGAACGAAAGGCGATATGTCGCCTCCGAACCGGTGAATCTCCTTGATAATGGAACTTGAGATGAAAGACCAGTGATGGCTCGCGACGAGAATCACGGTGTCGAGATCGTGATCCAGAGTCCGGTTCATTATCGCCATCTGAACTTCCATTTCGTAATCACTGATTGCCCTGAGTCCGCGGATTATGACATCCGCATTCACTTCATGCGCGGCATCGACCAGAAGCCCGCCGAAACTTATGACTTCTATATTCGGGCGGTCGGCGATGCTTTCCTTTATCATCGCGACCCGGGTTTCGACATCGAATGTGCACACTTTCTGCGTGTTGTCCCCGACAGCCACCACCAGGCTGTCGCAGATTTTATCGGCACGCTCAATAATATCCATGTGCCCGTTGGTGATTGGATCGAATGTTCCGGGATAAATACCCTTCATCAAGTGCTCCAATTCTCATTTTTCCGGCTGAACGATATTGCCGGAGTTTGAATTCTCCCGCCTCCTGAGAAAAATAAGCGCCGTTCCCCCGTGAACTTTCTCCTTTAGCGGCCAGAAATCCCTGGCGGCCGCCTGCGCGACATTCCGGGCATTTTTCAATTCGGTTTCGTATATTATCTCTCCGTCATCGGCAAGAACCGTCGATGCCGCCAGATCGCCCAGTATACGGACAGGCTCGGTGTTTTTATAGGGGGGATCGATAAAAATGTACTCGAATTTCATTTTTCTTTCGCGGAGAATACCCAGCGCTTTGGAATAATCCAAAGCGAGAATCTCGAACATCCCGTTGCCGATTTCCAGTCTTTGAAGGTTTCTTCTGATTGTCTCGACCCTGTTGATTTCATTCTCCACGAAACAGACAGTTCTCGCGCCGCGACTCAGAGCCTCCAGACCGATCGCGCCGCTTCCCGCGAAAAGGTCGAGAAAACTGGAGTTTTCTAGGTCGGGACCGATTGTATCGAAAAGGCTTTTCTTAACGATGCCGGATGTCGGGCGGTAGCCCCTTCCGAAAGAAAAAATCTTCCGGCCCTTGAATTTTCCGCTACCTATCCGAATATCCGGACTCATCAGCTTTGTTCCTTGATAAGTTCCTTAATCTCTTCGGGTTTTACTCCGATGACTTTGATTCGCTTCCGTCGAGATGTCTCGCCGCTTTCAATCTGAATATCCGAAACGGGGATTTTCAGCAGTTTCGAAAGAAGTTTAATCACCGCGTCGTTCGCTTTGCCTTTTTCGGGAGCGGCGCTCACGCCTATCCTGATGGCGTTGTCGTGGACTCCCAGAATGGCGTTGTTTCTCGCCTTCGGTTTTACAATCACATCGAATTCGACACTGTTTCCTGTCTCCGATATGCTTATTTCCGACATGAAAGTTTCCGGGATGAAAGTATATCAAATGAAGCTTGCCGGTTCGCGTGTTCAGGATGATTCATCCGAGACCCATCGGTTTTCAGTCTCGGATTTCCATTCGTTGAAATTTCCGCTTAGTATCGCGGTTTTGGCATCACGCATGATTTTTCGATAATACGCAAGATTATGTATCGACAACAGCCCGAGAACTCCCGGGTCTTTGATTTTATGCAGATGCGCAAGATAAGCCCTTGAAAACCCTCTGCATGTCGGACAGTCGCAGCCCGAATCGAGCGGCTGATTGTCCGTTTTATACTTCGCGTTGCTCATGTTCATCCGACCGGCGGATGTGAACACCGTTCCGTTCCGTCCCATTCGTGTGGGAAGCACGCAGTCGAACATGTCGATGCCGTTTGCTATTCCGTGCAGTATTTGTCCGGGAAGCCCGACTCCCATGAGGTATCGGGGTTTATTTTCGGGAAGGTCAGGGGCGATTGTTTCAACAATCGCTTCTCCTTCAGCTCTATCCTCGCCGACACTTATTCCGCCGATTGCGTAGCCGTCAAGGTTCATCTCCGCGCTTCGGGTGGCGTATTCCTTTCGAAGGTCGATAAAAATTCCGCCCTGTATAATACCGAAAAGCGACTGATTCCTGTCGCCGATACACCTGAACCGTTCCTTTGCCCGCTCAAGCCATGAAAGCGTCCTTTCTCCCGCCACGATGACTTTTTCCCTTGTCGAGTCGCCCGGCGGACATTCATCGAGAGGCATGATTATGTCCGAACCAAGCGCGACCTGAATGTCGATAAGGCTTTCCGGAGTGAACTCGTGCGGACTCCCGTCGTACGGCGACTGAAACCGAACGCCATCGTCGCTTATACGGTAAAGACCCTTCAAACTGAAAAATTGATAACCGCCGGAATCGGTCAGAATAGAACCGCTCCATCCCGTGAATTTCTGAATGCCGCCCATTTGCCTGACAATATCGACATCCGGACGAAGATACAGATGAAGTGCGTTCATGAGGACGAGAGTGTAGCCGAGTTCTTCGAGTTCCGACCATCTGACTCCCTTGACCGCGCCGGTCGTTCCGCACGGCATGAAAGCGGGAGTTTCGATTCGTCCATGCGATGTCGTTATCTCGCCCGCTCGCGCATGACCATCCGATTTTTGTAATTCAAACTCCATTATTTTCCATAAAAAAATTATCGTCTATATCATGATGAGGCAAAGATTCCAGAATGGACATGACTTTTTTGAATTTATCATGCGGTTCGGCTTTAAACGACATTATCTCTCCGGTAACCGGATGAGGAAATGATAGCTTCGCGGCATGAAGAAGATGGACACGGTCGGCGGTCAGAATGTCGGCGATATCGAGGATGCCTTTTTCGATTGCCGGGAAATCGGGGTCATGCTTGTCGAATCTGTTCAGAGCGCGAAATGCGCGGTCCACGGCACGCCGTCCGCCATAGAGCGAATCTCCCGCTACAGGAAAACCGATATGCGACAGATGCACCCGAATCTGGTGAGTTCTGCCCGTGTCCAGCTTGCATGTTACAAGTGAGAATCCGATGTATTGGGTGAGCAGTTTGTAATGAGTGCGGGCTTCCTTTCCATCTCCAGTCAGCACGACATACATTTTCCTGCGGTCCTCGGGATGCCTCCCGATGGGAGCTTCGATAGTACCCGACGGTATTTTCATCTCACCGAAAACGATCGCGATGTATCTTCGCTCGATTTCGCGTCGCTTTATCGTTTCGATAAGAGTTGCCTTGGCCCTGTCGGTGCAGGCGATAACCATAAGACCGCTGGTATTTTTGTCGAGCCGGTGGACGATTCCGGGTCTGAGCGGATTTCCAGAAAGCGGTTGCGGGATGTTTTCATGGTGCAGAAAATTCACGACGGAACCGGTCAGGTCGTTCGGCATTGGATGGCTATTGATACCCGGAGGCTTGTCGATAACTACGAATTCGGGGTCGCGATGGACAATGCGAATGTCGAGAGGTTCGGGCGGCGGAATGGGGAACTCATCGCCGATTTCAACTTCCAGCTTTATTTTATCCTCAACCTTGACCGAGTAAGATTTGTCGGTTGTGATTTTGCCGTTGACGGTTACGAAACCGCCGGCAATCCATTTCTGAATGACCGAACGGGATGGAGCGAGGTCGGGCTCGAAATCGGAAAACGGGAAAATAGTGAGCCAGGTATCGAGCCTCTCTCCCGCGTCTTCTTTCCCCACAATTTTTTCATGTCGGAAAAGACGGGTGTTCATGGGATGCTGTCAGTCCACGGGTTCGGGATGGCGTGATAATTCATCGAGTTGGTCGGGTTCGGAAGGCACATCGGATTTCGAGACTGTTTCATCGGGCGTAACCGGGGTATCCGAACCAATCGGTTCGCCGATAACCTCACGACGGACCTGGTCTGCTTCCTCAATCGGCCTGAGCAGTTCCTCCTGTTGCGATATCGGCAGTTCGACAAGAGCTTCTTCCTTTGGGATTGAACCGGGAATTTCCGGCCCATCGACCCAGCCGGACGAATCGCCGATGGGTCCGAGCGCGCCCGAGTCTTTCACCGGTTCCGGCTTTTTTTTCGTCAGAATCGTGTCGCCGGCCGAGAGGAAAACAATGAAGAAAAGAATAGTCGCGCCGACGACAATGTAACTGTCGGCGAGATTGAAGATCGGCCAGTCGTATGTCCACGATGTGCCGGGCATGAACAGGCGAACATCCAGAAAATCGGTTACTTCCCCGCGAAGCAGCCTGTCAATCATATTGCCAATCGCGCCCGCCATCATGAAAGCTAGCGAAATTTTCAGCCACACTTCATCGCGCTCCAGTTTCCGCATGAAAACCAGAATCACGATAACCATGATAATCGCGAAAAAGGTCAGATAACTCGAGTATTCGGGAAGCATTCCCCATGCGATGCCCGAATTGAAATTGAGTGTGATGCGGAAAAATCCGGGAATTATTTCGTGCCGGACGCTTTCCTCGAGTCTCATCCGGGCAAGCTCTTTGCTGAACTGGTCGCATGCGGCGAGAATCACGGCAAGCAGTATGAACCATCTTGTTGCCATCAGGAGATAACCTCCCCCGACTCGCCGTCGGGTTTATACCACGAGTTTATCTTTTTCAGTTTCGGAAAACACGCGAGCGTGTTTTCAGCAAGAATTTTCTCCATTTGCTCGTACGGGAGGTTTCTGAGTTCGGCGACCTTTCTCGCAGTCTCGATGACATGCTCCGGTTCACATCGGCGGACGCGACGGTTTCGGGCTATCTGCGGCACCATGAACGGGCTATCGGTTTCGACAAGAATTCTGTCCTGCTGAACGACCCGGCATACATGTTTGAGTTCATCCTCATTTTTCAAGGTGAGGTTTCCGGCGAAAGAGATGAAAAATCCCATATCCTGAACAAGCTCGACCTCTTCGCGCCCGTAACCGTAACAGTGAAAAACGCCGGGAGGGTCGGGGAGGTCGAATTCATCGAGTATTGCGATTGTTCTGGAAAATGCGCTTCGTGAATGAATCACTAATTGAGTTCCGGTTTCGGATGCAATTTTCATCTGCGCCCTGAAAAGCTCTTCCTGACTTTTTCGGTCGGAGTAATCGCGGAAAAAATCAAGACCCGTTTCGCCGATTGCCACGACTTCCGGTTTTTTCACTTCGTCGCGGAAAAATTCGACATCCGACGGAGCGTAGTTGTCGGCTTCGTGGGGATGAATTCCGACAGTCGCGGCGATGGCTGGAATGGTCGAGCCGCCCGAACCGAAAGCGGCGATGATTTCGGAAACCGCTTGATAGTGTTTCGGGTCGTAACCGACAAGGAGTACGCCGTTCACACCGGCTTTGAATGCACGCGCTAGCACTCCCGCTATCTCGTGCTTCTCAAATCGCAAAGTAAGGTGGCAATGTGTGTCTATAGCCATAATTTAAACGACCACCGAAACACCGGCGGTCGGTTGAATTGCAAAAGACCGGGATTATCGGAAAAATCCCTTAAACATTACGGAGCCAGACCAGCACCGCCGACTCCCGGCGGATTGGGTTGATACTCTGGCGGTTTCTGCTCTTCTTCGTCTTCGTCGTCGGTTTCTTCTTCCTCTTCGCCGTTTTCGGTTGTGCCGGTTCCGGTTTCGCCGGTTCCGGGAATTATTCCCACGCCTTCGGGACCGATCACCATTCCGCCGCCGGGAGTTGTCATGTGGGTGCCCATTCCACCCGGCTGAAGCATGTTGAGAAGAATCTGAGCATCGAACAGAACCAGAACTTCGGATAATGTACGAACAACGCCCGTGCCGACTTCTTCGCCGTCCGGGTCGTTTATTATATACGGGGTACCGATAAGTTTATTTATAGATACATTTGCGACTGTTGCGACTCCGTTGTCGCCGACCTCTCCGTTTCCGGCGCCTATCATCACCCGATGTTTGGCGGCTTTGGACATGTCATCGCTGTAAACTACGCAAGAAAGCCTACCAGAAACGATAAATGTTTCGGAATCGGTCAAGCCTTCGATGAAGAAACCGCCAAAAGTCGGGTCGGTGCTCCAATTTTCCTCTTCATCGAGAACTACATCGCGTGTCGTAAGGTCAAAAGACGGCAGAGGGTCTCGGATATCACGAATCGGGCTTTTGAAAAGCGCGTCATAAACCGCGACAATCTCTCCGGCTCCGGGTCCGCTTGCGATTTTTACCGCCGTGCCGCTGGATGATTTGTCGGCAATCGACCTGATATGCGTGTTCCACTCATCTATCGTGACAAAATTCCTGTGGAAACTCGAAAGGAAGAAAAGCCTTTTCGGTTCCGCTTCACCTGGTTGAACCGCTTTGCCTTCGGTGAGAAGCGGAGTGAGAACCGTGTTCAAGGACATCAGGGTCTGCACGAAATTGGAGTGCAGGCTTCCGAGTTTCTGCGCCGATTCATCGTCGAGCGTCCCGAAAGGTGCGGGTGGAAGATATTCTTTTGGTGTAAGAATATTGTCTTCATCTTTGTCGTCGGATACTCCGGTCGGGAGGAAAATCTGCACGGAGTTGTTGTACGCAAGTGCATAAGAGAGAATCACATCGATTAGTTTGTAGTGATTCAAAAGCAGGTGGTAATCATCGACATCGAATTGAAGCGTGATTTTTTTCGTTCCGTCGAGGACATTCAGAGGGAGATTGAGCGAATAACCTTCGGCTTCGATAATCGTTCTGACAGCTTCCAGATTTGTAATCTGCTCCTTGATTTCTTCCTGAAGGAGCTTGATGCCGGAATAAAACTGTTTACTTATAAACATATCGGCGCCGTCGCGTGCGGCGGTGACTCTGTAATCTGAAATCCATCTCTCCCACTCGTCTTCATCGATTGGCTCGGCGCGTTCGGGAAGCGGTCCGCCGGGTGCTCCGACAGGGGGAGTTCCGGGAGCGGGCGGGACTCCGCCTTCGGATGTGCCCGACATGCCCGCGGGGTCGCCGGGTCCGGAAAATACATCGCGCTGTTTGCCGATTGTTTCATTCTTGGCGTATGAATCGTATTGCGCCCATTGAGTCGGCGGAGTTGTAGTCGAGCCGTCAGGGGTCATCGTACCGGTTCCGCCATTCGGAGCGTTTCCGGTCGGGTCGATAATGGATGTTGTGCCGTCATCTTCGCCGTGGACGCCCGGCGGTTGCGGGGGAATTTCAGTCTGTATTACAGCCTTGAGATGGCTGAAATGTTCGGGAGTGAACATCATGTTGGAATCAATCGGTCCGATAATCGGGTATTGCACGGTCGGATTGACCTTGGATGCCCTGTGACCCAATGCGGCAAGTCTTAGCACATAGGAATCATCGGCAAGGAACGGATTGGGGAAAAGTTCGGGATGACCGATGAGAGGAGTGTTCATGAAAAGGCGGTCGACACCGGGATGAAGGAAAACCGCGAATCTGCGGTAATCGCGCATCAAATCGACAAGAGCGTAAGCGAAAGCGGCATCGCCGCTCTGTGGGTCCTGAGCGAACGCACTTTTGAAATACTGCCCGGCAAGCATCAGTTGGCCTTCTTCCATGGCGGACAGACCCTGAGGCCAGAGAATTTCGAACGAACCTGAGATAACCTGTTCGCCGGTATCGGCGACACCGCCGGTAATACGGTCGAGCAATCCGCCCTCTTCATCCCCACCCGCTCCCGGCTGACCGGTGGTTCCTCCCGCCTGACCGGGAGGGTTAAAAGCGGGCTGTGTCGGGTTCTGAGCGACACCGCCGCATCCGAAGGACAGCAGGAAGGCAAACAGAAGCGGGATTGTAAGAATGGCGTTTCGGAACATTTGATTCACCAGCATTTTTTTCATTCCTTTACCCGGTGAGCCTGAAAAGCTGTCGGGGTTGATGAAAGCCGAAGGATGAGCGGGCGATAAGCCGAGT
>OMKS01003841.1_pt1 | contig 11728 bp, 3 predicted proteins | sample 1674721 | NCBI WGS metagenome assembly OMKS01 (sample SAMN06264996, study PRJEB25208) | sediment metagenome | isolation source: hot spring sediment | place: USA: California | collected 2014-09-02 | reverse complement strand
TCGCTCGTGCGGATCGCCGCCTGAGTTAAACTCGCCTCCACTACCGCATCCACCAGCGGCAGGTCGCAGAACCGCACGATGACGGATTCTGGCGCTTCGGTCGTAACCAGCAAGCCTAGGTCGCCCAAAGACTCGCGCATGCGGCGCAAACTCCCCACCGGCTCGGCCGCGAGCACACCAGGAATGGCCCGCAGCGTATCCAGGATATCATTTATCAGAGGCCAGGCCATGCCCAGCGGAATTCGCTCGGAACGCTGGCGCTGCCACGCACGGATATTCTCAAGAATCTTATGCTCGATGACGGGACCGATGCCCTTGATCTTGTGCAACTGCCCGGCGCTGGCCGCACCGGCTAACTCCTCGACGGAGGTAATGCCCAATTCCTGCCACAGCAACCGCGTACGTCGTGGTCCCATCCCGACAATATTCAAGAGGCTCAGCAAGCCTGGTGGAAGCGCCCCCTGAAGCTCTATCCGGTCACCGGGTGTTTCAAAACCAGTGGCTAACTCCCTGTTCTGCTCGTTCATGGTCGCCTCCCTTTCGTGTTAGCGCGAGCGCATCAAACTACATTTCTATTATAGACAAGTTCAGGCTAAGGTGCAAATTTTCGACACTGGAGGGCCGTTATTGTTTGACAAATCTAACATTCTCGATAAGATGCATTGCTATGGAAAGTTACCGCGAATACCTCGGCAACCCGCATGTGCATTCACTTTACTCCGATGGTGCAGCCTCCCACCGGGAGATCGCGGCAGCGGCGGAAGACGCGGGCTTAAATTTCGTGATCGTCACCGATCACAATATCCGTGCCGAGGGTCTGGAAGCTTATTACGGGCGGACGCTGCTATTGGTCGGCGAAGAGACACACAATGCCTGTCGCCAGCCCCCAGTGAATCACTTGCTCGTCTACGGGACAGAACAAGAGATGGCCCCGTACACCTTCGGTAATACACAGACCCTCATCCGCACCGTCGAAGCACGCGGTGGATTTTGCTATCTCGCGCATCCCATCGACAAAAGCAGCCGGCTCAACCCTGATTGGCGAGCTATGCCCTGGGTGGATTGGCCCGTAAAGGGTATCACCGGCCTTGAAGTATGGGATTATATGTCGGAGTTCAAGGGGCTGCTCTGGGCGCGCGTCGTCGCGACAATCTATGCCCGAAAACCGGCCTGGGGGATTCGAGGTCCACAACGCGCCACACTGCGGTTATGGGACGAGTTGTTGAGCCAGGGGGACAGGCTGGCGGCGCTCGGTAGCGCGAACGCCCACGGCACATCGGCCAAATGGCGCATTTTCGGGCATGCCGGGTTATCTTACGACTATCTCTTCCGCTGCATTAACACGCACATTCTCACCCACGAGCCGCTTTCAGGCGAAACAGCCCGTGACAAAGCACTGATCTACGAAGCGTTGCGTTCAGGACGCACGTGGGTTGGCTACGATCTCCCCTACCCTACCCACGGTTTCCGTTTTGTGGTGCGCAGCGGTGCAGCGCAAGCTACAGTAGGGGAAGAACTACGGCGCTTGGGGGCCATCAACATTGAGATCGATCTCCCCGCACCGGGAGAGATTCACCTGCTACGGGACGGAAAACGCATGCTTAAGCTGACCGGGACAAAAGTGCGCCACACATCGGCCGAACCGGGAATCCACCGGGTCGAGGTTTACCGGCGGTTCCAAGGGCGAAAGGTAGGCTGGATCTTCTCAAGCCCAATCTACATCACTTAACCACGCTGGGCACGCAAAAGTAGGCATATAGACGACAAAAGAGGCCGACACTTGATGTCGGCCTCTTTTGTTTAACTGTTCAAGGCATTCCCAGGCTAGACCAAATCCTTGCCGGGACCTTTGGTAAAGAAATCGGCGTTCTTCTGGATAAAGGCTTCAGCCTCAGGATCGGCCTCGTCGAAAATAGCTTCATTGGGACATTCGGCCATGCAAGCGCCGCAGCTAATGCAGGTATCCGGGTTGATATAGTACGTGGGCCACTCAGCGTCACCTTCCACAGCGTGAATCGAATCCGTAGGACACACATCGACGCAGACGCCAGCGCGCTCGCAAATATCGGTAATTACATAAGCCATAGTGGAACCTCCTGTTATTTCATAGTGATGTTGAATGGAGCTTGGTTTCAAAACGGCTTCATTGTACACCTGAGAAAGAAACTGTCAAGCCGTTTCAGGATGCGGTTGGGTCTGCTGGAGGCGTCCCAACGCCGAAAGCACATCGTCAAGCAATTGGTTCTGATCGAACAATCCTTTTTGCAACAACGCCTGGACACGCTGCTTGAGACGCTCACGCTCAGATTTCCCCAGTTCCTTCGCCGTCACGACCACGACCGGAATATCGCGGGTGAGTTGGTTCATCTTGAGGTTCTCCAACACAGCGAACCCATCGACGTCCGGCATCATCAAATCCAAAACCACCAGGTTGGGCGGGTCGGTGTGGATCATACTGATGGCTTCCGCACCGCCGGGGGCCTCTTGAACTTTGTAACCGGCATCCTCCAGGATACGGCGCAACAGCTTGCGATCATCCGGGTTATCGTCCACGACCAACACGTGACCGACCGCCCCGGGATGCTCCACACGGATTAAAGCGTCGAGCAGGTCTTGCTCTGTAACCGGCTTGACCAGGTAATCGGCCACGCCCATGCTGAGTCCCTTGTCCGCTTCGCTCATAATGGAACAAACGATGACGGGGATGTCGCGGGTCTCAGGATCGGACTTCAACTCCTGGATGATCTGCCACCCGTCCTTGCCGGGCATGATGACATCCAGCGTAATGGCATAGGGCTTCAAGCGTTTGGCCGTCTCGACGACGCCTTCGCTGGTGGTCATCCCGGCCACTTTATAACCCTGCTTTTCCAAATAACGTTGGAAGAGCGTGATGACGCCTTCGTCGTCGTCAACGGCAAGAATAGTTTGCCCGCCTGGCTCCACCTGTCTTTCATCCTCTTCGCGTTTGGCGCCCGGCCCACCGATCGGAATCCAGAAGTAGAAGCACGAGCCTTCCCCCACCACACTCTCGAATTCCATATCGCCGCCATGCAGCCTGACGAACTCGCGGCTGAGGGGCAGCCCCAACCCGGTGCCACCGTAGCGACGCGTCGAGGAGGAGTCCACCTGTTCGAACTGCTCGAAGACAGCATGACGACGGTCTGCTGGGATGCCGATGCCGGTATCTTCCACGCTCATGGTAACCTGGTACTTGTCATACGTGGCCGCAATTTTGATGAAACCCTCGTCGGTGAATTTCACCGCATTGCCCACCAGGTTGGTCAATACCTGGCGCAGACGGCGAGCATCGGCCAAGACCACGGGCAATTTTTCAGGCAGGTCCAGAACGAGTTCGACCGGTTTATCGGCTACCTGCCCGGCCATCGTCGTGATCACGCCGCGAGCAATTTCCTGCAAATCGGTCGGTTCAAAGACCATCTCCATCTTCCCGGCGCCGATCTTGGAAATATCGAGAATATCGTTGATCAGTTCAAGAAGGTTCCGGCCGCTATCGTAGATGGCGGTCAGGTCGGTCTTTTGCATATCGGTGAGTGGGCCGTCGATGCCTTTCAGGATCACGCGGGAGAAGCCGATGATCGAATTCAGTGGCGTGCGCAATTCATGTGACATATTTGCCATGAACTGGTTCTTGAGTTTGTCGACCTCTTGCAGTTTGATGGCGGTCTCCTGCGCTTCCTGGTAAAGGACCGCCGTCTGCAGCGCCACGCTGACGTTTACGCCTGCCGTGCGGACGAAGTCTCTGATCTCCTCGTCGAAATCTGGATGCTGCTCCTGACGCCCCACCAACATGACGCCAAAGACAGTACCACGGACGCGCAATGGGACAACGTACCCTTCGACGAGGGGCTGTGACAGGTAGGCTTGCGCGTGCTGCACAAAAGTCCCATGTTCGTCGGCGAAATTCACAGAAACCGGTGTCATCCTTTCGATAATGCGATAGAGCAATGGCGCGTCGAGCCGCGAGAGGGGCGGTGCTTGTTCGGTATCGATCGCCAGTTTGCCGCCGGCTTCATGGAGCGACACAGGGGTGAGTATGTTTCCATCCCAGTTCCACATCAGCACAGGGCGTTCGAGACGGACCGCCAACACGCGCCCGACATCGCGCATCAACGAGAGACGATCCAGAGAACTAGACGCCGTGCGCAGTACTTCGTTCAGGATATCCCGCCGTTCCGCCTGCGCGCGCGTTTCTTCCACCAGCCCGATGTTCTGCAAAGCCACAAACGCCTGGCGAGAGACGTTTTCGTAAAAGCGCAGTTCGGTGGTGGAGAACTCCCGTGCTTTGCGGGTGTGGACCATAATCGTACCGTATTGCACACCATAGACGCGCAACTGGAAGGCCGCCATCGCTCGCAACCCCAACTGCCCAAAGAGGGAATGTAGATAATCATCGACGAGCGGGTCCTGCGTCACATCAGGCGTGACAAAACTCTCATCATCGCGCAACAACCCCGCGAGACGTGGAATTTCTTCGAGCGGATAAGCGTCGAAAGGAATCGCCGCACCATCCCGGCTCCACGACCACACGATACGCAGATGCGTTGGGTTCTGACGAGGTTCGAGCTGTCCAGCGATGACCCAGTCCGGTTCGGGACGCTGCGAGATACCCTCAACCGCTACCTGGAAGACATCCTCCACCGTGGCCGCATCGGTGATTTGCTGTGCGATGCGATACAACATACGGGTCTCGGCAAGCGAGCTTTGCGAGCGATCGTACAACTCAGCGCTTTCCAGCATATTCGCCAGTTGCGTTGCCATCAGTTCCAATGTCGATACCAGCTCAGTGGTGAAGATAAAGCGTTGATCACTTTCGATGCTGAGCGCGCCGTTGATCTGACCACGACTCTTGAGTGGTAGCGCAATCGCTGCGCGCACGTCGGGCAAAAGCGGGTTCTCGAAGTACAGCGGGTCACGTGTCACATCCTGCACGATGCGGGGCCGGTCGTTGATGATAGACCAGCCGATCATCGAGGTGGCATCGACGCGCACACGCTGGCCCATACGGAGCAGTTTTTCGCCCATGTCGCCGGTCCCCGACTGCAAGACGGCCCATTCACCGTCCTCGTCGAGCATAAAGACGCTGACGTAGTAGAATCCAAAGCGCGCCTTGAAGAAATCGACCGATTGCCTGAGCAAGTCCTCACGTTCCGCCAGACCCGTCGCCAGGTTAGCGAATCCCACAGCCGCCGTCAATTGCTCGGTGCGCGCCTCAGAAAGTCGCAGCAACTTCTGGTTAGAGAGCACAACCGCGGCCTGGTCGGCGATATTGTTATAAAGGCGTATATCCTGCTCTGAGGGATGGTAAGGTTCGGAGAAACGAATCCGCAGCAACCCGATCTCACCACCAATAGCGACGCCTACGGTTGACAAGCGCGCAATCACAATCGCCTGCACGCCCTGCTGCAGATAGAGAGTGCGGATATCCGGATCCATATCGGTGGCAACCGTGATGTCTTCACAGATGTACAATTGCTCGCCCGGCTCGAGCAATTGCAAAGCCAGGAATTCTTCCACCGGGATACGCACACCCACATCCATCATCTTCACCGCCGAGCTGCTGCTCCACGAGCTTACGATTTCCAGCAGGCTGTTTTCCTCACCGGTCTCCGGATCAGGCGTGAACATCGCGATCTCAGCCCAGGCAAACTCTGAGACGATGGTATGGCCAACAATGGCGCGCAGCACGGTCTCGTAGCTGGTCGCTTCAGCCAGGGCGCTGGTGGCTTCGTAAAGCGTGCGCGATTCTCCGGCGCTCTCTTGGGCACGCTGTAGCAAGTTAGCGCGCTCGATGGCGGAAGCGACTTGAGCCGCCACCTGTTCCAAAATGGGCATCAGCTCGGGGCGGGAGAACGCGCCGGTCTGGCGACTCTCCAGGTTCAATGTCCCCAGGATGCGCGTGCCCAATTGCAGGGGCAGGACAGCGCGAGAGAGCATCCCTACCGACACCAGACGTCCATCTTCCCAGAAACGGGGATTGGTGCGAATATCTTCCTGGATGAGCGGAGCGCCCCGCTCGGCCACCAGCGCGTAACCGGTCTCTGCCCGCAAGTCGATTTCACTCCACTCGTCGATATTGACGGCTTCTCCGGCCGGCTCACCCAGGAAATGCAATGCCCGGTTGGTGTCGTAGCCCACGATGGAGGCTGAATCTACCGGAATGAACGCCTGCAGGCGGTCACGCAGTTCAGCTTGAGCAGCGACGATGTTTTCAGTGGCGTTTAGGAAGGCCGCCACTTCTTGCAGGAAGCGCACCTCGCGCTCACGGGCGCGAGCTTCACGCAGCGCGCTCTGCGATTGGTCGATCAATAGGCGGTTCTCCAAGGCCAGCGACAACTGCTCACGTACCGCTTCGATGACAGCAACGTTGTCGTCAGTCCATTCGCGGGTGCCCTGTGGCTCTTCAAAGCTCAGGAAACCCACCGGCTCGCTTCTCACGTCAAAGGGGGCAACCAGCAGTGCCCCATCGCCGCCATCGCCGCCGCGAGCGATCAATTGTCCGTCCCAAACCTCTGTGGGGACGGCAGATGTATCAGCGGACACGGGAGAAACCTCGTTAAGGTCATAGGCGTAACCAAATACATCCTGTTTTTCGACGTAGCCCTCCCACATGTCCAGAGCATAACGCTGTTGCAGGCGTTGCAGTTCTTCGAGGCTGGCTTGCGACTCGGCAAACAGCCGGGCATTCCCTACCGCCGTCGCCAACTGATCCGCCATCGTCTGGAGGATGGTGATGTCTTCTCTCGAGTAGGCGGCGACTTCTGTGGACTGAATGCTGACCGCACCAATAACGGTATTGCGGCTGATCAGAGGCAATGCCAACTCGGAACGCGTATCAGGCAAAAGAAGGTTGTCGAAACGGTAGCTTTCCTTACCGACATCCAATGCAATGCATGGACTGTCCGAAGAGATACACTGGCCAATCATCGAGTTACCCCCCACCTGTAGACGGTGACCTTGCGTCATCATCGCGCGTCCAGCTTCACCGGTTCCAGCGTCGAGCACCGCCCACTGTCCAGAATCATCGAGCATAAAGATGCCGACATAGTAGAAGCCGAACCGCTCGCGAATCAGTTCCGCAACCTCAGCCAGCAAAGCCTGTTCGTCTAACATCGAAGCGGCGTGACGCGAAACCTCAAGCGCCGTCTCCATTTGCTTGGCCCGGCGCTCGCTTTCGCGCAGAAGGATATAGCGATCCAGGCCCGTCGTCACTTCATCGACGAGCGTGCGCACGAAGACCTGAGCATAGCGTTCCGGTAAATCCTCCACCGGATTTGCGCTATAGAGCGTCAAAAATCCTAACAGACGATTCCGGGCTTCGAGCGGCGCCATAATTAAGCTCTGGTATCCCTGCTGAAGCAAATTCTGGCGCAACTCTTCAGGGACATCTGTCTCGCTGGATAGGTCCTTGATAAAAAAGAGCGCACCAGGTGTCTGCGCTCGCCGGGATTGCTGCGCATCACCGAAAAACCACGTGATAAGCTCCTGGTCAACAGCAACACCATTCTGCTGACGGAATTCCGCCCTACCATCCTGCACGATGATACCGTAAACATCCTGGACCAACGGCATGCCACCCGCATCCCAGTGCGTGAAATACCGCAGCGTGACACGTTCCATACCAATGAAGTCGCCAACGTGAGCCGCTGCGCGCGTGATTTCCTCGAGCGATTGCGCCTCGTTGATGGCCACACTCACCTCAGTCTGCATCTCACTCTCGGTCAGCGAGATGTTGAGTTGTTCAAAAAGGCGCGCATTTTGGATAGCGTTAGCTAACTGGTCGGCCACGGTTTGCAGAATGGTGATGTCAGTTTCGGAAAAGGTGCGGATTTTGCTCGATTGCACCGACATCGCGCCGATCATTTCGTTGCGGCTGATGAGCGGCAAGGCGATCTCCGCCGTGGTATCGGGGAGAAGCGGGTTGACGTATCGCACAGCGGTTTCCACACGCTCAGGAAGCTGCGGACGGGCCTCCGCCACGCAGCGCCCGATCATCGATTCACCGCCCACAGGGAAACCGTGTTTATTTTCCAGCATAATGCGCCCAGCTTCCCCGGAACCGGCGCGTAGCGCCACCCATTGACCTGTTTCATCGACCAGGAAAATGCCGATGTAGTACAGGTTAAAACGCTCGCGAACCAGTTCCACAGCCTGGGGAAGAAGTTCGTTTAGATCGATAATGGACGAAGCCGCGCGCGCGACTTCCGCTGCCGTCTGGAATTGGGCCGCGCGCCGTGCATTCTCGGCACGGGCCGCTTCCTCGGATAGATAGGCTCGGCGCCGCGCCAGTAGCGCTACCGTCGGGCGCACCAGACGGCGCAGGACAAATTGTTCCGTCGCCGACAGCGCGTAAGGTTCAGCCCATTGCAACACGATCACACCTTGCAAACGGCCCCCGCTCAACATCGGCAGCACCATCAGTGTGCGCGTCCCACGAGCGATAGCCCATTCACGCAAATCACCATCCACTTCGTCCGCCTGCTGAATGTCAACGGCGTAGAAGATTTCGCCTGGGTCTTCCAACCACAGACGCGCCAGCGGGATGAAGTCTTCCATCAACGGCTGGTTCAGCAATGGATCATCGGTTTGAATACCACCATCGTGCCAGGAAGCCACGATTTGCGTGGTGACCGCGCTTGACGACGCGTCGCCAGACGCTGCCTCAGGATTAACACCCGCATAGAGCAACCAGGCTGTAAGATGGGTGGTGTCGCGCACGGCGAGGATGAATACATCCAACATCTCGGCCTCAGTGTCGGTTTCGGAGAGCGCGGATTCGATAACGCTCAACGTCTCCAACTGCTCAGCATGACGCTGGGCCTGTTCGTAGAGCTGCTCCAAGGAATCAGACTGATGCTGGCGCGAGTCGTGTTCGCTCTCGGTCAGTTCGCCTGCTGGTGGCGGTCCCTGAGTCATGTGTTCTTCGCTTTTCTCTTTATCTTTCATAACTTACCTCAAACGGCCATTCCCATCATCAATATCGCAGCGTACGCTTGCGGCCAACGTGTTCGATGTGCCCAGGCTTAGAACCTATCCGAGAATTCGCCGTTGACGCACTCAAAACGCTCACCAGCACAATTTTCGGATAGAGTCTTAATCATCATCGCCGTTCTTTCCATCTTCCGGCGCTTGTGGCGGGCGGAATTGAATGATGTTGCGCGGCGTGCCAAACGCACGGCCCAACTCGCGCACGGCAGCCTGCAACACCCCCTGGACGTCCGGCGCAGCCTGGATGCGCTCTGTGATTTCACGGATCATGCGCTCGCGGTTGACGCGCGCCTCGATCGTAAGCAGTTGTAGACGGTTCTGTGCAGCGATGGCGGCCTGCTGCGTCAGGCTTTCTAGACGGCGACGCTCCTGGTCGGAAAAACGTACCCGCTCTGGATACATCGCGTTCAGGAAGCCGATACGCTGTCCACTGGCGATCAGCGGCAAAAAGATAACGCTCTTCGCGCCGAAGACGCGTGAGAACAGAGCACGATTCCGCCGCGTGAAACGCGAATCGCGCTCTGTATCATCGATGAGCGTCAGGCTAGGATTGCGGGCTACTACGCGCGCCAACGGGAAGTCTTCCAGTTGAAAGCGCTGGCGCAGTGCGTCAGTCTCGGTCGTCGTCCAGTGTGCTACCACTTCCGAATAGGTCGGCTCCTGTTCATCCGTCCACGGGCGATCGAAGAGTTGCAGGGTGATGTGATGCGCACCTTCACCCAACGCGGTATGCTCGCGCACCACGTTGAGGATGCCATCGTAAGTTTGTGCCAGGTTCAACTCGGCGCTCCCGCGATAGAGGGCCTCGGTCTCGGTTCGCGAAGCCTGCACTTCCTCAAAGACCCGCTCGCGGGCGATGGTGTTGGAAAGCGCCGCGGCGGCAGTCTGCATCGCCACGATCTCCTCTTCCTGCCAAGCAGTGTCGGCATCGGCGCGCCCCAACAGGATGATGTTGGGATAGAGGGCCTCGCCGCGCACGGTCAATGCTAACAACGTATTGAAACCAAGCTCATGCATCAGCTCGCGTTCCTCATCCTGGAGAGTGTGGGGCTGAAGCATCAGGTAAGGTCTGCCAATAAGCTCATCTGCCCAAGGTTGCACGCGTTCCAGCGGAATGCGGGGCAATTCTGAGGCATCGAAGTCGCCAGGGGAAGTCGTCGCCCACATTGCCCTTGACTGCCAGTGCGAAGCCCGCGCGGCATCCGCGCCTCCGTCGCCCGGAGCGGTCGCCATGATGGCAGCGTCCTCGATCGCGTGATACTCCAAATAGAGCACGCCTACCGCGCCGGAAGCCTCACCAAGCAAGCGGAGTACGTCGGTGACTGCATCTGTGCCGCGCTCGGTCAACAGGGCCGCCGCTTGCGAGACGTTGGCCTGGTAACGCGCCTGCCGGCGCACCACGCTCAACGCTGCTTCGGTGCGGCCAAATTGCAGCGCGTTCTGGATAGCAGAAGAGACCTGCGTCGCCAGGAACTCCAGCAGGTTCAACTCACTCTCGCTAAACGCGTTCGCTTCCACCGCGCTGATAAGCACCGCGCCCAACACGTCATCGCCAACACGCAACGGCACACCCATGCGTGAGAACAGCCCACTACTGGCCATGCGTTCGCTGCTCTCCCGGGAATCTTCGCGGGTATCCCGGATAATCAGGCCCTTGCGCGTCTCCATGATCGTTTCAGTCAAACCACCTGGGCTAGGCCGCCTGTCCATAGACTCATCCATGAGATACTCTGCCACATCGACAGCTCGACCAACCAAAAACGCATCGGTTTCGGAATCGCGCAGAAAGATAAGAACGTGCGGCACGTCGAAAATGCGGCGGCTCCAATCGGCGGCACGTTCCAACAGTTGACTCATATCACGGATCGGGAGCAAGTCGATGCCGGCTTGCGAGAGCAGCGAGAACTCCTCGGCGCGGCGTTGCGCGTCTTTGTTCAGCCGGGCGTTATCCAGCGCCGCCGCCGCTTGTTGCGCAAAAAGATTCGCCAGACGCACTTCACGATCACCGAAGGCAGCGATCTCTACCGAACGCAGGATCACCACGCCTTGCGGGCCAAAGCGCCCGATCAGAGGGACAGCCATGATCGCGTGGAAGCGCGAGCTACGGAGTTCGCTAACGCGCCCTTCCCACACCTCGTAATCGTCAACAAGGACCGTTTGTTGTTCGGCCAGGGCTTTTCCCGCCAAACCCTCACCCCGCTGCAAACGCAATCCTACTTGACCGGACGCCGCGTCTGGAGCGCCCAGCATCAGGATCAGCTCATCGGCTTCAGCATCGTACTCAAAAAATCCGCTGCTATCCGCGTTGAGTAGTGTTTCCCCCTGCTCCACGATAGCCGCCAACACATCCGCCGGTTCGAGCAACTCACTCAAGACCAGTGAGATGTTGTAAAGCGAGCGCAGTTCTTCGGAGCGTTGCTGCGTCTCTTCCGTCAGAGTCAAGTTATCCAACACGACTTCGATCTGGTTCGCCAGGCGTTGGATAAGCGCGCGCGTTTCAGGATCAAGCGGCAGCACGTTATCCCGGTATTGCAACATCATAATAAAGCCTTGCTGCGTACCAGTGCTCCCCAGGGGAACATAGAAGGCCCGCCCAGAGTCGAAGAGAGCAAGCTGTTCTTGTGCTTCGGGCGTTAAGGGAACGTCACCTAACAACGGGTGCAGCGGACCTAATTCCGCGCGGCGCAGCCCACGGAGGAATGTTAAATGCTCATCTGAAAGC
>OMKS01003839.1_pt1 | contig 11736 bp, 12 predicted proteins | sample 1674721 | NCBI WGS metagenome assembly OMKS01 (sample SAMN06264996, study PRJEB25208) | sediment metagenome | isolation source: hot spring sediment | place: USA: California | collected 2014-09-02 | reverse complement strand
GTCTTTGTCTGCTGCTAAAGACTCTCTTTTTACACCAAAACCGTACTGCTCTAATGATGCCATCTCTTTTTGTACTGTAGCTTTTATTTCGCTTGTAACTTTTGGGGATACCAAAAAGTAGATAGCCACCAAAGCAAGAACTGCTACGATACCTAAAATAATCTTTTTCATTTTTTTCCTTTGTTATTAAATGGTTTTTGTGTAAATCTTCTCAAGGTGGAGAACTTGACTTCCTAAGTGTAAAAGTGCCATATCTGCTAGCACTAGTGCCATCATCGCTTCACAAACTACACTCCCTCTGATCGCTACACATGGGTCGTGTCGCCCTTTGATAGTGCAAGTTGTATCGGTATTTTCAAGTGTGGTTGTTTGTTGGGGTTGTGATATAGATGGGGTAGGCTTGAAATACGTTTTGACTATCACCTCATCACCATTACTTATGCCACCTAGCATCCCACCAGCGTGATTAGAGGAAAAACCATGAGAGGTTATGGGGTCATTGTTGTATGAGCCTTTGGCATGTGCACTGCTAAATCCACCACCTATCTCCACACCCTTTGCTGCGTTTATCCCCATCATCGCTTCTGCTAAAACAGCATCAAGCTTATAATATAGAGGTTGCCCCAATCCAACTGGAACACCCTTTGCTACAGTAAGGACAACTCCGCCTACGGAGTCGTGAGACTTTTTTGCATTTGTGACTGCTTGGATTTGTGCTTCATATTTGGTCTCATCGAGAGTATAGAGTAGATTTCTCTTAGCATACTCAAAATCTATATCTTCGCACTCTATCCCATCGATAGCTAAAACGCCTCCAAAAATCTCAATACCAATATGGCTTAGGATTTGTTTTGCAACTGCTCCAGCTGCAACTCTAGCGGCAGTTTCTCTAGCACTACTTCTGCCACCTCCACGATAATCTCTGATACCATATTTATGCCAATAGGTAAAATCGGCATGTCCAGGGCGAAATATATTTTTGATACTCTCATAATCTTTTGATTTTTGGTCTTCATTGTATATCACCATCGCTATGGGTGTCCCTGTGCTAACCCCTTCAAAAACGCCAGAGAGTATCTCGATGGTATCGCTCTCTTTGCGTCTCGTCTCCAAAGCACTTTTACCTGGTTTTCTCCGATTTAACTCTGATTGGATAGATTCTGTATCTATAGATACACCTGCTGGAACACCATCTAATATACACCCCAAAGCTTTGCCGTGAGACTCCCCGAAAGTACTCATCACAAGCTTTTTGCCAAAACTATTCATCATTTATCCTCCTGCTTGAGAATCTCTAGTGCTATTTGGGCTGCTTTTTGTTGTGCATCTTTTTTGCTTTTGCCTTGTGCGGTAGCTATCTGTCGATTTTCCAAAACGACTGCTATCTCAAACTCTTTTTTATGATCGGGCCCAAATGTTTGCAATACAACATAATTTGGGGTAACCCCATGGGTGGCTTGAGTTAGCTCCTGAAGTGCTGTTTTATAATCTTTGGAGAGTGTTTGCAAATCTATCTTTGGGTAACATTTGTGAAGCAAATCAAGCACTATCTCTTGAGCTTTTTTAAGTCCCGCCTCCAAATATATAGCCCCTATAAGTGCCTCAAAAGCGTTTGATAACAAAGATGGCTTTTGTCGCCCATGGTTATTCTCTTCTGCTAATGATACATAGATATATTTACCAAGCTCTATGTGTTTTGCTAGTAGAGCAAATCCATTTTCATTGACTAACGATGCACGAATTTTAGAAAGGATCCCTTCATCTGATGTTGGAAACTTTTCAAACAAAAACTCCCCAACTATCAAATCCAAAACTGCATCACCCAAAAACTCAAGCCGCTCATTATTGTAAGGCTTTTTGTAACTACGATGAGTTAAAGCCTCAATAATCAATTGCTTTTTAACAAAGACATACCCTATCTTTTGCTCCAAAAGTCCCAAATCGCTCATACTTGCTATGTCCCTTTTATCTTATAATAAAATGTATTGTAACACAAAGTATCTCATCTTTTGATGATACTAAAAGCGCATCGCTTCCTCTTTTGCCAATATATCACACCGTTCATTTTGAGGATGTCCATTGTGTCCACGCACCCATGTAGCACGGATATTATGTGGAGCTGCTAGAGTGATGTACTCTTGCCATAAATCTACATTTTTGACTTTGACAAAATTTTTTGCTACCCAATTGGCAAGCCATTTGTTGATACCGTTAACAACATAACTACTATCAGAGATGATCTCTACCTCGCATGGCTCTTTGAGAAGTCTAAGCCCCTCTATCACGCCACGAAGCTCCATTCGATTGTTTGTAGTGTGTGGCTCTCCACCGCTATACTCTTTTGTGCGACCTTGATACTCAAGTATCCCACCATACCCACCTGGACCTGGGTTGCCAAGACTTGAACCATCAGAGTAGAGAGTGATCTGTTTGCGAACTGCGTTTGCCAATTTGTTCCTCAACTTTCATAGTATATATACTCATACAATTTGGACATCTTCCAAAAGGCACAGGGAAACTCCTCTTGCATTTGCCACAAAGGTACTCAAAATACAAATCACCACTCTCCCCCCCTCCTAATCTTGCATGGACAAGCAAATCGATACTAAAAATACCACACTCCTCTTTTGGAGCAGTTACTTGATGACCTTTTGCAAAATACAAAGACCCCAAGAGTCTATCTGAAGCGAGCAACTCTTTGTCAATTTGAGCATAAGGGATTCTCCACAAGATATCAAGGATCTCTTTTGCTCTTGAAGGCTCATAAATACTCCACGCTTTGGTAATATCTAGAGCAAGAAGCTGCCCAAAGACAAATCTAAAGGCAAGTGGTTCATTTGCAAGGATATCTAAAAAAAGCTCTACTTTTGAATCGTTATCGATACCTTTATTGCTAGTTGCCTCCAAAAATTTCCAAAAATGTTTTAGAGATTTTACATCTTCACCCAGAAGCTCAAGTGGAACTAAAGTCTCTTTAGCTTTTTTATAGTCATGCATCGCTTCATAGACAATCCCTAAGGCATAGAGGGATTGTTTATTGCGTGGCTTTTGGGCTAGTATCGCTAGATAGATAGATTGTGCCCTCTCCAAAAAACCAGCTTGTATATAAGTTTGCCCCAAATATCCCATGATTTCGTATTTGGTTGGCTCTTCTGAAGAGTTTTTTATGAGATAGAGATAGATACTAATTGCTTTGTGGTACTCACCATTTTTATCAAAAGCTTTTGCAAGAAGTGACAATGGCGTGAGCATAGATGGGCTATATGGAGTTGTGTTTTCATCTATGATACACTCTTTTGATTCAAATTTTTCCAAAAAAGAGACAAGGGCTAATTGGTCATTTTTGGTTTTATATATACTCCACAAGTATGTACCAATAGCTATAAGAAAGCCTATAAATACAAGAATAACGATACTAAAAAGTGGATCGTGATAGGTAGGCAAAATCTGCTCCAAAATATTCCTTGTTGGTTTAATGACGATGAAGATTATAGCAAATTTGATATAATGTTGCCATGATTGAAAAAACATCCATTGAGTCTCTCAAAGCCACTATTGATATTGTTGATGTTGTAGGCAATTATGTAGAGCTTAAAAAAACAGGTGCAAACTACAAAGCGTGCTGTCCATTTCATGGAGAAAAAACGGCGAGCTTTGTAGTGAGCCCCTCAAAGCAAATATACCACTGTTTTGGTTGTCAGGCAGGTGGTGATGCTATAAAGTTTGTGATGGAAATAGAGAAAATCTCCTATCCAGAAGCGATAGAAAAGCTAGCTTCAAACTATAATTTTACCTTGCAATATACCCAAAATATGAGCGATTATAGTGATATCAAAACTATCCTTGAGAGGCTACAGCAGTGGTATAGCAAAAATCTTACCAAAGACCAAGAGGCACAACAATATTTGCACCAAAGGGGGATATCTCAAGCCTCTATAGAGTTATTTGGGCTAGGGTGCGTTGGTCAAGGCTCTAGCGTAATGGCATTTCTAAATGGGATACTAGCACCTTTGCCAAAAGCTCAAGAGGCAGGAGTGCTGGCAACTGGAGAGAGTGGTTTGTATGCTAGACTCACAGAGAGAATCACCTTCCCTATCTATAGTGCAAGTGGTGCTATAGTTGGATTTGGTGGACGCACCATGGGGAATCACCCAGCTAAATATATCAACTCTCCACAAACAAAATTGTTTAACAAATCGCGCCTTTTATATGGTTACCACTTAGCAAAAGAGTCTATCTATCGCAATAAAAAAATCATTATTTGTGAAGGGTACTTAGATGTAATCATGCTCCATCAAGGTGGCTTCAAAGAGGCAGTTGCTACCATGGGAACAGCACTAACCAAAGAGCATTTGCCACTTTTACGCAAAGGTGACCCACAAGTGATATTGGCTTACGATGGTGATGATGCAGGGGTAAATGCTGCCCTTAAAGCAGCGACTCTTCTAAGTCAAAGTGGATTTGATGGTGGTGTAGTACTTTTCCCAAATGGTCAAGATCCAGCAGATATGATAACAAGTGGCAAAGGGGAAGTGGTGGCAAAACTCTTTCGAGAGAATCAACCTTTGGTCTCTTTTGTACTAGAAAAAATCATTGCACCATACGACCTAAACCACCCCCAAAGCAAAGAGGCAGCTTTTGGCGAGATAAAGAAATATCTCTCTACTCTAAGTGAAATCATCAAAGAGTCTTATATCCCAGTTGCTGCAACTCTGCTTGGGATTACACCATCACTTTTTATAAAAGGGGTGAGCACTCAAAAGGTTCGCGAGAAATTTTATGAGACACAAGATGATTTGGGAAAACTTAGTATCCTTAAAACACTTTTAGAAAAACCTAGCCTCATAGATGATGTTCTTGATGTTATTGAACCAAATATGTTTGAACGGTACATGCCTCACTTTGAAGCTATCGTTGCAAACGATATAGAAAATCCTCTGATTAGGGCGTTAGAGCTTGATGAGACGATCCAAAGTTTTAGTGAAGAAGAGTTGTGGGAGTCGCTAAAGCACTTTTTGATTAAGCATTACGAAAACAAACTCAAACAAATCAACAAAAGTACCACACTCTCATTTGGACAAAAAACACTCTATATCCGAAAAATCAAATCAGATATCTTGCCAAAACTAAAAAAAGGAGAGCTTTTTTCTCATGAATGCATTAGCACTATTTAGTGGGGGGCTTGATAGTATGTTGGCGACAAAAATTATCGCTGATATGGGTATCAATGTCACCGCATTACATATCGATATAGGATTTGGAAACAAAAAAAACATCAACGAAACCCTCCAAAAGAGAGCCTTGCAAGCTGGTGCATCATTTTTGAGTATCGATGCAAGAGAGGAATATATCCAAAAAATCCTCTTTGATCCTCTCTATGGATATGGTAAAAATTTCAATCCATGTATCGATTGTCATGGGTATATGTTTCGCATCGCAAAAGCTATGATGGATGAGTTTGATGCCTCTTTTATAGTCACTGGCGAAGTTCTAGGGCAACGCCCCATGAGTCAAAGAGGTAAAGCGATGAAGCTAGTGAACAAGCTAGCAAATGATACTGAGGAGAAACTTATCTTGCGGCCACTAAGTGCAAAACTAATGGCGCGAACAACACCTGAGATTAATGGGTGGGTTGATAGAGAAAAACTCTTTGGTATATCAGGCAGAAGTAGAGATATTCAGATAAAGTTAGCCAAGCAATACAATTGGGAAGACTATGAGAGTCCTGGAGGTGGATGTCTCTTGACCGATATCCATTACAGCCAAAGGATAAGGGAGCATATAGCTCATGATAATTTTAGTGTAGAAGATATTGAACTACTCAAATTTGGTAGACATTTTAGACTCACGGATGGGGCAAAACTCATAGTTGGCAGAAGCCAAGAGGACAACGCTTCTTTGAAGAAAATAAAAAGCGATAAATATGTCTCTTTTAATACTCCTATCTTTGGACCTTTGGCACTTTTGAGCAAAAATGCTTCACCTCAAGACAAGGCTTTAGCAGCGAAGATAGTCATCACTTACACCAAAAGTACACAAGGGGAGATTTATGATATTTGTATAGATGATGAGATATACAAAGTGAGTCCATTTGAATCGAAAAATAGTCTCCAAAAATATTTTTTTGATAGCAAATTAAGCTGATTTTAGGTCATAATGATATAAAATTTGTGCTCCTCAATCGTGGGGCATTAGCTCAGCTGGGAGAGCGCTTCGCTGGCAGCGAAGAGGTCAGCGGTTCGATCCCGCTATGCTCCACCACGGCACAATCTAACAAATACCATCTAAACCCCTGAAAAACATTTGCAAATAAATGTAGCATCCCTTAATCAAATTTATACTACAATTTACAAATCAAAAAAAGGATAACATAGATGAACATCCTACTTATCAATAAAAATCCGATTGTCTCAAGGCTCATGGAGCTTGCTACTCAAAATAGTGAAACACAAATCATAGAGACAAAAGATACCAACGCTATAGCAAACTCAAGCCAATACGATATCGTTTTTGTCGATGATGGGTGTTGTAATCCTTTAGATATCGATAACTACTTCCAAAAGACTCCACTATCAACTCCTCTCATACTAATTGCAAACAAAACGACCCTTTCACTTTTAAAAAATGGGCCAAAAGGGGTGGCGCATATCCTTAAAAAACCATTTTTACCTTCACACCTGGTGGCACTTTTGGAAAATATAAAGGAAAAAAAGGGAGAGAGTCAAGGGGTACTTGATCTACAAGAGATAGCTACTATCAAAGAAGTTCTACAAACTCAAGCTTCAGAGCTTACTACAGAAAAAACTCTCACACAAGAGGATTTAAATATGATCGATTTTGTATTTGAGCAAAGCTCCCCTTCGAAAGAAGATGCACTTCTAAAGGCTATAAAAAAAATGAAACCAAAAAAAATCAAAAAACTCCTTAAAGATGCCAAAATCACCCTCACGCTTCACTTCCCAAAAGAGTCCTAATGCAAGGTGCTATACTCGTTCTCTCAGGTCCTAGTGGTGCTGGTAAGAGTACTATCATCTCTAATGCTACAAACTCTATAGGTGCATACTATTTTTCTATCTCTACAACCACAAGGTCTCCACGAAATGGTGAAAAAAATGGCAGAGAGTATCACTTTGTCTCAAAAGAGGAGTTTGAGACAGGGATACAAGAGGGTGATTTTTTGGAATATGCTAAAGTGCATGATAATTACTATGGCACTTCACTCAAACCTGTTCAAAAAGCACTCAATGAGGGTAAGCTTGTCATTTTTGATATCGATGTTCAAGGGCATCGTCTGATTCGCCAAAAACTAGGAGACATCACAACAAGTGCATTCATAACACCACCATCACTTGAGATTTTAAGTCAACGGCTTTTTAGTCGACTAACCGATGAGAGACAAGTGATACAAAAACGGCTAGAAGTTGCAAAACATGAGATACTAGCTATCAAAGAGTACGATTTTCTCATCATCAACGATACAATCTCTCAAGCAACTGAGCAATTTATAAAAGTAGCAAATGTAGCAAGGCTCAAACAAAGCGATAGACAAAAAGATAGTTTCTTGCGTCAATGGTTTGCTCAAAGTTAAAAAAGTTTAAGTATAATATCAACAAATAATACACTAAGGATAGAAGATGGGAATGCCTGGAGCTACTGAGCTACTAATTATACTTGCTATTATTGTTGTGCTTTTTGGAGCAAAAAAGATTCCTGATCTTGCAAAAGGTTTGGGTCAAGGGATTAAAAACTTCAAAAAATCTGTAAAAGAGGATGAAGAAGAGCCAAAAGAGATAACTTCACACAAAGAAGATGAAATAAAAAAACCAAAAACAGAAAAAGACAACGCCTAATAAAAATCGACCATATATCTAGCCGTACAAGATACAATTAGATATATTTACCTCATTTACAATGGAACACCTATGAAACTTAAAGCACATATTGGCACTATCATCCACGAAGCATTCAATCGTCTTGACATTAGTTTATCTTCAGAGATTCAAGTAGTTCCAGCTTCGAGAGTTGAGTTTGGAGATTTTCAATACAACGGTGTCATGAAGCTTGCAAAATCTATGGGAAAAAATCCCAAAGAATTAGCACTCCTTTTGGCATCACAGATAGATACTAGTGGTGCAATTGCAAAAGTTGAAGTCGCTGGACCTGGATTTGTCAATATTTGGCTAAATGATAGTTGGCTTGATGGCGCTATTGGGAATCTCTTTGAAAATCGATTCGACAATTTTGCAAATAGCCTAAATCCTGAAACAATCGTTGTTGATTACTCTGGCCCAAATATGGCCAAAGAGATGCATGTAGGGCATCTTCGTTCGACTATCATCGGTGATAGCCTAGCGAATCTATTTGAATTTTTAGGACACAAGGTAATCCGACAAAACCATATAGGGGACTGGGGGACGCAGTTTGGAATGCTTATAGCCTACCTAGAGGAGCAAGACTCAGCAGCGTATGCAAAACTCAAAGATTTAGAAGAGTTTTATAAGCTAGCAAAAACTCGTTTTGATAGTGATACCAAATTTGCAAACAAAGCTAGAGACTATGTAGTCAAAATCCAAAGCAAAGACAAACACTGTTTAGGGCTATGGGAGAAGTTTATTTCAATCTCCCTTGCCCACTCTCAAGAGGTGTATGATAAGCTAGGAGTTTTACTCACACCCAAAGATGTAAGGGCTGAGAGTTTCTATAACGATATGCTGCCAGAGATTATCTCTCATCTAGAACAAAAAAATCTTCTTACCGTAAGCGATGGGGCAAAATGTGTCTTTTTGCCCGAAGAAGAGACCCCTGTTATCGTCCAAAAAAGAGATGGTGGCTATCTCTATGCCACTACCGATTTGGCAGCTCTTTTTTATCGCTACAAAACACTCAAAGCAGACAGAATCTGTTATGTGGTCGATGCAAGACAATCCGAACATTTCAAGCAAGTATTTAAAGTAGCAAAACTAGCTTCATTTGTTGGGGATGAGACAGTGCTAGAGCATATCGCTTTTGGTACGATGATGGATAAAAATGGCAAACCATTTAAAACTAGAGATGGTGGAACCATAAAGCTTATAGAGTTGCTTGATGAGGCGGTTTCTAGAGCAAAAGATGCTATCAAATCCAAAGAAAATCTCAAGCCTGATGAACTTGAAAAGTTGGCACAAACTATAGGCATTGGAGCAGTTAAGTATGCCGATTTGAGCGTCAATAGAGAGGCAAACTATATCTTTGATTGGGATAAAATGCTTAGTTTTGAGGGGAATACCTCTTTGTATCTCCAATATGCCTATGCAAGAATCCAAAGCATATTTAGTAAAACACAAATCGAACTAAACAAAGATAAGCTAGCAATCCAAAATGAGCTAGAGCATCGACTTAGTATTTTGTTGTTAAGCTTCAAAGAGGTATTGCTCCATGCCGCAAAAGAGGCTACACCACACACTATAACCTCTTACTTGTATGATCTTGCAACACTATTTATGCAATTTTATGAGAGTTGCCCTATCCTAAAAGAGGGGGTGAGTCCTAAAGAGCAAAACACTAGACTCATACTCGCACAAATTACCGCAGATACCATCGCTCAAGGGTTAAAAATCCTTGGTATTGGTGTCGTACAAAGACTCTAATCTTAGGGGCAGATATGATAAAGACAAGTGCGTTTATACTTCTAGCTCTATGGCTATTTTATATATCATGGAGATACTATCGCACTAGAGAGTTAGTCCCGCTACTTTTGGCTGTTGTGGCAATTCTTATCATAGGAACATCAGCTATCATTGGCAATATCACCCGTCCAATTCCAATACTGTGGTTTCTGCAGCTATTTTGTATCTTTGTAGCCATCGTGGTGACAATGTTTGCGATACAAGCAAAACGGTATAAACTCCTTGCTATTTTGGTGCTCCCTTTTCTCCCGATTGGACTCTTTTTGGTACTTGAAGGGCTTGTAGGTTCTAGCAATTAGTCTTTTAGATTAGCAGCCACTTCACGCAAAAACTCTTCAAGTGAATAGCGTTGACGGTACTGTGGTATCATAATATGGATAAGTATATCACCCAAATCTACAACTACCCACTCATCACTTACATCTGAAGCTAAAAACTCTTCACCTTGAGGCTTAAGCTCATTTTTGAGATGCTCAAAAAGTGCAATGGTATGTTTCTCCCCTAATGAGTTGGCAATAACAACTTTTTTTGCAATATAATCTGTCTTATCAAGATTGAACACCTCTATATCTTCTGCTTTTTTATCATCTAGTACTTTTACTATCGCATCTACTCTTTGGTCTATACTTTTTGTCTCTGTCATTTGTTATTTTTCCCTTTTTCTAATGTTTTTTTAACCAATGGGGCTATCTTTTGATCAACTCTACTCACATCATTGGTTGTGCGTATGTGGGTTGAGCTTGTCTCATCAGCAATGGGCAAAATAACCCAAGAATTCAAAGCCTCAACCTCCAAAGGTATGTTTCCTCTAGTTACTATCGCCCATATGATGTGAGAATTGAGCCACTCAAAATCGTGCCATTGCTTGAGAGTTTTTAGATTATCAGCTCCGATAATCAAATAGCGAACTTCATATATACCCTCAAAATACCTCAGTGTCTCTGCTGTGTATTGTATATGATTATCTATCTCATATGAGGATACAGTAGTTTTCTCATCACTAAAAACCTCCCTACACCACTCTAACCTTTGATTAGCAGAGGCAAACGAAGTCTGTTTGAGTGGATTTTGATATGTTGGCACTACAAGAACCAAATCGATATCCAAACACTCTATAGCCTTTGAGACAATTTTACTATGCCCTTGATGAGGGGGGTCAAAACTCCCACCAAAAAAAGCAACTCCGCGACGGTTTCTATTAATCAAAAAATAACCTCATTTAGTGTAAAATTGTGCCATTTTAACATAAACACAATAAGGTTCAAAAGAGAGGATACAAATGGCAGTCAAAGTAGCTATCAATGGATTGGGGCGAATAGGCAAATGTGTAGCAAAAATCATATCCGATAGGGATGATATAGAGCTTGTTGCGGTCAACGCTGGTGGTGGTAGCGACGAAGAGATAGCCTATGGTCTCAAATACGATAGCGTCTTTGGCAAACGCAAAGATGTCAAAGTAGTAGACGGATACATCCATATGGGCAACACTAAAGCCAAGATTCTTAGTAGTCGTGACCCTAAAGAGCTAGATTTTGCTGCATACGGAGCAGAAGTAGTGCTAGAGTGTACAGGTGTGTTTTTGACGTCCGAGTCAGTGCAACCATTTTTAGATAATGGGGTCAAAAAGGTTATATTTTCAGCTCCAGCCAAAGATGATACAGCTACTTATGTCATAGGTGCAAATGAGCATGAATACAAAGGTGAGAGCATCATTTCCAATGCAAGCTGCACAACCAATGGCTTAGCACCGCTAGTTAAAGTGCTTGATGATAATTTTGGTATCAAAAAAGGGCTCATGACAACTATCCATAGCTATACTAGCTCACAACCTATCCTTGATGGTAAACCTAGCAAAAAAGATATGCGAAAAGGGAGAGCTGGAGCAACAAACCTCATCCCAACTACCACAGGAGCGGCAAAAGCGATAGGCAAAGTATTGCCAAAGCTCAATGGCAAGCTCAATGGACAATCTATCAGAGTCCCAACTGCTGATGTGTCTATCGTTGATTTGACTGTCACCTTAGAAAAAAACATTTCACTAGAAGATATAAAACCTGTCTCTTATACACAT
>OMKS01003836.1_pt1 | contig 11745 bp, 8 predicted proteins | sample 1674721 | NCBI WGS metagenome assembly OMKS01 (sample SAMN06264996, study PRJEB25208) | sediment metagenome | isolation source: hot spring sediment | place: USA: California | collected 2014-09-02 | reverse complement strand
GCGTCATATCGAAAATATTTACCGTGACCAACATTTACCGGCTTATAACCAGTGATCGTGTCGGTTTCGGCGACGAGGGTTTCGCCTTTACCTCGATTACCTCACAACCGGTCATTCGGGACGGGGTGGCCTCATTTGATGATTTTCGACTGGAAAGCCCTTCGATTCAGATGTCGGCCGTGGGACACTACCGATTGAACGAGGCGATCGTAGACGCAGTCGTTGTTATTCAACCACTGGAAACCGTGGACCGGATTATAAACCTCATACCGATCGTGAACTGGATTCTCCTGGGCAAAGAAAAACGACTCGTCGTAATCGGCGCCAAGATAAAGGGCGACATCAGCGATCCCGAGGTCACGATTACACCGCTTGACACCATTGCAAAACCTGTAACGGGCATTCTGCTTCGTACTCTGAGATTGCCGGTGGACGTCATTATTTCTCCCGGCAAGATCATTCCCGGCGTGAATTGACCGGTGGAAGAGGGTCTGGTCGTGCGACGGCGGTTGATGCGTTTGTTGGCAGCTTGACAGTCTTCCGGAATGTGTGTAGTATTCCGCAATTCCAAAAAAAGGTACAATAAAAGAGTGACCAATGGGAAATAATAAAAAAATAAAAAAGATACTTGTCGCGAACCGGGGTGAAATAGCCCTTCGCATCATACGAACAGTAAAGGAATTGGGCATGACGGCGGTCAGCGTTTACGAAAAGCCCGATTCCAACGCCCTGTTCATCCGTTTCGCCGATCAGGCGATTTTCATCGGCGAAGGTCCCCGCAAAGATTATCTGGATATCGATCGCATCCTCTGGGCGGCGAGGATCAGCGGAGCCGACGCGATTCACCCGGGTTACGGTTTTCTTTCCGAAAACCCTGATTTTTCAGAAGCATGCGAAAAGGCGGGGATCAATTTTATCGGTCCGCCGCCCGATGTTATACGTAACCTGAGTGACAAGGTTGTGGCCCGCGGCATCATGGAAAAAGCGGGGATTCCGTTCATACCCGGAACGACAGATCTTTCACCCGGTGATGATGGCGTCCGGGAGGCCCTGGCATTCGCTGAAAAACACCGCTATCCTCTCATGCTGAAAGCATCGGCCGGAGGCGGCGGACGGGGCATTCGAAAAATAACGAACAAGGAAGAGCTGGTCGCCCAGATTCCCGCCGCAATGGCGGAAGCCAAATCCGCTTTTAACGATGATCGCGTCTACGTGGAAAAATGCATTACTGAACCGCGACACGTGGAAGTGCAGATTCTTGCCGATGATCACGGAACGGTGCTGCACCTGGGGACCCGCGATTGTTCGATTCAACGGCGTCACCAGAAACTTCTTGAAGTAGCGCCCGCTGAACTCCCGGGCGATGTGGCTGAGAAGATCTGTGAGGCAGCCGTGGACGCGGCCAGAAACGCCGGGTATAGAAGTGCCGGAACGGTTGAGTTTCTTGTTGATTCTTCCACCAACGAGTTCTGGTTCATGGAAATGAATACCCGCCTTCAGGTGGAACATACCGTGACGGAAGTGCTCACCGGCGTCGATATCGTCAGGGAGCAGATAGAAATAGCCAACGGGAAACAGCTGAATTTAGCGGAAGTTCCCTGTGAGATGCTGGGCAAGGCAATACAGGTCCGAATCAATGCCGAAGACCCGAAAAACAATTTTATGCCCGAAGGAGGAAAACAGGTGGCCGTCTACCAGTCACCCGGCGGGCCCGGCATACGACTCGACGGTATCGCCTACCAGGGGTACAAAGTCCCGACGGAATACGACTCGCTGCTCGTGAAAATGACCGTCCGCGGGTATAACTGGGAACAGACGGTTCAGCGTTTGCGGCGCGCCTTGAACGATTTCCTGATCGTGGGACCGAAAACGACGATTCCCTTTTACCTGTCGATTTGCGACGAGCGGGATTTCATGCGGGGAGTGTTTGATACATCCTACCTGGAAAAGCACCCGGAAATTTTCGATTATCCGGACAGGGAACGGGAAGTGGCTAAATTATCTCGTTTGATGGCGGAGATTCACGCAAAAAAAATAAATCCCTACGCCTACTGACGGCAGGGAACGACACCTACAGGATTGCACATGAACGATAATAATAATAATTTCAGCATAGAAGAACGAATTACTCCGAAAGAGCTTGAAGAAAATGGCGTCGCCGCTGTTCTCGATAAAGTCCGACGCGCGGAGGGATATTACGTAACCAACACGGAGCGGGATCTCTCGCAGTCCGACTTCAAAAACCGCATCATGCCTCACACGCAGATACTGGTGTCATGGGAGCGGAACGAAGCGGGGTTCTTCTCGCTCGAGATAACGGGCGGCGCATCCGTTCACGTGGACATGCTTCGCAAACAGATGAATCCCCTGGAAAAACTGGAAATCCTGAGCAGCGTTATGCCGGATTTAATGTTCCAGACGCTCTGCAGGGGGATCAATCTTTTTGGATACCGGCCCTATCCCGACAACGTGGTCAGGATGACGGTGGAGAGCTTTGCCCGGTACGTTCATGTCTGGCGTGTATTCGATTTTCTCAACTATGTTCCCAACATGACGGCCGTGTTCGAGGAAGTGAAAAAGGCGGGCCGTATTCTGGAGCCGTCTATCTGCTTTTCGACGGGACCGGAACATACCGATAAATATTATGTTGAAAAAGTAAAAGAAATAATTGATGTAACCGGCGAGGATATAATCCTATGCATTAAGAATCATGGCGGTCTGGGGACGCCCCGCAGAATCGGGAAGCTGGTCAGGTCCATTGTCGACGAGTTTCCGGATCTGGTTATTCACTACCATGGTCACAATACGGACGGCAACGACATCGGCAGAATTATCGAGGCCGTCATAAACGGAGCGAAGATCGTTGATGCGTCCGACCACGCGCTGACCGGTTTTTACGGGCCGCCGCCGCTGCTCGCCGTGGTTGACACACTTAACGACTATGGGTATCAAGCCGCCGGTCTCGACAGGCAGAAGCTGGTCGATGCTTCGAACCGCTTGCGGCCAGAGCGAAAATATTACAGTGATTTCGAGTCGCAGTTTTTCGGCTTCGATCCGACGGCGCAGACGCACAAGCTGCCGGGAGGGGCGACGGGTTCGAGTTTCGAGCAGGCGACGAAGGGCGGCTTTCTCGACCAGATGCCGGAAATTTTGCAGCATGAACTTCCTCAGGTGCAGCGCGAACTCGGCAACTGGTGGAGCGTGACGCCGGGATCGCAGATACTGTGGACAACGGCGGTCAACAATGTGCTCGAGGGAAAGCGTTACGCGAACGCCAACGACGATCTGAAGAATCTCATGCTGGGCCGATACGGTGATCTTCCTTTTTACTGGCCGGCGGACGAGATATACGAGGCGGTATTCGGTCCCGACTGGAAGAAGATCGTGGATGAAGAAAAGGGGTACCAGCAGATTACTGACATCGATATCGATATCGAACGGCGGGTTCTTGAAAAACGGCTCGGCCGCCCCGCAACGGACGACGAGCTGGTGCTTTACCTGCAGCATCCGAATGACGCCGTAGCATTTTTTAAATTCGAAGAGCAGTTCGGCAAAACATGGGTGCTGCCGCCGAAAATATGGTTCAGAAGAGGCGGGTTCAACCTGGGTGATGTTTTTGAATTCACGGATTATTTCGGTAAAAATCATATTATTGAAATCGGTCCCATGCGCAGGACCAAGGCGGGCGATGCCGTTACCTACCTGGTGGTCGACCACCACCCCGAACCGATCCTCACGGAAATGGAGCAGGAAGGTGAGACGGCTGAGCGGAGACACACACTCACAGCGAAGGAAATCGGCGAACTGGCGCAATCAGGCGATGTGCGGTCGCCTCTCAAAGGAGTTGTAAACGCCGTCCCCGCCAATGAAGGTGAAGATATCTCGGCCGGACAGGTGCTTATTGTTCTTGAAGCCATGAAAATGCTGAATAACGTTGAATCTAAAATTAGTGGCAAAGTAACGGAAATTTTGGTATCTCCGGGCGATGAAGTTGATGTGGGCGATCCTCTTGTGATGGTTGAACAGAGGAAGTAACCGCCACGAGCTCTTTTTCGCATTGCAGAATGGATGACGTACCATGTGCCGGTTGCGGGGGATCGGCTTTTTGACCTTTCCCTCGAATCGCCTCCCGGTGTCGGTCAGCGCGGTTCACGTAGTATTCGGGAGGGCGCGGACCGTCATCGCGACGGCCGGCATACGTAAAGGAAGGAAGATGAAAAGAGGACGAATCACCTTTCTGATTATTCCGCAGGGTCAACGCACTGTCCGCGAATTAAAAATATCGACAGTACTCATCCGGGGAGTTATCTTTCTCTTTATAGGGGTTCTCGCCGCTACCGCATACCTGGCAAGCGAGTATGTTGAAAACCGAAAGAACCTCGCGCTTATCGCCGAACTGGAGGAAGCGAACCAGGCGCAGGGCGAGAGTCTTCGAGTTCTGATGAGAAAGGTGGACTGCTTTGAAAAGCGGATCGCCCAACTCAATGATTTCGATCGAAAAATCAGAATAATGTCGAATCTTCACGTCCCGGAGGAGGATGAGGAGGGCCTCTTCGGCGTGGGCGGTTCGGTTCCAGACGAGGAAACGCCCGAATCTCGAGTATCATCCATGGAGCGTGAGCTGATTGATGAAATTCAGCACGACATCGATCAGCTGCTCGAAGAAACATCGGAACGCGAGCGAAGTTTTCGGGAGCTTGTTGAGTACCTTGAGAAGCAGCAATCAATACTGGCCCGCACTCCGTCGATATGGCCGGTTGTCGGGTGGGTAACCTCGGAATTCGGTTATCGAAAATCTCCCTTTACCGAGCGGCGGGAATTTCACAACGGAATCGATATCGCGGCCCGTCACGGCAAGGAGATCGTCGCTCCCGCGGAAGGTGTCGTAAGTCGCGAGGGCAGTAACCGGTACATCGGCAATTATGTCTGGATTGATCACGGCGACGGAATCGTGACGATTTACGGGCATCTTAGAGATCGTATCATGAAGTCCGGACAGAAGGTGAAACGGGGGGATGTTATCGGTCACGTGGGAAACAGCGGGCGAAGCACCGGGCCCCATCTTCACTACAGCGTCATGATCGACGGAGAATACGTAAACCCGCGGCGCTATCTCTTTTAGTGCGAAAACCGGAAGAAAAGAGAGGGGCCGTGTCTTTGAGCGTGATCCGTCCCGGCGTGCATCGACGCCGGGCTTTTTTATGAGGGCTTTATGTTTAATTACTTGATGAAAAAAATAATAGGCAGCAAAAACGACCGTGAATTAAAAAGGTTGTGGCTGTACGTGAATGAAATTAACGATCTGGAGCCGTCTATGCAGGCGCTCTCCGATGACGAGTTGAAGGGGGCCACGGCACGCTTCAAGGAAAAACTCGGCCAGGGGGCGGACCTGGAGGATATCCTGGTGGAAGCCTTTGCAGTGGCCCGTGAGACGGCTTACAGGACCCTGGGAATGCGGCCGTTCGACGTGCAGGTGCTGGGCGGCCTCGTGCTGCACGAAGGAAAGATCGCGGAAATGAAAACGGGTGAAGGGAAAACCCTTGCCGCGACGATGCCCGTGTATCTTAACGCCCTGACCGGGCAGGGGGTGCACGTGGTCACCGTCAACGATTATCTGGCGCGGCGCGACGCCGAATGGATGGGACCGATCTACACCTTTCTCGGTCTTTCCGTGGGAAATATCGTTCACGGCATGGACGACACAGCAAGAAGAAACGCCTATCAAAGTGACGTAACCTACGGGACCAACAACGAGTTCGGATTTGACTATCTTCGCGATAATATGAAGTTTTCTATCGACGATTACGTGCAGCGCGATTACTATTACGCAATTGTCGACGAGGTGGACAGCATTCTGATAGACGAGGCGCGAACGCCGCTCATAATATCCGGTCCATCCGAAGAATCCACCGACAAGTACGTTCGGATCAACAGGGTTATTCCGAGTCTGCAGAAAGAAACCGATTATTCCATCGACGAGAAGACTCGAACGGTCGTGCTGACCGAGGAAGGCGTGGCGAAGGTTGAAGGCCTGCTGAAAGTCCAGAATCTTTACGATCCCCGCAACATCGAGATTCTGCACCATGTCAACCAGGCCCTGAAGGCCCACACGCTGTTTAAGCGGGATGTGGATTATCTCGTGAAGGACAACCAGGTCGTTATCGTCGATGAATTCACCGGTCGTGTCATGCCGGGCCGGCGCTACAGCGACGGTCTGCACCAGGCGCTGGAAGCGAAGGAACACGTCAAGGTTGAACAGGAGAATCAGACCTACGCCTCGATAACGTTCCAGAATTATTTCAGGATGTACGAAAAACTGGCCGGCATGACGGGAACCGCCGACACGGAGGCAACTGAATTCAAAAAGATATACAACCTTGAGGTTGTGGTGGTTCCCACGAACATGCCCATGATTCGCGTCGATAATCCCGATGTGATCTACAAAACGGAAAAAGAAAAATTCGACGCCATTGTGGAGGAAATCCACGAGTTGCACAACATCGGAAGGCCCGTTTTAGTGGGAACCATTTCCATCGAAAAATCCGAGCTTTTGAGCAAGCATTTAAAGAAGGTCGGCATAAAGCACAATATTTTAAACGCGAAAAACCACGAGAAGGAAGCTGAAGTCATAGCAGAGGCCGGCCAGTGGAGCGCCGTGACCATATCGACCAACATGGCGGGCCGCGGGACCGACATCAAGCTTGGAGACGGCGTGGCGGAAATAGGAGGCCTTCACATTCTCGGCACGGAACGCCACGAGAGCCGCCGCATCGACAACCAGTTGCGGGGCCGGTCGGGAAGGCAGGGCGACAAGGGGTCGTCACGCTTTTATCTTTCCCTCGAGGACGACCTGCTCCGGATATTCGGCGCAGAACGGATAAGCTCTCTTATGGACCGTATTGGCGTCGAAGAAGGCGAACCCATTGAGCACGGTCTCATTTCAAAGGCGATTGAAAATGCCCAGAGACGCGTGGAAGGACAGAACTTCGACATACGGAAGCACCTGCTGGAATACGATGACGTCATGAACCGCCAGCGGGAGGTCATTTACAAGCAGCGTCGCGATATTCTCGCGGGGACCGACCTGTGGAGTACCGTCTACGAAATCACGGAAGAGCTTGTCGAAGACCTGGTCGATGCATTTATGGGCGAAAAACAGCATTCCGACGAGTGGAACCTGAAGGGTCTCGACGATCTCGTGTTAAAGCAGTTTTCACTGCGCCTTGGCTTTGCCGAACGTGACAGAAGCGGCCTGACCCGCGAGGGGATAGCCGACGAGATCATGGGCGCCGTGCGGAAACTTTTCGAGAAAAAGGAGCAGGATTTCGGAAAGCCTATAATGGACCAGATCGCCAGGCTGATAATGCTTCAGTCGCTTGACAGTCACTGGAAAGATCACCTGCTTTCCATGGATCATCTCAAGGAGGGAATCGGTCTCAGAGGCTACGCACAGAAAGATCCCATCAGGGAATACCAGAGGGAAGGCTACGACATGTTCATGGACATGGTGGCGGCCGTCAAATCGAGTTCCATTGAAAAGCTGTGCCTTGTGCAGGTGCGTCGCGAGGATGACCTGACGGAAATGGAACAGAAGAGAGAACGGGAATACGTGATGAGTCGAGGCGATCACGATGCCCGTTCCACAACCGTCCGCAGAAAAGGGAAAAAGGTGGGAAGAAACGATCCCTGCCCCTGCGGTAGCGGAAAGAAATACAAACACTGTTGTGGAAAAGGGTTGTAACAAAATCATCCGGCGTCGTCCGGCAGGACGGCGTGCGCAGGAGTATACATGACAACGAAAAAAAACCTGTCGCCGTTGAAAGTACCTGGATTCCGGGCGGGTGGCGTCGCCTGCGGCATAAAGGGCAACGGTAAAAAAGATCTTGCTATTATTGTTTCCGAGGAACCGGCGGCGGCAGCCGCCGTGTTTACGACGAACCGTTTCAAGGCGGCGCCGGTCGTGCATGACATGAACAAAATTACCTCGGGTAAGGCGCAGGCCGTTTTTATAAACAGCGGCAGCGCCAACGCCGCGACCGGTGAAGAAGGAGATGCGGACGCCGGGTCAATGGCGGAGATAGCGGCGAAGTGCCTGAGGATCGACTCGTCACTGGTGCTGGTGGCATCCACGGGTAGTATCGGCAGCAGGCTGCCGATGGATAAAATAGCAAAAGGAGCGCCGCTGCTCGCGGATGGCCTGAATGGCGAAGAAGACGGACTCATGCAGGCCGCGGAGGCAATAACGACGACAGACCGCTTTATCAAAACAGCGGGCCGCCGGTTCACGATTGATGGAAAGGATGTTTCACTCTGTGGCATCGCCAAGGGAGCCGGCATGATAGAACCGGACATGGCGACGATGCTCGCGTTCTTTATGACAGATGCGGCAATTGAACAGTCAGTCCTCAGCCGAATGTTCAAAAAGGCAGTTGACCAGAGCTTTAACACGATCACCGTGGACGGTTGTATGTCCACCAACGACACGGCCCTGATACTCGCCAACGGTCGGGCGGGAAACCGGCCCTTGCAGGTACGTTCAGCCAACGGTCAAATATTCTTGGAAGCGTTGCTCGAAACAGCGATTGAACTGGCGGCGATGATAGTGCGCGACGGCGAGGGAGCGACCAAACTCATCGACATCACCGTCGACGGCGCGCGGAACCGAACGGAGGCACGTCGCATAGCATACGCGGTGGGGCGGTCGAATCTGGTTAAAACAGCGTTTTTCGGTGGGGATGCAAACTGGGGCCGGATCATATCGGCGGCCGGGTCGGTGGGAATCCCCATAGATCCACGAAGACTGACGCTGTACTTCGAGGATTGCCTGATTTTTACCCACGGACAGGGCGTGGGCGGAAACGAAAAAAAACTTCGAGAAATCATGAAACGGGATACCGTCAGCATCCGCATCAAGCTTGCCGAAGGGTCGGGCACGTTCCGCGTGTTCGCCTCTGACTTGACCCACGATTACGTCGATATCAACGCGTTGTACCACACATAAAGGGAATCTCGAACCTTCAGAGGCGGCAGCGGGTCGCCAGTCGCCATCTGACATCCTGTTTTTTTTAATTCATTTTACTTTACAGAGGAGGGACCTGCTGTTTTATGCTCGGCCGTTCCCTCGTCGCCACGCGGAATAATTAATGATTTATCTTGATTATTTCCGTGCCTTGTGGTAGTTCCTTCGAGCTCAAAAACTAAAATACACACACTTTCCGATGGTTCCGGGGGTGCCCGTTTTTTACGGGTTTCGGTTCCAGGCGACGAAGGTGGCGGGTAAACAACGAAAGGAGAATTAACGTGTCACAAGTATCAATGAAAATGCTGCTCGAATCCGGCGTCCATTTCGGACACCAGACAAACCGCTGGAACCCGAAGATGAAACAATATATCTTCGGCGCCCGCAACGGAATCTACATCGTCGACCTGCAACAGACGGTGCAGCTTTTTGAAATCGCCTATCAGTTTATTATTAACAACGCGGCTGCCGGTGAAAGCGTGCTCTTTGTGGGAACAAAGCGGCAGGCGCAGGAATCGGTCAAGACGGAAGCGGAGCGATGCGGTATGCCCTACGTCAACCAGCGGTGGCTGGGCGGAATGTTGACAAACTTCAGTACCATTAAAAAGAGCATCGATCGTCTGACGAAAATTGACGAGATGTTCGAGAATGAATCTATCAACTCCTTTCCGAAAAAGGAAATCATGAAACTTCAGAAGGAGCGCGAGAAGCTCCAGAAGGTACTCGGCGGCATACGATACATGAACCGTTTGCCGGGAGCTCTTTTTGTTATTGACCCGAAACGGGAAACTATCGCCGTCAGGGAGGGACGCCGCCTGGGAATTCCCATCGTGGCAATCACCGATACAAACTGTGATCCCGACGATATTGATTATGTTATTCCCGGGAACGACGACGCGATTCGGGCAATCAAGCTCTTTTCCTCGAAAGTGGCCGACGCCGTGGAAGAGGGAAAGCGGCGGCTCGAAGAGCGCATACAGGCGGAAAGCGACAAGGAAGACGAAGACGCCGGTTCCGAGAATGATGTGCCTGAAAGCGTCGAATCGAAAGAAGTCGAAACGGCTGAAGGCGGCGAGGAATCCAAGGCCGAATCCGGCGAAGGAGAAACCACCGAGGAGGTAACAGTACATTGAGTATTTCAGCATCACAGGTAAAGGAACTGAGGGACAAGACGAATTCCGGCATGATGGATTGCAAGGAAGCGCTGCAGGCTTCCAATGGAGATTTCGGTAAAGCGATAGAATACTTGAGAAAAAAAGGATTGTCCGCGGCGACGAAACGATCGTCCCGGGCGGCCAAGGAAGGAACCGTCGCGTCGTACGTACACATGGAGGGAAGTATCGGGGTCCTCGTGGAAGTAAATTGCGAAACGGACTTCGTCGCGAAAACCGACGATTTTAAAACCATGGCGAAAGACCTCGCCATGCAGATCGCAGCGACAAATCCGAAATACGTGAATGCCGAGGAAATACCGGAAAGCGAACTGTCCGGTGAAAAGGAAATATATCGCAGCCAGGCGCTGGCCGAAGGCAAGCCCGAAAAGGTGGTTGACAGGATTATCGAAGGAAAACTGAAAAAATATTACGAAGAGGTCTGCCTTCTTGACCAGAAGTTCATCAAGGACACGGATATAACCGTTCGGGACATGGTGAACAACTTGATCGCCAACTCGGGCGAAAATATCATCGTCAGGCGTTTCGCACGGTTTCAGCTCGGCGAGGATCTGTAATGACCGCTCGTTCGGCGCTGCGGTGACCGGGAGGGAGCGGTGGGAAACAAGGACGCTATGAATACGCCGCATTACAAACGTGTTCTTCTGAAACTGAGCGGCGAGGCCCTTCTGGGGAAGTCGTCCTTCGGCATCGACTCAGAGGTTCTCGACTACATCGCCGGGGAAATAGCGGTGCTGCGCGGATTGTCCGTCGAGACGGCCGTTGTTATCGGCGGAGGCAACATTTACCGCGGCGTCGAAATGGTGTCGCGAGGCATCGACCGGGCGGCAGCGGACTACATGGGCATGCTCGCCACGGTCATGAACGGCATCGCCCTTCAGAACGCCTTCGAACGGCACGACATTCCGTCGCGACTCCAGTCGTCCATCGAAATGCCGCGGGTAGCCGAGCCCTTCATTCGGGAACGGGCGCTCAAGCATCTCGAGGCCGGGCGGGTGGTAATATTCGCGGGAGGCACGGGGAATCCCTATTTTACTACCGACACGGCGGCCGCCTTGCGGGCGCTTGAAATCAAGGCCGATGTCCTGCTCAAGGCCACGAAAGTAGACGGCGTTTACGACAAAGACCCCGTCGGTAACTCGGACGCCGTCATGTTCGACACATTGACCTACACCGAGGCTCTCGCGCGGGACCTTCGTGTTATGGACGCCGCCGCCCTGTCGCTGTGCCGGGAAAACAACCTGCCCATTGTGGTCTTCAACCTGGGGAAGCAGGGAAATATCGGCGGGGCGGTGTGTAATCATAAGATTGGAACGCTCGTGAGAGGTGATACAGCATGACGGAACTGGTTTTTGAAGAATTGCATGAAAAGATGAACAACACGATCGCCTTTTTTGAGAAGTCGCTGAGCAGGGTCAGAACCGGCAGGGCGTCATTGTCGCTTCTCGATGGCATCAGGGTCGATTACTACGGGTCGCCCACGCCGCTCAACCAGATGGCGACTCTTTCCGTTCCGGACAGTCAGTCGATTCTCATATCACCCTGGGATAAAAC